>Ga0209086_10002513_pt1 | contig 14300 bp, 24 predicted proteins | sample M_130207_XF_Meta_FD_187312 | JGI IMG/M metagenome (GOLD analysis project Ga0209086, IMG submission 187312) | Freshwater microbial communities from Lake Montjoie, Canada to study carbon cycling - M_130207_XF_MetaG (SPAdes) (version 2) | ecosystem: Environmental > Aquatic > Freshwater > Lake... | reverse complement strand
TCGGCTGCCCGGAGGCGGCTACACCTCCGTCCCCCCCGAGTATCGGAACGGATATGACGGCGTCGAAGTCGACTACGCCTATTGCCTGGGGAAGACCGACATCGAGCCCGTCATCCTCGGCCCCGGAGGCGGCAGCAACCCGATCGAGATCCCCCCGACCGACCCGACCCCGCCGACCGACCCAATCACCCAGATCCTCGAAACCTTCATCCCCACCGGCATCGTGCAACTCTTCAACCCTCCCGATAGGATCGATCCGTTTCGCCCCGACCAACTAAGCCCGGCGAAATACCAGGACACGATCTTCAACACGAACGCCATCAACACGACCCCGCCCGCCGGCGACGTGGTCGTGGAAAAGCCGCTCGCCCCCACCGCTGGGGCCTGCTCCTGCCACGACGATCCGGCCGGTGAAAACCGCAACTGGATGCTCCTTATCGCCGGCGCCCTTCTCGTCTACCTCCTCACCAACTCGAAAAAATGACCTCCCCCCTGACCTATTCCGACGGCACCAAGAGCAAGCTCGGCGACCTCGTCGAAGTCGTCACCCCGCGCGGAGACAAGTCCTTCGCCGTGATCGTCGAGAACGGCTTCGAAGGCGTTTGGGCCGTCCCCGTTCCTCGCAGCTCGGCGATCTTCGTCACCGCGGCCAAGCCGGCGAGCCAGGCAAACGCCGAGGCCGCGGCCGCCGCGGAGATCGAGGCGAAAGCCTACGCAGCGCAGCTTGCCGCCGTCGCCAAAGCCGCCCAGGCCGAGGCCACCGCCGCCGCCGCCCTCGTCCTCTGATGCCCCAGACGAACCATATCGAAGCGATCGGGGCCACCGCGACCAGCGGGGCCGCCGCCGCCGCCTCGATCATGGGCCAGGCTCACGACTGGGCCGTGACCCTCGCCGCCTTTGCATCCCTCGCCTGGTGGCTCCGGATCTGGATCCGCGACCTCAACGCCAAGCCCCCTGTGATCAAGTGAAGCCCTTCGTCGTCCTCGCCGCCATCGCCGCCGCCGTCCTCGCCACCGGCTGCGCCACCGTGGCGCGGCCCTTCTTCCGGCCCGTGCTCGGGACCAACTCGACGCCCGGCCGCGTCGAGAACCGGACCACCCTGGCGACCAACCTGGTCCCCGTGGCCGTGACCAACGCCGTCGGCGCCGTGGTCGTCGCCATCCAGACCAACGTCGTCGCCACCGTGACCCCGATCGTCATCCCGCCGACGTGGACGATCGTCACGAACGGATGGGAGCAACGCCCGGGGATCTCGACCGGCGTCGACGTCGCCGCCGGCGTGACCAACATCTTCGCCCCTGGGGCCGGCACCGTGGCGAGCTTCGCCATCAACGGGCTCTTCGCCTTTGCCCTGGCCTTCATGAATCGCAAGGCCAAGACCGCCACCGAGACGGCTACCGGCCTGGTCCAAGGCGTCGAGAGCTTCCGCAAGGCCGTCCTGCTGACTCCCCTCGGCCCCAAGATCTCCGAGCATCTGATCGACCAGATCCAAGAGCATATCCCGGCCGCGACCAAGGCCGGGCTCCTGCTCGAAGAACTCGTCGACCAGCACACGGGGAAGACGAAGGGCCAAGCTGAATTCGTCCGCTCCCTGGTATGAGGAACAAGACCACCATCGGGCTCGGCCTGCTCGCCGTCGCCGCCGCCGCGGCCTGGTACTACTGGCGCCAGCGGACCACCACCGCGGCGACCGCCGACGCGAAGACGCCCGACAGCCCGTTCAACCGCACAGGGCAGATCGGCTCCAACTTCACCACCGACATCACGCCGGAGTTGGTCGCCCTCGCCTTGGACAGCTCGCAGCAAGCCATCCAAGACGCGCAGCCGTGTTGGGAATTCTCAGGGACCAGCGAGAAGGACCGATCCATCAATCTGTGGACCGTGCGCGGCTCCCCGACCGGCCAATGGGGCTTCTTCAATGTGGGAGACCGTCCATCGGGGCGGATCTGCAAAAGTAATTGAACCACCCGCTGACCTATGCCCGACCAATCCTTCACGAGCCTCTATCCCCAGGCCGGCGACCCCGAGCTTCTGCTCCTCGCCAAGATCGCGGCCGGCACCGCCAGCCGCACCGCCCCCGAGGACGTCCTGGCCTTCGACGGGATCACGGCCGCGGCCCGCGCCTACTGGACGCTGCCGGCGACGCCGTCCCTGGCATCGTCCCCGCTGACGATCCACGCCCTCGTCGGCAACGACGCCACCACGGCCGCCGTCGTCCGCGGGATCTGGACCCTCTCCTCGATCTCGACCGCCTACGCCGCCACCGCGCTGGCGCTGTACCGGAAAAACAACGACCTGGTGCTCGAACTGACCGGCGCCGTCGCCGGGACCGACTTCCGCCGGCTGACCTTCGCCGCCTGGTTCACGACCACGCCCGCCGGGCTCGTCCCCGTGACCGTCACCTGGGGCCGGACCGCGGCCCCGATTGTCTACGTCCGCGGCCTCGCCGTGACCGGCACCGAGACGACCGGCGGCACGGCCCCCGCCTGGACCGACGCGATCGTGTCGACCTACCTCGTCGCCGGCGTTCGCGCGGCCGGCGAGCTGTGGAACAACCGCCTGAAGCTCACGCTGTGGAACGACGACCTCACGGCCGCCGAAGTCCTCAACCTCGCCACCGGGCCGCTGACCCCCGTCTGGTCCCAGGACAGCAACGCCGTTCTCCGATACACCTCGGACTTTTCGGCCGGCGTGGATGGCTGGACATTTTACACGACCGGCGTGGGAGGGTCGGCGGCCGGTAACATCGACAGCATATCCGGCAGGGACGACACCTTCAGAATCACGGTCGGGACCGGGGCCTCGATCCTGGTAGGAGCGTACCGGACTGTAAGCACGCCGGGCCGCCGCTACCGCTTAACGGGATCATACTACGTCCCGGCCGCACAGACGGTTACCGGGATCGTTGTCTTGGGGACGTCTAGTTCCCCGGGCTACCTCGCAGCGACTACCACGGTCGGCGCGTGGACGTCGTTTTCGTGTGAGTTTACATCGGATAGAAACATTCTGGTAATCTATGCCGTGACCGGAACGAGTTCGTCGATATTGGGGAATGGCACCGACTCCGTGTATCTTTCCGGAGTTATACTCACCGAGATCGGCCAGGTCTTCCAGCCCGTGATCCAGCCTTGCCGGATCATCGACGACGCCGGACCGAACCAGATCGCCGGCGTGATGACCGACGGCGTCGTCCCCGTGACCGACCGGATGGACTTCCGGATCTCCGGCAGCGTCTCGACGGCCGCCGTGGCGCTCGTCCAGCTACTCGGCGCCCCGCTCTTCATCGACCCGACCCGCGTTTCCCTGGACACCCTCGAGATCAAGCCGACCGGGACGCCGACCCTCTCGATCGGCGACGGCACAACCGCGACGAAATACAGTGCGAGCGGCGTCAAGGCCGCGGCCTGGACCCGTGAGACGATCTCGGCGAACTACCCCGCCGACTCGGCCAAGACCTCGGTCCACGTCAACGTGACCGCGACCGGCGGGACGACCTGCGCCGTCGTCATCCGCGGGCACCGAGCGGCCTGATCGCCCAGAAGGCGCCGGCGTCCTCCGACGTGACAAGCGCCCGGTAGTGGCGGAATAGAACGGCCTCGCTGTGTCCCGCTTCCGCGCTCGTCTTCGCCGCGGAATCAAACGCCGCCAAGTGGTACGACACGAACGAATGGCGGGTGACATCGTGCGACCAGGGGACGCCGGCCGCCGTCCGGACCCGGTAGTAGCGCCGGGCCAGATTCAGGACCGGCAACTCCCCACCCTCCGCGAGCCAGGCCGACAGAGCCGGCCGGATCGTCACAAGCCGGCGCTGCCGCGTCTTCGACTCCGTCGAGTCGACGACGACATACCCCTCGCGGATGGCGCCCTCCCCGATGCGCCGGGCCTCGGCGGGACGGAGTCCGGCGAAGTATTGGATTGCGAGCATCCGCATGACATCGCGATCCATGTCCCGAGCCGTGGCGAGGATCTGCGCCACCTGGTCCGGCGAGTGGATGCCAGGCGCCGGCCGGTCGACCCTTGGGACCGGGACCAGCTTCGCCGGCGAGGCCCGGACGAACCCGCGGGCCTCGGCGAAGGAGAAGAGCGTCCTGGCGTCGATCAGGTACGACCGCCGGGCGGACGCCCCCCACTCGGGACGATTGAGCCAGGCTTCGACGTCGCCGGCCGTGACCTCGTCGCACCGGGCGCCGGCCGGGAGGCTGCGGACCAGGGACGCCAGGGAGAGCCGCAACTGGACCAGGTAGCGATGTCGGAGGCCCTGGGACACCTTGCTGACCAGGAGTTCGTTGATCACCTCGACCAGGGAGAGGGACGACGCCGGGGAGAGTTGATGCGCTTGGAGCGCGTCGAGCGTGCCCTTCAAGGCGTCGGCGAGGACAGAAAGAGAGCGATACAGGGCACGGACATCGGTCGGGGTGTTCACCACGGGAGGCCCGTCGGCGTTGGCGTGACTGGCATTGACGCCAAGAGGTTTCACGACCGGGGACGAAATGGTGCGCGGTACAGGGTTCGAATGCGCTTTCACTGACGGGGCTCGATTTTCCATCGGTAGAAGGCATTCGTGCTGCGGTCCTCTAAGGTCCGGATTGTCGACCAGGTCGACGCATCCTCCGACCGCTGGATCGCCAAGGATTGCAAGGGAGGCGAAGCCGCGTACGTGTTGAACGTCCAAAGGCATTCGGCAACGGCAACCTCGCGGCCGGTCCGCTTGGCATACCGGAGCGTCACCGTCGCGGGGCCGCTGATATGGTCGCCGCTATCCAGGCGGAACGTGGCGTCAATCCCCACGTAGCGGACCTCGACGGCGACCGCGCTCCGGGCCAGATCCTCGGAGACTAGGACGGAGAGTATCGTCATCTGCTCGCCGTCTTGGATGGTGACGCTCGGCTGCGGGGTCAACGACCGCGCGACCAATTTTAGAAGCCGCTGCTCGGCGATGGCAGGGACCGCGAGAGCATGACCAAGGGCCAAAAAGAGGGTTAAAATCTTCATTTAGTTCCTATTTTTGGCGTGTTTCCCGCTGGGGGGGGGGGGGTCGTCGAAACTTTCGAGGCGGATCTTGAAACGCCGCCCTTTGTCGACGGCGTCCTCCAAGAGAAGCCGGACGTATCGCGACCGGGTAAGGGATGACTCTCGGGCGAGGGTATCTATTTGCAGGGCAAGCGCCGCGGGGACTGAGGCGGACAAGGTTTCGGATCCTTTGGGAACTTCCATGTAGAGAGATAGGCCGGGGAATAGAAAAAGTCCAATTTCTATTGATTCAAGGATACTTCTGCCGAAATATGCAGACGTATCCACCACCCCCAAAAAAACACCATGAACCACCGCTTCATCCTCAACCTCGAGATCCCCGACGGGGCCACCCTCTACGAAACCGGCCGGCCGCTGACCCGCGACCAGATCGAGGCCATCGCCTGCGCGCAGCTCCGCGACGAGCTGATCATGACTTGCACCCGGTCCACGATGCCTCGGGGATCGATCGGCATCGTCACCGAGCCGGCACCGGCCCGGGAAGGGACGACCAAGTGACCGTCACCACCCAGATCGACGCCGTGCTCCATGAGCTGCTGACCGCGCACTGTCTCGCCCGGCGCTGCTCCAAGAGCCAAGTGATCAAGGACTGTCTCGTTTCGCTCCTGATCCCGGTCCATGTCCCGTCCGCGGCGATCCCGGCGCTGCCGGAGATCCGCCGCCGGCCGACCCAGGTCCTGACCGTGGCCGAGGCCCGGCGCCAGGCGAAGGGAGGCCGGAAGTGAACGCCTACGTGATGACCGAGACACAAAAAGCCCGGTCGGCCGCTCTGTACGAGCAAGCCCGGCGAGCCCTGGCGATGATGGACTCGGAACCTTTGAACCTGAGCCAGGACACAATCGAGGCCCTGAACCGTTCGCGCTCGTGGCTGGAAACGATGGACCATTTCCGGACCAACCAACCGACGGAGGGGATCCTCCTGTGAAACGGCCCCCCGTCCTGCCCAGGTCCAACGGCCGCGGACCGACCTCCCCCGAGGACGACGGCCGCGAGCCGGAAGCCCCGGCGCCGAGGAAGCCGCTCCGACCTCGGCCGCCCAACGGCGACCACGGCGCCGACGAGCGGCTGCCTCCCCACTCGATCGAGGCCGAGCAAGGGATCCTCGGCTGCGTGCTCCTGGCGCCATACGACAGCTTGAACGCGGCGCTGGCGAAGTCCTGCTCATCCGGCTGGTTCTACGACGGCCGGCACGCGACGATTTGGCTCGAACTGGTCGAGATGCACGCCCGGCGGATCCCCGTGGACCTCGTCACCCTGGGCCAGCGGCTCAAGGACCGAGGACAACTCGACGTCGTCGGCGGCCTCGCCTACGTCGGCGGCCTCCAAGACACGGTCCCGTCGGCCTCGAACCTCGGATATTACCTCGACATCGTCGGCGAGAAGTTCCGGCTCCGGGCCGGCGCCCAGGCCGCCGCGCAGTTCCTCGCCGGTCTTCACGACCACCAAGGCGACGTGGGTCCGCTCCTCAAAGAGTTCGCGAACAAGATGAAAGTCGCGACCGAGGACGACCAGGCGCCGGCCCGGTTGAAGCAGATCCGGCTCTGGGACGAGGAAAGCCTCGCGGTCTGGCAACCGGACCCGAACACGTTCCTAGTCGGCGACGCCATGCTGATGCGCGGAGACTTCGCCGTGCTCGCGGGCTTCCAAGGGATCGGGAAATCCCGGCTGACCCGGACCCTCGCCCGGGCCGGCGCCATCGGGACGGGCTCCTGGATGGGTCTTCCCGTGAAGCGGAAGTTCCGGACCCTGATCTTGCAGACGGAGGACAATCTCGTGCGATTGAAGAGCGAGTTCGACGGCCTCGGGGCCGGCGGTGCTTGGGTGCGGTGCTCGGAGCAAATCGTCCTCAACCTCTTCAACGCCGGATGGCAGGACGAGCTACGGGCCATCTTCGAAGCGTGGCCGTTCGACGTCCTGATCCTGGACAACTGGACCGACGTCGCCGGGCGCCAGGAGGTATCGGACGCCGGGGCCGTCTTCCAAGCGATCATGTCGATCTTTCCGGATCCGGCGACCCGGCCGTTGATCTTGTTCCTGGCGCACATGAGGAAGCCGGACAAATCCCGGGCCTGGCTGCCAAAGAAGCCCTGGGATCTGCAGCATGAAGTCGCCGGGACCTCGGCCCTCGCCGGCAAGGCCCGGACCATGTTCGCCCTCCAGGGCACGAAAGAGGCCCCGGACGGCGAAGTGATCACCTTCAACGTCATCAAGTGCAACAACGAGAAGAAGCCCCTGCCGACCGCCTGGCTCCGCGGAAACGGCGAGTTCCGGCCCGTGGCCGACTTCGATTGGGACCAGTACTACGCCCCGATGGACGACGGCGACGGCGGCCGGAAGGTTGTCACCGAGCAACACCTGGCGAAGGTCTTCGCCGGCGGGTCGCTTAAACGCCAGGACGCCGTCCGGGCCATCGTGAAGCTCGGATTCAAAGAGCCGACGGCCTACAAGGCGCTATCGGCGGACGGGAAGTTCGTCGACCGGATGACCTTCGCCAAGGACGGCAAGATCGGCTGGCTCGAAGAGGACGACGAGTAATCACCGAACCACGCCACCAAGCCCGGCCCGCAACGGCCGGGCTTTTTCGTGCCCAGAGACGGGAGAAAGAACGGGGGGAGGGGATTCTCTCTCCGAAACGTGCGGGCAGAGAATGACGGAGAGCCGTAGAATGACAGAGAAAGAGGCTTTTCCCCCTTCTCTGTCTGTCTCCGGGCACCTTCGGACGAGGTTCTTTGTCGGGGCCACCGCGGCCGGGTCTTTTCATTCTCTCTACCAACACCCCCCCACTCTCAGGGAGAACTCGGAGAGAGAATGCCCTCGGAGAGCCCGGAGAGAGCGGCGGAATTCTCCCGGACGCCACCGGGAGAGGCCGGGAGAACGTCCCCGCCTGGCGTATTGCCGTTGAAAGAGGGAACCTCTAGGCCCCTATATGGTGCCGATGACAGCCCCCGCACCGTCTTTGCCCGGTTCCAAGGTGGATTGGGTGAACGAGCCCCTGCATCTTCCGCGTCCGTGGGTCGACCTGGCGACCGAACTCGGACGGGCGATCACCTCGCCGCGGGCTCTGATCCTCCGCCGGGCCATCCGCCTCGGCCTTCCCCTGGTCGCCAAGCAGGAACAAATCGGGGAGGAATGGGTAAGCTCGACCCTAGCTCAAGCTCCCGTGGCGCTGAAGACGGGCCGCCGGCGAAAGTGTCCGGCAGATGACCAAAGACTCCCTGGGCTCTGAGCCTACCGCCTCGACCATCGCCGCCGGCCCGCAGACGCCGGCCGGCGCCGCCGCCCCTCCCCCCAAGCCGGCCCCGGCCCCCAAAGCCCCGGCCGCTCCGCCCAGGGCCGCCCCGACCCCGGCCGCGGCCCCGGCGCCGGTCCCTGGCAGCTTCGCCAACTACACGCGAGCCATGAAGGAGGCTCTTGGCTACCGTGAGTGAACCTCTTTCGACGCTTCCGGGCTTGGCGAGCCCGGCGAGCGCAGGACTCCCGCTTGGCCTCGGCGGCCCGGGTCAACCGGCTGCTCATCCGGGCGCTGGATTGGCATCTGGACTCGCTGCTGCTCACGGCGCCGGATCCCCGGCTGCGCCAGCTCGCCACCCCAACCACGGGAAAAGAGGCCCGGACAAAGGGCCTCGGGCAAAGGCTGCTCCGCGCCCTCTCTTGGACGGACCGCCGGCTCCTGCCGGGGATCCTGGGCTCCCGCCGCTGGGCGAGGATCAAGGGTCGGCTCCTGGGCAACCTGCTCCTCCTCCTCGCGTCACAATTCCGCCGGAGCTGCTTGAAGCGATGGGGCGAGAAGCCGCGCTGACCCTCGACGGCTACAACGTCGCCCTGACCTCGTCGGCCGCCATCGCCGCCAAGATCGACCCGGCCCGGGCCAAGCCCCTGGTCGACTCCGTCCGCATGGGCCAGGGGAAGATCGACATGGTCGGGAAGCTGACCCCGTTCGCGCTCCAAGAATTTGGCGCCGACGAGCATTGTTCCCCGACCGCGGCGCTCTTCGCCATCTTCGGGATGGCCTACCTCGCCGGCGCCCGCGCTCGCCAGCTCTTCGCCGCGGAGGCCGCGGAGGCCGCGGAAACCAAACCGACCGAGGCCCATGATCCAACTCGACCACCCGGCTAGCGTCGTCGGCGTCTTCGGAAGCCAGGGATCGGGAAAGACGACCTGGACGAGCGCCTACATCGCCAACCATCGGGCGAAGCTCCGTTTCCTCTTCGACCCAGAGCACGAGTTTTCCGCCCGGTTCCATCTTCGGCCGGCCCGGACTCCGAAGGGCCTGGACGAGGCGCTGGCGACCGGCTGGATCTGCTACCAACCGGAAGTCATGTTCCCCAACAACGACCCCGCCGGCTTAGAGTTCTTCGCCGCCTGGGCTTTGGCGGTCTGTGAACGGATGCCAGGGACGAAGCTCTTCGTCTTCGACGAGGCGCAGAGGTACTTGTCGCCCAACGTGACGCCGCCGAACCTGCGGACCGCCGTCAACCGGGGCCGTCGCCGCGGCCTGGACGTCGTCTTCATTTCGCGCAGCCCGATGGAATGCGGCCCGAAGATGCGCCGGGAGATCACCGAGGTCGTCACCTTCCATTTTACCGAGCCCGGGGATCTGGATTGGCTTTCGGCCTACGGATTCGACCCGGCGCGGATCGCGGCGCTTCCTTTGCACGCCCGGATTGTCCGGGATCGCTTCGGCCGCGAGAAGTACGAGGGAGCGGCTTCCCCTTCACGGCCCGCCGTGCGGGCCGTAGCAGAGCCAGCTCCCAAACACCGTCCGCCACCTGCTGCAATTGTGCACCCTGACCAGGCATCCACGGAGCCGGGAGAGTGATCCGGCGTTTGCTGTCGAGTATCAAGACCATAGGGAGAGATTGAGGCCGTGGGATTATCCCACCGCAACCCCTTATTCAGAGCCCCTTCCGACCCTCCGAACCTTGGCGGTTCCTCCTGTGGCAGGCTCTTTCGGGCCGTGGCCTAGATGGCACCGACAGAAAACGGAACCCAACAAGACGCCCTACATGAGCAATCTGAAATTTTACGCCACCATCGCCATCGTCGCCTACATCGGCGGCCGCGTGATCGACATGATCCTCGCGAAAGTCCTGCCCTCCGCCTCCAAGTAAGAGCGGCCAACCCCCCACCAAGGAAACAACGCCATGGCATCCGCCAACCTACGCCGGGAGTTCATAAGGACGGCCAGCTCGACCACCATCCCGGCGACCGGGGCCAGCAAGGTCCGGTTCGACATCCCCCTCCGCAGCAACGCCCGCCTGGTCAAGGCCGAGCTGCAACTGGAACTGACCGTGTCCGCCGTGATGGCGACCGGAACGAGTTCCTTCAAACTCGAAAACTTCGTCAAGCGGGCCGTCTTCCGGGCCTCGGACACATCGGCTTCGACACGCAACGTGATCGACGCCACCGGCGCCGAACTGTTCGCCTTCAACGCGACCCACGCCGGCGTCGTATCTAGTTTCCAGGCGACCACCTGGGGCGGCGGCCTGCTGGGTTCGCTGACAACCTACCAGTACATTCTGCCGATGCACTTCGTGCATCCGGCCTCGCGGCTGCCGATGGGCCTTCTTCAGTCGATCCCCTTCAACTCGAAAGTCAACGGCTACGGCTTGTCCGGCACGCCGGCCTTCGAGTTCGACTTCGCCAGTCTCAACGATGAGTTCCTCGGCTTGCAAACGGGAGTGATCACTGTGGTCCGGTATGCGCTGGTGCTCTACTGGCTCGACCTGGCACCCGTCGGCAACCCGGCCCGACTCCCCGATCGCTACGTCCCGAGCGAGACGACGACCTTCACCTATGACAGCGGCGGCGCCGCGGTCGCCGAACTGAAGATCCCGATCCCGAAGGACGGCCGACTGACGAGCTTCATCGCCTTCACCTACTCGGCGCCCTCGACCGGCGTCCTCGGCGAAGTCCTGAGCAACGGGGCCGATGGTTATTACCGGATCCTCGTGAACAACGCGACCTTCGACGAGTGGACCCCCGTCATGGCTCGTCACGACGACGAGTTGTGGCGCCGGGCCTACCCGACGGACACTACTCCGGGCACGACTCACAATCTGAGCCAGTACATCTGGTCCAAGAACTTCTGGCAGCCGTATCCCCAGGCGGAAGGCGACAACCTCAACTCGGTCCCGAACCTCTACACCGAGAACGCCGGCGACCTGGTCCAAGTTCTCTTGGACAAGATGTCTGCGAACGTCCGGATCAAGTTCCTGACCCACAAGTTCATGACCAACGTCCCCGACCTCCTGACCGGAGCCTGATCCCATGGACTACTCCCTCGAAGCTCTGGGCGGATTCGCCAAGGACGTGGCGAGTTCCGTCGGCACCGTGAAGAATGCGTTCAAGGAGGACCAGCCGGCCGACCAGAAGGAAGCCAAGGTCGCCGGCAAAATGGACTGGCAAACCATCGGCCTCGTCCTCGGCGGCGTCCTGGCTTCCGCCATCGTCCTGCGGCTCGCTTTCCGGAAGTAACTCTCGGTTGCAGTTCATCAATGGCCGGCGGTAGGTGACTGCCGCCGGCCTCTTCTGTTCCGATCCATGCCTGCGAATCACCAAACGCTGAAATACGCCCAGAGGACCGCGACCCTCTCGACGCCGGTCTTCCACACGTTCGCGATCGACGTCCCGCCGAGCCTGATCTTCCGCCGGCTCTTCCTCGCCGCGCACGATTGGACCGGGATGTCGAATATCCTCTGGACCTGCCGCGTGGAATTCCTGCTTCAAGGCCGGGCCGAGGGATACCCCCTCGACTTCGGCTGGCGTTCGCAGAGCTACAACATCCCCGGAAGCGGTGCCCTCAATTACCAGCTCACCCCGGAGTTTCCGATCTGCCCCCCGTTCTCCGTCGAGACGATCCCGACGGGCTCCGCCGGTGACTTCGTGTCGGCGGCCCCTGCCCAGGCGGACGAGATGATCGCGACCACCCGGGACGTCGAGCAAAGCATGGTCCGCAACGTCCGGATGCTGCCGATCCCGCTCGTCGTGAAGTGCGACCAGATCAAGACGACCTGGAAGAGCTACACCGACGCGACGACGAGTGTTTACCCGACGTTTGAAATGTTCCTCGGCTGCCGGTCCAGTGATTACGCCCTATGACCCCCGATCTCCAGATCGTCCTCTTCACTTTGCCCGGCGCCGTCTCCGCGATCATCTCGACGTGCTGGCTGTTCGGCGTGCTCGCCTTCCAGCCTGGTCTTGGCTTCGGAAACATCTTCGGAGGCGACAAGGAGCAGACGACCAACACGATCACGACGTCCTATCAAGACGCGTTCAACACGAGCAACACCACGATCAGAAGCAACAGTGACCTCGGCAACGTGTCCTTCGCCCCGATGCCTGGCGCCACCGGGTCGACCGCTTCGATTGCCGCTGTGGCTCCCCTGATTGTCCTCGTCCTCGCGGGCCTCGGCGGCCTGTGGCTTGTCACCCGTCGGTCCTAATTTATGGGATACTCCCTCCAAACTTCCGACCAGACCGCTTTCGGCGCCACGACCACGACGACCGACAACACCTCGTCGGGTCAACACGGGCAGCTGATCAATTTTGCCGCCGGCAAGGGCAACTCCCTTACCCCGGCCTACACCGACAGCTCCGGCGGCGTCTCTTCGTGGGTCTGGCTCGCCGCCGGCGCCGCGGCTGTCGGCGTGGTCGTCTGGTTCATCCTCAAGAAGTGATCCTATGGGACTTTGGACCTACGTTACCGGGCAAGACCAGGCGGAGAGCGATCGCCTCGACGCCGCCCGCCAAGCCCTGAACGCCAAGCGGGCCACCGTCTACGGCCCCGAGTGGTACGCCAAGACCGTGGCCAACGACGCCCAGGGCGACATCGACTCCGCGGCCCTGAATCAATCGATCCTCGACGAGTTCAAGCCGGCCGCCCTGATCACCAACCTGTCCGAGTCGGCCTCGACCACCGCCGGCGGGATCCGCGGCTTCCTCGAACCGATCCTGTCCTTCCCGCTCAAGATCATCCCTCCGATCGGCTGGGTGATGATCGGCGTCGCCCTCTTCATATATCTCGGCGGAGGCGTCTGGCTCCGCGGGATCCTGAACCGCAAGACCTGATCCCGATGCGCGCCGTCTGTCCCACCGATTCCGGACCGGACATCTTCGTGGAATTCCCCGCGGGATCGTCCGACTCCGATCTCTGGCGCTACGGCTGCCGCCGGGCCGTCGAGAACGACCAACCGACCGCGCAGGACTTCGTGGCGACCGGCGTCGTCAACCTCGACACGCCGACCGCGACCGAGCCCTCGGGGCCGCCGCGCTTCGCCGAGCCGAACCCTCCGTCCTTCGTGATCGACGCCGTCTCGACGATGGGTCCGGTCGTCACCGCCCCGAGGCCGGCGCCGAGGATGGCCGAGCCCAATCCCCCGACCTGGTACGCCGATCTCGGGAACGTCCTCGCCACCGTGACCGCTGCCGTGGTCGACGTCGTCCGACCGACCCCGCGGATCCCGCCGGCGCCTGTCGTCCTCGACATCCCGCAGCCGTTCACCGACTCGGGGATCACCCAGACGGCCCGCGACTTCGTCCCCTCGATCTTCACGGCCCCGAGCATCGTCACCCCGTCGCCGGCGCCGAGGATGGCCGAGCCCAATCCCCCGAGCTGGATCGCTGACTTGGTCGCCGCGATCGCGGCGCCGTTCGTCGACTCGGGGATCACCCAGACGCCCCGCGAGGTCGTCGCCCCGGCCCCGGCCCCGGTCGTCAACCGGCCGCGGCCCGCGAGCGTGGGGCCGGTCTGCCTTCGGCTGCCCGGAGGCGGCTACACCTCCGTCCCCCCCGAGTATCGGAACGGATATGACGGCGTCGAAGTCGACTACGCCTATTGCCTGGGGAAGACCGACATCGAGCCCGTCATCCTCGGCCCCGGAGGCGGCAGCAACCCGATCGAGATCCCCCCGACCGACCCGACCCCGCCGACCGACCCAATCACCCAGATCCTCGAAACCTTCATCCCCACCGGCATCGTGCAACTCTTCAACCCTCCCGATAGGATCGATCCGTTTCGCCCCGACCAACTAAGCCCGGCGAAATACCAGGACACGATCTTCAACACGAACGCCATCAACACGACCCCGCCCGCCGGCGACGTGGTCGTGGAAAAGCCGCTCGCCCCCACCGCTGGGGCCTGCTCCTGCCACGACGATCCGGCCGGTGAAAACCGCAACTGGATGCTCCTGATCGCCGGCGCCCTTCTCGTCTACCTCCTCACCAACTCGAAAAAATGACCTCCCCCCTGACCTATTCCGCCGGCACCA
>Ga0209086_10002512_pt1 | contig 14301 bp, 18 predicted proteins | sample M_130207_XF_Meta_FD_187312 | JGI IMG/M metagenome (GOLD analysis project Ga0209086, IMG submission 187312) | Freshwater microbial communities from Lake Montjoie, Canada to study carbon cycling - M_130207_XF_MetaG (SPAdes) (version 2) | ecosystem: Environmental > Aquatic > Freshwater > Lake... | reverse complement strand
ACATCTCCACCGTCGCGCCGACGATTCGGCGACGACGCGCTCAACTCCGAACAAGCCCGCCCCGCAGTCCATGCTTCCTTCATCGACCCGAAAGCCCCTCCGACTCAGCGCTTTTTCGCTACCCACAACAAACAGCGAGGAGGCGGAGATACTCATATGAAAACGACTTATTTGAACCTGTTCCTCGCCCTTTCCCTGCTCGTCCCGGCCGCGATGGCCGATGACAAGAAAATGGATAAGATGGACGCCAAGAAAAAAGGCAAGAAGAGCAAGGACAAAATGGACAAGATGAAAAAGAACTAACTGACCGGTGGTCCCGCTATTTCTGTCGAGACCTCGGCTCTCGCTGAGGCCTCGAAAGATGGCATCGACTGTCTTTACTGCTGCGCCTCGGCGACCGGCAGCCATCCCTTTTGCGTCTGCTTCCCCCATTCCATTGCGTTTTTTCTCCGATAGGTTCCGCCACTGCGTTGCCGCCGCCCGCTCCCGATCTGCATGTTGTTCAACTTAGCGAAGATGTACTCTCCATCTCGCCATGCTCTTTGGTCAATGCAGCCGGTGAACCACAGCACGAAGCCGGGCCGCAAGACCTCATGTTCTGTGACTCTATATTCTCTGCAGGAGTAGGTTTGTGACGGCAGCCCGCCAACGCCAACACTGCGGCGAGCGCCAGCCCAGCCGCCCCGAGCAAAAAAACAGAATTCATCAATTAGTCCCAGTCCATTCGGATGAGCACTCAGACACCGGGAAGCAGCAGAATCAGGTTCAACACGGCCATCGCGATACCCAGCCTCGCCGGCCGTTCACCGCGAACAATCGCTGCTAGGACAACGCCCTCGCCAATCGCGCAGATCGCGACCATTGCCACGGCTCCACGGAACAACCCGCCGATGCCGCTGACCATGTCCGACCCTTGCGGCGTCGCCCTCGATACTGCGATACATGCGAGAAAGCCCACGACCGGTACCGCCGTGGCAATCCCATTCCAACTCATGGTCTCCTCGTCAGCACGGTTCATCTCCACTCAGGTAGGCGTGGAAGTTGACCCCAAACGATCACCCGGCGCGGCGATCTGAGGCGACGCGCCGAAACAATGGATTCCGCAAACTCACCGTGACTTCCAAGGACGGGGCTTCGGGCACCTCGTCTAACGAACAAACGGCGGCCGCAGCCGCCCCGTAATCCCCCCCGTCTCATTCACAAGCAGCAAATAATTCGCTTCCACCTTCGCAAACGTCTGCCGAGCCCCGCTCGGCCAGCGAATCTCCACATCGGCCGTTCTCACCGCGCCCAATCCAAAATGTAGCCGCCGATCGTTCACCGACAGATAGCTCGACTGGCTCAGCACCTCCTGCACCTGCACCCGCCCGCCATACCGCAATCTCACCTGCGCCCCAATCGCCGACCGATTCGACTTCGTCCCCGTCAGCAGAACCTTCAACCAATTCGCCGCCGGGTCCCCATCGTTCCGCAAAAGCGACACCGGCTCGTTCATATTCATAATCAAAATGTCTAAGTCACCATCGTTGTCAAAGTCGCCGAACGCGCAACCCCGGCTGCAGTGCGCGGCGGAAATCCCCGGCCCGGCCTCGTCAATCAACTCTTCGAATCCCCCATTCGGCAGCGCTCGAAAGATGATCCGCGGGTTCTTAAATGGATAGCTCGGCAGCTTGGCTTCAATCTCCGGATAGACCGCCCCGGAAACGAAAAACAGATCCGGTCGTCCGTCGTTATCCAGGTCGACAATCCCCGCCCCCCAGCCGACGTACCGAGTCTCCACCCCCAACCCTGAGACCTTCGTCGTGTCGGTAAAGTTCCCCTGTCCGTCGTTCCGATACAGAATATGCGTGTCGTCCGAAAAGTGCGTTTTGAACAGATCCAGATGGCCGTCCTGGTTGTAGTCGCCTACGCCCAAGCCCATCCCCGCCTGCTCCATCCCGTCTTCGTTCACCGCCACCCCGCGGGGTAGTGCCTCCTCTTCAAACGTCCCGTCGCGCTTGTTGCGGAAGTACACGCTCGGAACCGAATCACACGCCGCGTATAGGTCCGGCCAGCCATCTTCGTCGAAGTCCGCAGCAATCGCGGTGAGGCCGTACGCCCGGGCGTCACCCAAACCGGCCACCTTGGTCACGTCGGAATAGACCCCCTTCCCATTATTCCGGAACAGGAAAAAGCGCCCTTGCGTCAATCCCCGCGGCCCGCAGTTCACCGGGATCCCTTTCCAGTTACAGTTCGGATTCTGCCCCGGTTTGGGGATCCGCTCCGGATCGAAATCGACGTAAGTAGACAGGAAAAGGTCCAAATGCCCGTCGCGGTTCGTATCCACAAACGTGCAACCCGTCGTCCAATGGCGCCCGGGCAGCACGAGCCCCGCCTCCGTCGTGACATCGGAAAACGTGCCGTCGCCGTTGTTGCGGTAAAGCACGTTCTGGCCCCAATACGATACGAAAATATCGTCTAACCCGTCGTTGTTATAGTCGGCGACCGCCACACCGCAAGCCCAGCCCTGACGAGCCAAACCAGCTTTGAGCGTGACATCGGTGAAGGTCCCATCCCGGTTGTTCTTGTATAGCCGATTGATCGCCTCCGGTGGGTTCGTTCCGAAGCGAGCCCCGGAGGGAATGAATAGGTCGAGCCAGCCGTCATTGTCGTAGTCGAGGAACGCCACCCCGGAGCCGGTCGTTTCGAGCAGGTAATCCTTACGCTCCACCCCGCCGTAAATCACGGGGGCGGTCAGCCCGGCCGCGGCGGCGACGTCGGTGAACCGGCTCCTAAAAGGCAGCCCGGACGGCTTGCCTTTCGGTTGCGGCTTCACGCCGCGCGAGGCTACACCTTGAAAAAAAAGAGCCAGAAGGTCGCGGCGGGAATATGGCACAGGCTTACTTCATCATGATCGATTCGTTGTTGGCTTGCCGCTGCAGCTTGGCTACCCGAGCGAACGCCAGCTTCGCATCAGCCGGTCGGCCGACCGCCTGAGACGCCCGGGCCAACTGATAGTGCACCGGCGCTTCTTCCGGTACTCGCTTGGCCGCCGTTTCCAGCAGCGGCAGCGCTGCCTTGGTGTTGCCGAGCAGTACCTGGGCCTTGCCTAGATAACAGTGGGTTCCCCAGAGGTCCGGTCGCGCCGTCGTTACGTTTGTCCGCAGTGGAATCGCCGCCTTGGGGTCGTTCTCCTGCCCAAAGAGAGCACCGAGAACATACTGCGACTCCACGTCGTTCGGGTTCTCCGCCAAAGCCCGCCGCAAGGCGGCCACCGCTTCAGCGAATCGGCGCAGGCTGATCAGCGTCTTGCCGGTTTCGAGCTGATTGCCCGACTGCACAAAGCTCGCCAGCGCCTTATTGAACAGCCCCGCGTCGTACCAGACCCGACCTTCCGAATAATCCGCTTGGACCTCCGGCAACACCGCATAAAGCTTGGCCAGAGCCGCCTCGGCGCGTGGTATCTCCTTCTGTTTCACATACGCCACCGAGAGAAAATGATAGACCGCCGGAGTCGGTGCCAACTGTTCGAGCGCCGCTGTGGCCGCCGCAACCTCTTGGCAAATCGCATGGAGTTCGCTCGCTTGCGGCGTCGATAGTTGGGCAAACAGCGGCTTGGCGCTCGCGCAGTCGTCGAGCTTCAGATGAGCTAGGCCTAGGTTGAGGAGTAAGCCGGGTTCGCTCGGGGCCAAGCCCAGGGCGCGCTGATAGGTATCGATCGCGAGAGCAGGTCTGTTTTGGCGGGAGTAAAGTACGCCGAGGTTGCCGAGCGCCCCCAAGTTATGGGGTTTGCGCCGGAGAACTTCGCGAAAACCAGCCTCGGCTTCGGGCAGTCGATTGGCCTGTAATGCCTGAGCGGCATCAGCGAAAACTTGAGGGGTTGTCTGGCCCTGCCACAACAGCAGGGCCAGACAAGTTACGAGGACCATGTTCTGAGGTTAGAACAGAACTTTAATCCCGAGTTGGATTGTTCGGGGATCACACGTGGAGTTCACCTAACCGAATGTGCCACGGGTGGCGGCCGTCGGGACCGTGTTGGGGGTGCAAGAACTGAGTGAAGCCACTGGCTTCGGCACTCGCAAAGAATTGACCAGCCCTACTCGCCAAAACTTTATCACCAACCGGCCCCGACGGCGCTGCCTCTCCGACGAGCATGGGCTTGTGGGCCTCCTCGCTGTTTGGTGTGGGTCAGGCCGGATAGAATAGAGCGGCCGCGTTCGACCGTTTGAGTTGTGGGGCCGGCTGGAATCTAGGGACCTTGGAGTGTGCGGTGTTCCTGTTCGGGTTTGAACAGGGAAGCGGCAGCATCGCCGTCGCGGCGGTGGGTCATTTCCACCGCCGACCTCGGGGCCAAGCACGCTTACTCGCCCCTCGCTGGCTAGTTTTGACCGGCGATTCTCCCCATTGCAAACAGCGAAGAACCGCTTGTGGCGCTCGGTCTGGCCGCGCGGGCAAAACGTCGGTGCCTCAACCTATTGAACGATATACGCGCCTGCGGTACGGAGGAGGAAGGTCCCGCCCGTCGGCATGCCACGCGGCATGATCAGTTTGTGATCTGGTCAAGTCTATTCCGAGCAGAGGTGGTCAATTTCTGGGGGCGCCGAGGGCCACCGGTGCCGAGCGACGATACCTCCCGCCCTATTCCCTGGACTTCAACCCGATCGCGCCCTGCTGGTCGGTTGTCAAACAACGTCCGCGCCAGCTCATGTCAAGGTCGGTGGGTGCTCTTGACGTCGCTCTCCCCCAGGCCCTCGCCCTCATCTCTCCCGGAGTCGCTGGAAATCTCCTCCGACACTGCGGATATTCACGCGGTTAAGTCAAGATTTGTTCTAGAAAGGAACTGAAGCGAGGACTTGTTCGTACTGCCGACCTCCAGCTATTTCACTCTTTCGGCTGCCAGTGCCTTCTCACTGCCGCTGGAGAAAGGATGATTTAGGCGAGCAATCGGGAGGGTTACGCCGAAGAACTGCGGCCCTTCGTGATGCGGGTCTATAAGGTGCAGGAGAAGAAACAATGACCTCCATTTAGAATCATGAGCATTTCTTTGGATGGCTGCACCCCCGCATTCCTCGTGTTGATACGGTTCCAAGCTTCGAAATCTGGGTTTTACGGAATTCCAAGACCAAGGCCAGTCATCCTGAGCGCGACCAACCTTCCGCCAAAGCTGGAGCGAGCCTCGAATGCACCCAGGGGAAGTTGGCTTTCGCTCAAGCGTAGCGGGATATTCACCCCGGTATACGGGGAGCGGCTCGGCAGGTATTTTTTAATAATGCGGAGAATCACGCGGCGAGAGTTGCGACATCGAGCTCATTCTATAATCGCGATTTGAGGTTCGTATGCTTCGTCGATCCATAGGCAGCGGGCTTTCAGTGCCGAAAATACGTGCTGATTCGGTTGACCAAACAGCTGTAGACGCCGATCCTACCACCAGTGGACAAAACCACCCACGCCCGACCCGTTCTAACCCTTTTCTAAGCGTGTGGCAAAAGCCCAGTAGTAGGATTGCGTCGAAAGCTAACAACTCAAGGCATTTAAAGCCGGTATCATCTTGTTTTACCGTCCGCCCTGCCCCAGGACCGGAACGACAGGGCATCAGGCCTCGCCGATCCGCTGGACTGAACTCGCATACAGCGAGAGTTCGACAACCCGCCCTGAAATCCCCCTATATCCCGGGATCTTTATCCTCCTCCGAGCGCGCCGGGCTCCAAGGTCAACGTCAGGTTCGACCAGCGGATACGATTTATATATTGCTCGTTTCCGACTACTTAGCCAAGTGCATCCTCACTATTGTCTCAATTCGGTCTGGCAGAATGGAGCCGCAGTTCGTCGTCTATGGGCGCCGACGTCGCGTTCGCCGCCGCATGAACGAAAAACGCAGCATGATCTAGGTAAGTATTTGAAAAAAAACACATTGTTGGTTTTGGGGTCCGTTGGCGGGTCCCCGAGTATCCAGTCTGATTCCAATTTGGACCCCGTCTTATTCCGTTTTGAGGTGCCCGGCGATCTGGCTGATTTGACGAACGGGAGAGTTTTGCGCTACCCTGGATGGTTGGAAGGATCGCAGGGAGATCGTCTGTTTATGAATACCGTAGTTCCCTCTGGCAAAGATATCCAGAGAAATTGGCATGTTATTGACGCCTCGGGCGCCGCGCTCGGTCGCATCGCTTCGCAGGCGGCACATATTTTGATGGGCAAGCACAAGGCCATCTACACGCCGTACATCGATATGGGCGACCATGTCGTCATCGTCAACGCTGAGAAAGTTCGCCTGACCGGTAAGAAGGAAGAGCAAAAGCTGTATCGCTATCACTCTGGCTATCCGGGCGGTCTGACCGAAATCAGCGCCAAGAAAATGCGGGCAACCCGTCCGATGAAAATGGTGGAAGAGGCCATTAAAGGCATGCTCCCGAAGAGTAAGCTCGGAAAGCATATGGCCACTAAGTTGAAAGTTTATGCGGGCGATACCCATCCGCACCAGGCTCAGCAACCAGTGGCTCTCGAAGCAATTCTCCGGTAATGATTAAAGTGAGGAATCCGAAGTGGCTGTTTTAACTCAGTGGCTCGGCACCGGTCGGCGTAAGACCGCCGTGGCCCGTGTGTTTTTGCGCAATGGTAGCGGCAATATTGTCGTCAACGGGAAACCGTTCGATCAGTATTTCACCAGTGACTCGGCCCGTTCGGCCGCCAAACAGTCGCTGTTGGCTACCGAAACATCCGACAAGTTCGACGTGCTGATTCTCGCCGATGGTGGCGGAATCAACGGACAGGCTGGTGCCGTCCGTCTCGGTATCGCTCGGGCTTTGTGTGAGTTCAATATCGAACTCCGCAGCAAGCTTAAGGGAATGGGCTATCTGACCCGCGACCCCCGCTCTCGCGAGCGGAAAAAGTACGGTCAGAAGGGCGCCCGCAAGCGCTTCCAGTTCTCGAAGCGCTAAACCATCAACCTGGATTTCACACATCTCTTGCCGGCAGGACAAATACCGCTCGGAAAGTCCTGCCGGTTTGTGTGTTCCATTCCCAACTAAGGAGTCATCTTGCCGTCTATCTCAATGAAAGAATTGCTCGAAGCAGGCGTTCACTTCGGGCACCAGACCAAGCGCTGGAATCCAAAGATGAAAGAATACATCTTTGGCGAACGAAACGGCATTTACATTGTCGACCTGCAAAAAACCCTGAAGCTGTTCAAAGACGCCATGGCCTATGTGGGCGACATGGCATCGCAGGGTAAAAACGTACTTTTCGTTGGTACCAAGCGCCAAGCACAGGAAGCGATCGCCGAAGAAGCTACCCGTTGTCAGATGTTCTACATCAACAACCGCTGGCTGGGTGGTCTGCTGACCAACTACACAACGGTGAAAAAATCGATCGAGCGCCTTAAAATGCTTGAAGAACTCGCCGAAACCGGCAACTACGGTGGCCGGACCAAGAAAGAAATCATCCAGCTCGAGCGCGAGCGGAAGCACCTCAGCGCCAATTTGTCCGGTATCCGCGATATGGGTCGTCTCCCCGACGTCCTTTTCGTTGTCGATTCGAACAAGGAAGCCATCGCGGTGATGGAAGCGCGCCGTCTAGGCATCCCGGTCGTCGCCGTCGTGGACACCAACTGCGACCCCGATCAGGTTGACTACGTAATCCCGGGCAACGATGACGCTCTACGAGCCATTCGCTTGTTCACCAACAAGATCGCCGAAGCCTGTCTCGAGGGCCGCCAGCAAGTGTCGGAATCGGAACTTGGCGTCAGCAACAGCGCCGACGACGAAGTGATCGACCCCGAGAAGTTTTTCGACCCGCAATTTTCTGCTCAGTTGATGTCGGAGACCAATTCGGAAACTGCCGAGGAAGATCTCGCTCTCATCATGCCGCGCGGCAGCAAGACGCTGGTTCAAGAAGACTAAGTCTCCAATTGAGTTGTTCCCCGGCGCCGGGTCCCCGGCGCCGGCCCTACCTCCCCAACCACAATTTATCGAGGTTTTATGGCTGACATCACCGCACAAATGGTGAAAGCGTTGCGCGACCGTACCGGCGCGGGCATGATGGAATGTAAGAAGGCTCTTGAAGCGGCCGGCGGCGATATCGAGAAAGGTATTGAAGAGCTTCGAAAACGGGGCATTGCCTCAGCCGCGAAGAAGACCGGCCGTTCGGCCAAACAGGGTACGATTGTCATCAAGTTGTCCGATGACAAGACCTCCGGAGTCATCGTAGAATTCAACTGCGAGTCTGACTTCGTGGCCCGGACCGATGACTTCCAAAGCCTAGTCGCAGATCTCGCCGAACAGGCGCTGGCCTCGGCCAACGTGAACGCCCCGGCCGATCTGCTCACCGAAGCCTACGCTAAGGATCCCTCGATCACAATCGCTGACCTGATCACCGCCAAGGTGGCCAAGATCGGCGAGAATATGAAGCTCGCCCGGGTAGAGAAATTATCCGGAGGCGTTCTCGGGGCCTACATTCACCCCGGTGCGCAACTCGGTGTGCTGATTCAGGGTGCCGGTTTGGCCGCTTCAAGCGACGAAATTCAGGAACTGGTCCGCGACATCGCCATGCAGGTAGCCGCTGCCGATCCGACGTTCATCTCCCGCACCGAAGTCACGACCGAAGTGCTTGAGAAAGAAAAAGAGATCCAGCGCGAGCGTGCTCTCCGCGAAGGCAAGCCTCCCGCCATCGTCGAGAAGATGCTCGAAGGCCGCATGTCCAAGTACTACGAAGAGGTTTGCCTCCTCGAGCAGCCGTTCATTAAAGAAAACTCCCTTACTGTGGCGCAGTTGATCGACCAAAACAACAAGAAGCTTGGCCTCACCCTTTCCCTCGCCAAGTTCATCCGGTTCAAGGTGGGTGAAACCGCCGGTCCGGACGCTCCAGAAGCGGAATAACGAACAGTGGAGAGTTCCGCTCCCAGACGTCGTTACCAGCGGATTCTGCTGAAGCTCTCCGGCGAAGTGCTCGCCGGAGGGGGCGGATTTGGCATCGACCAGGATAGCCTCCATTCGATGGCCCGCGAAGTTGCCGAAGTTGCGCAGACGGGCGTACAGGTGGGGCTCGTGGTCGGTGGTGGTAACTTCTTCCGGGGAGTGCAAGCCGCTGCCAAGAATATGGATCGGGTCACCGCGGATCACATGGGTATGCTGGCGACCGTGATCAACTCCTTGGCTCTGCAGGACGCCCTCGAACGGCAAGGCATCCCAACCCGGGTAATGACCGCCATCACGATTCCTTCGGTCGCCGAACCCTACATCCGGCGTCGAGCGATTCGCCACTTGGAGAAAGGGCGGATCGTTATCTTCGCCGCTGGAACCTCCAACCCGTACTTTTCGACCGATACCGGCGCCACGCTGCGGGCCCTGGAAATTCATGCCGAGGTCGTCGCCAAAGCAACGGGCGTAGACGGCGTCTACGACAAAGATCCACGGAAGCACGCGGATGCGGTAATGTTTGAGACGGTGACCTATCACGAAGTGCTGGCGAACTCGCTGGCGGTGATGGACGCCTCCGCCATCGCCATGTGTCGAGAGAACAAATTGCCGATTCGGGTTTTCAACCTGCGGACGGCTGGGAATATAATGCGTATAGCGATGGGCGAGCCCGTCGGCACTTTGATTTGTTGAAGGATTTCTTCTTATGTCGCAACCTTTCACGACCGCCAAAGAAGTAGAAGCGCACGCTAAGTTGCGCATGGAAAAGGTACTGGCGGACATGCAGTCCGACGCGGCCTCGATCCGTACCGGACGAGCGTCGATCCACCTGCTGGATTCGATCCAGGTGGAGTCCTACGGGATGATGTCGCCACTCTCGCATGTGGCGACCCTGCACGTCCCCGAGCCCGCGATGATCACGGTCCAGCCGTTTGATCGATCGCAAATCAAGGCCATTGAGAAAGCGATTCAGCAATCGGATCTCGGTTTGAATCCGTCCAACGATGGGAACCTGATCCGGCTCCCGATCCCGGCTCTGACGCAGGAGCGGCGGAAAGAACTGGTCAAGAAGCTATTCGGCTTGGCCGAAGATCACCGCGTGGCGATCCGCAACGTGCGGCGCGACGCGAATGACTCGGTTAAGAAACTCGTGAAGGACAAAGCGATCAGCGAGGATGACGAGCGCCGCTCGCTCGAAGACATTCAAAAGGTGACCGATGGCTCGATCGCCAAGCTCGACGTCATCTCCAAGTCCAAAGAAAAAGATCTGCTCGACGTAAAATAGGTCCTATGCGCCTCTTTACTGCTCTGCTCGTCGCTTTCACGTTGATGGCCGCCGAAAAGGCGGCCATATTCCCGAAGGTCGGTCCTAAACCGGTCGGACCCTATACCCCCGGGGTGATGGCGAACGGGGTGCTCTACGTCAGCGGCCAAGGGGCCCGCGACGCCGGGAACCAGATGGCGGCGACGTTTGAAGGCCAGACGCGGCAATGTCTCGAAAACGTGAAGGCGATCGTCGAGGGCGGCGGGTTGAAAATGTCCGACATCGTTTATGGCCAGGTGTACCTAGCCGATATGACGAACTTTGCGACGATGGATGCGATATGGAAAGAGTACTTCCCCGCGTCTGGTCCGATCCGGACCGTGTTGGGTGTGAAGCGGATGCCCACCGAAACGCCGGTTGAGATCAATGCTGTCGCGACGACGAAGACGCTGGATCGGATCTACATTCCCGGCCAGTATGCGGCGACCCCCGCGGCGGCGCTCGACCTTTTGAAGAAGGCCGTACCGGACCTCGGAAACTTAGTATTTGTTAACGTTTATGTGACGCCGGATGTCTCGCTGGCGGCGCTGAATGCGGCGTATTCGCCATTGTTTGCGGCGGGCGATGCTCCGGCGCGGGCGGCTCTGGTCGTCAACGAACTGCCGGGCGGGGCGAAGGTCGCCATCACCGGGGTGGCGGTGAAAGATCGCAAAGATCGCCGCGTCGTCCGACCGCGGAACATGGCTCCGAGTAAGACGGCTAGCCCCTGCGTGTGGGCCGGCGATACGCTCTACTGCTCAGCGAAGTCGGGCTTCATCCCGGGCCCGAACGCGGGGATCTATGCTCCCACCGTCGAGTTGCAAGTGCGGCAGACGATGCGGAACCTGCTGGATGGATTGGAGGAGGCAGGGTTGAACTTCAGCCATTGCGTCCAGTCGAACGTCTACGTGGACGATCTGGCCGAATTCGGAAAAATGAATGGGATTTATGGCAGCTTCTTTCCGCAGGTGCCTCCGACCCGGACGACGGTGCAACCTCTCGGGCCGGTGGAGCGAAAGGAAGGGGCTAACGCTAGTTGGCCGATGTTGGAGCAGGTCTCGGTTGTCGCGGTTCGCCCAAGCGTTCCTTAGACTAGCGGATCTTCGACGGTCTTCTGCCATGTCCTGAGGTCGGCTTCGAGCCCCTGGATCCGCTTGACCTGGTTGGGCTCGTCGATCAGGTTGGTCATCTCCAGAGGATCCTTTGCGAGGTCGAATAGCTGACGGGTCGTTTGGCCATTGACAGTGTAGCGGATGAGTTTGTGGGTGCTGGTGCGAATGGCTCGTTGGAAGTCGCGGTAGGCGTGGAATGTGTGGGGCCGACCGGCGAACTTTTCACCGCGCAGCACTGGGGCGAAGGAGGTGCCGTCGACGGTGGTCGGCTTGGGCAGGCCGGCTAGGTCGCAGAGGGTGGGGAAGACGTCGTACAGGTAAACGGCGGCGGCGCTGCGCTGGTTCTGTTTGATCCCGGGGCCGGCGACGATGAGAGGGACTCGAATCGAGTGGTCGTAGAGGTTTTGCTTGCCGAGGAGGCCGTGCTGACCGAGGGCGAGTCCGTTGTCACCGGCGAAGACGACGATCGTGTTAGCGGCTTGGCCGGAGCGGTCGAGCGCGTCGAGAATACGGCCGATTTGCCCATCGAGGTGAGAGATGAGGGCGTAGTAATCGGCAATCTCTTTTTTGACGGCCTGCGGGGTGCGGGGCCAGGGGAGGAGGGCTTCGTCACGGATTTTGAGTTCGCCGTTGTCGAAGGGGTGCTGGGGCAGGAAGTTGGCGGGAAGCTGGATCTGGTCGACCGGATACTTGGCGAGCCACTCGGGCGGCGCTTGGCGGGGGTCGTGCGGAGCCGTGAAGGCGACGTAGGCGCAGAATGGCTTCGTTTTGTCGCGGGTTTGGAGGAAGCCGATGAGGGCGTCGGCGAAGAGTTCGCTGGAGGACTTCTTCGGGAACTTTTGGGCTTCGTTCGGGGGGTATTTTGCGGATGGGTTGTAGTCGAAGACGGGAGTGCCGTAGTGGTCGTTCATGCCGCCGAACATGACGGGGCCGCCGGCGGTGAACGCTTCGTGAAAGAGCTTGGGGCCGTTGTGCCACTTTCCGACGCCGAAGTTGGAGTAGCCGTTTTTGGTGAAATGGGCGGGCCATAGATGGTAGTCGCGTTTGCCGGCGAAGGCGCTGGTGGCGTGGTAGAGTGACTGGCCGGTCATAAGCATAGCGCGGGAGGGAACGCATACCGCCCCTTGGTTGCCGCCCATGATACGGGCGTGGGTAAAAGCGACGCCGCGGGCGCAGAGACGGTCAAGATTGGGGGTCTGGATGGCGCGGTTGCCGAGGGCGTGGATGGTGTCGAAGCGCTGATCGTCCGAGAACAGGACGATCACATTGCGGCGAGACGGCGCAGGCGCGGCGAGGGCGAGGAGAAAGTTGCGGCGGTTCATCTGAACCGTTACTGTAGCAGGGAATGCTAACCGGGAAAACTGTTCGTTTGGAGCCGCTTGGTTTGATTCATGGACCAGAGTTGTGCGCGATTGGATTTGAGCCTTCGCTGTGGGAGGTGGGGTTGGAGCAGATCACGACTCCCGACGAGATGAACGGCTACATTGACCGAGCAATGACGGATCCGAAGGCCCGAGCGTTCGCGGTGCGCCACTTGGCGACGAACCGGTTGGCGGGTTCGACGCGGTACATGAATATGGAGTTGGGGCACAAACGCCTGGAGATTGGCTCCACCTGGTACGGATTGGAGTTTCAGCGGACTGGGGTGAACACGGAGTGCAAATATCTACTGCTGGGCCATGCGTTCGAGGAGTCGGGGGTGAACCGGGTCGAGTTAAAGACGGATCGGCTGAATGAGCGGTCCCAGCGGGCGATGTTGCGGCTGGGGGCGAAGGAGGAAGGAACGTTGCGGCGGCACATGGTTACGGCACGTGGTCGAGTGCGGGATACGGTTTATTTCTCGATTCTTCGCGAGGAGTGGCCGGAGGTGAAAGCGCGCATGGAAGGGATGATGGCGCGGTGACGGCGGCTGAGTTCCTCCAGATTGTCAACACAAGGGCGTTCTTGGGTTGGGTGCCGCTTTGGTGTTGCACCGTGCCGATGGCGCGGAGCCTGGTGCTGGGACTCTGTCTCTGCTACTTGGTGGCGTTGGGGTTGCACCGGGGCGAGGGAGAGGGCGGGTTCGACACTCTGGACAACGTCGCAAGACTGTTCGAGCAGCCTTGGGTGCTCGTGGGGGACTGGGTACATTAGTTAGCGTGTGACCTGTTTTGCTGGTCGTGGATTGTGGCGGAGGGGCGAAGGCGAGGTTTTGCTGTACGACCTGACCAGCAGTTACTTCGAAGGCGAAATGGAGCCCAACCCGAAGGCCAAACAAGGTTACAGCCGCGACGGACGGCCCGATGGTTTGCAGGTGGTGATCGCGCAGGTTGTCACGACGGATGGGTTTCCGTTGGCGGATGAAGTTATGAACGGCAACACGATCGATTCGACCACGCTGAGCGGATTTTGGGGCAAAATCGAGAGCACCTACGGCAAAGCCAAGCGGATGTAGGTGATGGATCGCGGGATTCCCCCCGAGGTGATGCTGGCCGAAATACGGGCCCCTAGCCGCCAGATATCGTACCTGGTCGTGACGCCGAAGAGCCCGATTAGTGAGCACGAGAAGCTTTGGTTGGAGTTGCCTTGGCAGAAGGCCAAACCCCTTTCCGGCTCCGTCGTTTCTGCCTCCGCTGCGCTCCGGAGCCTCGGCATCCCCGGGAAATTTACCACCTCTGCTCGAGTCGACTTGACCAGATCACAAACTGATCATGCCGGATAGGGCTAATATGGGTAGTTTTGTGCAGGGCTACAATCCGCAGGCGGCCGTGGACAGCCAGACGCAGGTGATATTGTGGCGGCGGAGATAGCGCAGCAGACCAACGATAGCCGGCAACTGGTCCCGGTGATCCAGCAGGTGGTGGCCAACGTCGGTTCAAAGCCGATTGCAGCGAGTGCGGATGCTGGTTATTGGAGCGCGGCGAACGTGACCGATGAGAGTGTAACCGGAGTGGATCGGCACATTGCAACGGGACGCCAAAGGCACGGCGAGAAGGTGGAGACGGTTTCGGGGCCGCCG
>Ga0209086_10002506_pt1 | contig 14318 bp, 22 predicted proteins | sample M_130207_XF_Meta_FD_187312 | JGI IMG/M metagenome (GOLD analysis project Ga0209086, IMG submission 187312) | Freshwater microbial communities from Lake Montjoie, Canada to study carbon cycling - M_130207_XF_MetaG (SPAdes) (version 2) | ecosystem: Environmental > Aquatic > Freshwater > Lake... | reverse complement strand
CAACGCCATCTCCATAGCAGCTGACTTAGATCCGGGTGCGCCGTATTTAGGTTTGAACTCTGCAACTTTTGTCATTTCCTCTCTACTGGCACGCTTGCCCTTAGCCGCATAACCTGCGTTTGCAAGTGCTCTGCCGATCGCTGAAGTCTCCGCATTCTCCAATGCAGAAGTTGAATTGACACCCCGATCACTAACGCTTTCACTAGCAAGGCCAGAGGCGCACGCTTTGAGATCTGCTTCCGTTTTAAATAATTCAGCACTAACAATGTATCTAATGTCTGTGGCCTGTTCAAGCTTCGTTGATATTCTTCCATCTGGATAATCCTTCCACCATTTTTCTAGTCGGCTCTCGACTGTTTCATAATCAGCTAGATTAAACATTACTCACCCTCTCTAAACTCAAACTCGCCATCGGTCTCTGCATCGATACACATTTTGTAGATTGCCATGTATGCGATGATGTCCACGATACTGTCTTCGTGTCCAGGACTCTCAGCCAACCTGGATATTTTCTGGAGAACGTTAATAATTGGTACGTCGTGAGGCATGATTGGAAAGTCAATGTATGCGCTGACTGACTTAGATATACGTTGCATGTTGTAGATTGCGTGCCCATAGATGACTCCGCGTTCATGCACAAGTGTGGTTGCATTATCAAATAACTTCTCAGTTGAGGTCGGCATTATCTCGTTGCCTCATAGCGACTTTCCATCCATCAGCTCTGCCAAGCCAATAGCCATTATTCTTACCAGCTTTGTAAATCGCGTTGTATGCTGTAGCACAAATTAACATGCCCAGCATTATCCAACACCATAATAACCCTGCATCTTTCATATAGCCCTAACTATGCTCACATACTTTGTGGCATAGCAGTAGTGTGTGCTTTTAGTCTGACAATTAGAAGGTTTTAGGGTCGCGTGTCTATAACGATTGTGTAACGATACTAGCTGTACAGACGACCTAAGGCTACGAATGATCCATCCGATGCTATGGGTACTAACTCTGGTGTTAGCACTTTACCTACAGTAGAAAGTATACACACACCCATCTGCCAATTCGCGCTTCCATAGCGTAAATAAGAGGCTTTTTTTCTATCCATTAGATTGCCTACCTCTATGCCATACAAGGCTCTGTAATGGCTTCCTACGCCCTCTGAATAGGCACTCATGCCTAGTCTATGGGTGTGACCGCATAGTACAGACTTACCCCATTTCTTTGCTAGGTTTAAGGCTGTGATACCTGCGTGCTGTGACACATTGCCCTCATCCCCATGTGCCAACATCCAGCCAGGGTGGAACTCATACGCCTCTTTGTGGTATGTCATGCCCATCTCGGCAAAGCCCATGAACTTAGGGTATTGCAGCTCTGGTAAGTTAATTAAGCCAGGTACTTTTAATAAAGTGCTATAAAGGCGATCAGTATGATTACTGCGGATAATGTGACACTCCGCGCTATACTCGCTGAGATCCCAAAGTATTTCTTTAGTAAGCTCTCGATCATCGTGAATGGTTTGCCGGTAAGCCATAGGTGTGCCTTCAGCCCACTTACTAATTGTATTAAAATCAATTTCATCCCCGACCACCAATACGCTATCAAACTTCTCCTTCCGTGCTAACTTAATTACATTCTTTACAGCTGTTACATGATGAAAGGGAACTTGAAGATCGCTGATAACTAAATATCGCTTAATCATCATCCTCATCTGGAGTAGGAATATTAGGAATGATTGCATCTGGCTTATCGTTAGCAATCCAATCGGGCATAGCATTAGGCTCTTGCACGAACCACCACGCTATTTCATTACTAAAGCCAGCCTTCTTAGCAGCCTTATAAATCTCATGTGCTGTAATCATATGAACATCTAACTTAGATAATGGCTCAGGACTATTACGCACTACACGTCTATTAATCTTTTTACGCTTTGTTTTAGGCTTGCGTGTATTAGTCATAGTTAATTATCGCTTACTAATTAAAATAAATAGATCATCAACACGCTTCTCTAATCGTGTTAATTGATCCTTCATGCTAGTACCGCTATTAGGTTTAAGCTCTGCTAGGTAAGACTTAATAACCCATCGTAGAGCCACTAATAAACTTGTAGATATGGCGCATACGCCAACGGCTAATGCGACCCATTCCCCAGGTGTCATGCTTCATCTGCACCGAGGCCATAAGCACTATCGGATTTATCTAGAGCCCTAGCTGCTGGCCCGGCTAATGCTGCAACGATTACAGATACGGCTGGGTCAAGTCCTAACTGGTTACTGCCTAAAAATGTTAATAGCGATACCAGCACACCTCTAAAGTATGATTTTAGTATTGCCTTCTGCTTTGCACTTAACTTCATATCTTGCCCCCTATTAGTGGTATGTCGAATGGCCTAGCATCTTGATCGCCTAACTTTGTAAAGCTGATGTGTATGTGATGCTCATGTTTATTAAAGCCTTTGTACTCTCGCCAAGCCCAACCCTTCTTACTACTGGCTATGCGTGAGTTATGAATTACATAAGATATGCGCTTATCGGTTTTGCCGCATTCCCTGATCTGGTCACTAAGATATACGCTGAGCCCTTTTTGCTTAGCCAAGTCAATATCAATATCAATGGCTCGTACACACCCATCGGTGTCTGGGTTATGATCTGATTTGGTAGTGGCATGCCGACTATCACCCACCCACCCATCGCTGGCAGTATCCCGATCTGGAAACCACGTATCAATTTGATTTCTTAACTGCATACCAGCTGCACATAACTTTGCTTGCATTACAAACCTAGAGCTTGTAAATCCTCAACAGTTAAACCGAGTGCTGCAAGTTTTGCTTGTGCCTGTGTTTTAGCATCAACTTGTGTTTTTTCTTGTTCAGCCTTCCAAGCATCACACTTGGCAAAACCATCAGTAAATTGTTTTTTAGTTATTGGCTCACACTCAATAAATTCAATTCCCTCATAATCATCACCTCTAATAACCCAACCACCTGTGGGAATCAACATTTCTAAAACATCAGAACCTTTTGCCATTATGCACCTATTTCCATTAGAACGATTGTTGCGGTTTCACTGCCAAACATAAATGCGACTGATCCAGTGTTATTTTCACTTGCAATTTGTAATTTATAAGTAGTAGAAGCGGTTGTTGCTGGATTATCCTGATATACCAAAGAATAACTTGTTTGAAAGGTAAGTGCTGATCCGGTGTATAAAGCGGTGTTAATTATTAAATTTGTAGATCCTCTAACTAATCTTAAAGCAATACTATTATTAGCATTTCCTGAACTTTTTTGCATTTTTCCGCCTATAAAAACAAGCACTTTACTTGTGGCACTTGTTGGAGTAATTGATGCAGTCAATCCAGTATCGGTAAAAGAACTAGATGAGCTTGAAATTTCTGTTGAGTAAGTAGCTTGAACTACTTGTAAAACTTTCCCAGCGCCAGCTGCAGCAGCCCATTTAAGTCCTGTTGCTTCCGCACTATCGGCAGTCAAAACTGTATTGTTTGCGCCAACACCTAATCTTGCATCACTTGTACTAAAAGTGTATAAATCACCTTTAGTAGTTAATGGAGATGCTGCACCTGCTTGTATAAAATCATAAAATATAGATGCGCCTGTAGCTGTAAAATATAAAATACCTGCATCATTTTGTGGCAAGATCAAACTGCCTGCGGTTGCTACTGTTGCTGTACCTGCTGTCACTGTGCAAGCACCAGCTCCTAAGTTTTGTATAAACACTGTGTCGCCTGCTGCAAATAATCCTGTGTTAACTGTAATAGTTGTAGCACCTGCCGCATTCATAGCAACAGTTGTACCTGCATCTGCAGCTACTAATACATAAGATGCGGTCTTAGCCGTAGCTGCGCCACCACCCATAGCAGTTTGTTGCAGACTTGTCATCTGTGCAGCCGTTAATACCTGCCCAGTGGTAAAGGTTTGTTTAGCCATTATTACTCCTTAGTAACTGAGGACATTATAGTCTAATTGTCCGTAGATTGTGTTATTGAGAATTAGAGAGTCGATAACCGGCTCTAATGTAGTAAATACTGTCTTAAAACTGTTTGGTGTAATTGTATTGCCTACCCCAAAGATTTGCAGGGTTTTCTCTAATGTCGATCCACCAGGTTGAGTGGTGATAACTGTGATCGGATCAAAGAAGTCTAGGTCTAGGGCTGCGATTATGCCTGTGTTGTAATTTTCGGTGTATAGGTCAAGCTCTACTGCATCGCATCGGATACTGGTCTCGGCTCTGCTGGCCACATAAGCCTGTGCATAATTTAGAGCTACCGCATCGGTCTCCATAAGTAAATCCTGCAGGTTATATGAATGTAAGAAGTATTTGTCAATAGATGCCTGATTAAATGCGGTTTGAGGAGTACCGCCTGTTCTTGTAACTGTTGAGGAGTTAAAGACCAAAGCATCGTTGAGTAACCAAGTAGCGTTATAGTATTTAATACCTGTGCCATTATCGGCAAAAACAGTAGGAATAGCACCAACAGATCCAGCCGTTACTGATCTATCTTGAAATACAAACGATCCAGTAGCATCTACATATAAAGCCCCATATTCGGAGTCGGTGACAGTTTGCATAGCCTGTAAAGAAGTCCTAGCAGTACCGGGATCCGCTTGCATAGTAGTCAAACCTGCATCTACATCACGCATAGTTGCTGGCCAACCTATTTGATCTAATATTTGATTTATGCGAGTGCCAGATAAATCTCCAGCCGTAGCACCTGCAACAGTAGAGATCTGTGCAAGGTTGCCTAATCTAAAAGCATCCACAGCTGTAATAGTTGTATAGGCTACATCTGCGTTTAAATTTTGAGGTTGAGTATTAACGTATGAAGTAATAAAACCTGAAAAGATTGGGTAAGTTACTCCTGAGTAAGTAGCGGTTATTTGTACTTTTTTCATAGGAGTTAAAAGAGAATAATATGGTGATGTTGGGTTGAGTGGGTTAAATGCACCTGCCTGATCTATGATGCGCATTGTTAAAGTACCTGTTTGAAATTGGTCAGATAATGTATTACGTCCGCGTTGAGTTTTAATATAACTTACTTGATTACTAACATCTACGATTACGGCTGTGGCATCGGCTAGCACGTTTGTATCTAATATGCCTGTATCTAATATCATGGCCTGTGCAAAGGCTGGCCCGGTAGAAAAGTTTAGTATCGCATTAATTGTAGGTACGGCCATTAGTTAACCACCTTTGATGCCGCCGTTGTAGAGCTGTGACTTACCATCCCTCTGGTTAATTAAAAATGAGTTATAAATTAACTGGCCAAACTCACCAGCGTTAGGGGCTAACTCTAAGGTTACATTTGTGTAATTTGAACCTTGACTATCAGATGGTTGATTAAATAAACTGTTATTACCATTGACGACATTAGTGCTTATACCACCGGGAGTATTACCAATACCGCCACCTTGACCTGGTGCTATGTTTCTTACGGGATCATATATTGCCAAACGTGCAATAGTTGCTCTGAATGCTGCCTCTAAAGCCTCTGCGCTTGATTTCATTGACTCAGCCATTTTCTTAGCTGCCTCTGCTGCGTTCATTTCAGCCAGATACTTCTTAGCCAAAGCCTCATTATTATCTAGGATTGCTAATTGAGCCTTAATGCGTATTTTAGTCTCTTCATCGGTTGCAGCATTAAGAGCTGCTGTTAATCCTATGCGCTCTAAATCAAACTTATCTTTAAGGGCATCTACGGCGGTCTTAGCCTTTAATTGGTTATTCTCTTGTGTGCGTAAAGCAATAGACTCTTTAATCTTTTTCTTTTCTTGTATCTTTGCTAATTCAGTACCAGCACCTGCGCCTAGACTATAAGAAAAATTAGTAGTCTTTTGTTTTATACCTAGCATATTGCCTACAAAGCCAAAGACGGCTTTATCTAAAGATGCCATCTTTTGAGCCAAGCCCTCTATCAACCCTGTAAATCCGCTTAAACTATTATCACTACTCAATCTGCTTAAAGAGTCTAATAAATCTTTACCTATGATCTCACTAGCATTAGCAGCAGCTACTTTTAATTGATCCATCTTGCCGGCATAAGTCTCTAATCTTGCTGTGGCTTGACCTGCAAACTTTGCATCTAGTTCGCCCATGATCTTATCCATGTCACCAGTTGCTAATGTAGCCTTACTTAATCCTGCACCTAATCTAGTTAAGGCTGTGGTCTGTCCATTAAATCCTTTAGCAACTGCTGCGCTAACTTCCTCAACAGTTTTACCTGTAGCAGCCGATACATTTAATACTGTGTTTAATGCTTTTTGACTTTTAGTAATTGATCCACTAGCTGTAAGCAAAGTCTGAAATGCCGGGCGTAGTTCATCATCAAGCACGCCATATAACTTTTGCATGTTGGCTATAAAGTATTCTACGTCTGGTGCTGAGAATGCGTAGCCAGTATTCTTTAACTGCATCTCTAATGCTTTAGCGGCAGCTTCATCTTTAATAAATGCGCTAATTGCCTTCTTGCTAAAATTAACAATACCTGCAGCTGTAAATGCTAAACCAAATGTCCTGCCTAAACTCTTGACACTTTTCTCAAAGGATTTGATCTGCTTCTGACCCTTAGTAAGTCCTTTACCATTAAAGGTAGCAATAGCGGAGACGATTACATTGGCCATTATGCTGCCTTCTTAATTTGAGTAGATTTATTAAACTTAGTTGCGGTAGCATTGATTGCATCTAAAATAACTTTATACACTTTGTCACTATCCTGTGCCCATGCTTTATAGATTAAGCGACCTTTAGTCTTACGACTAGAACCACCTGGCATACCTTTGATCCTAGATTGACTTGTTAACGGCCCCATAGCGGTTACAAATTGATACCCGGCAAATGGATTATTAGAATCATAAGATGATGTTGATCTTGACTTACTTCTACCTCTAGTATCTTTATAGGCTACAACACCAGCACCCTCAGCATGAATAGATGTAAATGGTGCGCGGCCTTGTGGATTTAATCTACCTGCTGTCTCATATATTCTACCTGCTGCGCTTACGTTGTAAATATAGTTGCTAACCTTAAACCCATTCTTAAATGTTTGATTTTCGTAATCGCTATAATCTATCAAACTTTTAATGTGTGCTGGATCATATTTAGGAAATGGTCTATATGTAACATCACTTGATATTGGTTTAGACCATCCTGATAATACTTTATTAGGCACAAGGTTTCTAGCTTTGTTTCTTATTGCCAACATGGCAGGTTTAATAGCAGCTCTAATCTTTGCGTGCATATCCTCATCAATAAAACTAAGACCCTTTAGAACATCCTCAATGCCGACGAGTTCTACTGGCTTTACTGGCATTCTTGATCTCCTTAGTTCTATCGGATAACACTTGCACGATTGCTCGTAGCATGTCACTATCCATATCTATAAACTCACTAGGCGCGATCCCCGTCTCTACAGATAGGCTAGCGATCGTATATAAGAATGAGTCACGCCCTATTAGTTTTTTTCTTCATCCAATACTTCTACAGTATCTAGAGTCTCTATAAACTCTGATCCAAAGATAGGTACTACAACATTTGCCCTACGTAAACACTCATGCGCCAAGAAGTAAATCTCGGTCTGCCTTTCATGGTCACGTAGGACTTTGCTAATACCTGAGCCATATTTCAATTCAAAGCAATATTCGACACCCGGCGTAATTCGATGCTCTGATACTTCGCCGTTAGCCCTTGTTATCTTTAGCTTTGCCATTATTACTCCTTATGAAGTTGCTACAGCTACTGTGCTGTTGCAGGTAAGTGTAAGGGATTGATTGCTAATATCGCCTACTGCGCCGTTCACATTTTGCAGATTGTTAATTAAAACAGATGCTGTGTATGAAGGGTTGGTTGCAGATACGGCAGATGATGTCTGCTTGATTACGCAAGTTACAGTAGTGCCGTAAGCAGAGCGTAATGTAGGGATTACTGTGGCAGCAGCGTTATCATTTAGGAAATCTAAAGTGATAGTGCTTGCCTCTAATCCTTTGGCGAACTTGTGAGCGGTATCCATTCTGTTACCACCTTGCGGTGAGTAAGTCATTTCTGCTTACTTCTGTATCTTTACCATCGATACAGATCAGACTATATCTTCACCCTATCTCTAGGGGCTTCGCGTGTAGTCGTTACGGACTCTCTGCTTTCGCAGGTTGCCTCGGTATTAACCCTTTTCTGGGGGCCTTCACCGATATAGCGAAGTAATTATTCTAGTAGCTTACGCTGCTAGCGGGCAATATTCTCTACCCATAGCTGTTACCTCAAGTTCGTCAAATGATTGATTAATGGTTACAGCTGTTACATACGCTGATAAGTCAACGCTGTTTAACGTAACTGATACGCCATTATTCAAAAATATGGCCATGATTACTCCTTTTCTTTATCTTTAGTTGGTGCAGGGGTTGGTGCTGGTGTTTCTTGTAGCTGACCTATCTTTTTCAAGAAGGCTAAGTTTTCTGCATCGGTACTCATTTTAACTCCAGCTCGTTAGGATTGTCATTGTTAGTTCAGCAGTTAATAAATCTCCACTTGCCACACTAGCAATAGCTGGAGCGGAGACACTTGTGTAAGTTAGTTGCAGATTACTAGCTGCGGTTAATTTAGTTACAACACCTGAGATCATATCCTCAATACCTGCTAGGTTGCCTTGATTATCTAGGGCAGGTACGGCCATTAGGATCTTAAAGGTTGCTAAAGGTGAGATGTTAATATAAGAATTATTGTTAGGTGTTAAATACGGATCACCGGGCAATACCACCACGCTGTTAGGTATCAGAGTTGCAGGTGGGTAACTAAAGGTATTCCAAACGCCAGTATTAGTAAGCGCGGTGGCTATTGTTGTTCTAAGTGTAGTGACTGGTGCTGTCATTAGCCGACCATAGTGTTAGGGCTTGAGTAAGGTGCTATGAGACCTCTCACTCTGTTTATAAGCTGGTAGCCCATAGCATATCGGTTGGGGCTCATGCCATCCATACCGTTGCCGCCGTTTTGAGACACTTGACGTGCCTGAAAGATATCTACTGCAATTATCATGGCTGCCTGTGTTATGGCTGGTACTGCATTGTATGCAGCTGTCTTATAGCCAGGGCCAGTAGCTGTACCAAATGGCAGGATGCGATGGAATGGATCATCACTAGCTGTCTTAGCAAATTGTATAACTTGATAACCATTAGGGTATGAGCTGAATGCGTAAGCACTCCAAAATGCAGTTGTCATTGATGTCGGTACGGTGCTACCAGGATATGAACCTGTAAGAGTATAAGTGCCGTTATATGTTGCACCACAAGCGGCTAAAGTCACGCTTTGTCCAGTTACAAATATGCCAGGATTGGCAAGTACAACAGTAGCAACGTTATTGCTAAGGCTTGCACCTGCTACTGGTGCTGTGTTAAACCATAAATAAGAATTAAGTAAGTCCTCTGAAGTTTGACATATGCTCTCTAAATCGGCATCGGAGTAGAGATTGCCTATACCAAGATTAGATCTTAGTTGAGCAACAGTTACATAACTTGCGGTCATCTCTACTCCTTTGCTAATAGCTCCTTAGGGCTAGGGCTACTAAACCCTAAGGATTACTGAATTGATCTAACTTATCAGGTTAGGTTGTAGCGTTGTAGACCACCGGAGATCAGGGTCTTTGTTGCAAAGTATCCGTAAAGAAGTACGGAAATCTCACCAGTTGCCACTACGTTAACTGAAAGAGTTAATTTAGGTGACTCGTAGATGCAGATTGCAGATGGTGTAACGATGAATGCAGAGTCATCGATATTAGTTGAGACCATGTATGGATCAACATATAGATCTAATCCCATTACTGAACCGCGTAATGATGTTGGTGTTGATAGACCTGATGCGTTCATTGGTTGAGATGCAGTAAAGATTGGTCGGCCAGTTGTATCTAAAGCACCGATCAAAGATGACCAAACAGAAGTACCAGCAATAAATGCGTTAGCAAGTTGTCCGGTTGCTGCAAATACAGCTGGGGCAGCTTGTGCTACATATGCTTGATATCCTGCGATTGTTGCAGCCTGTGTTGATGATTGTGTACCGCCTGAAACAATCTCGGCAATGACAGCAGAATCAGATGCTTTAGCATAAGCACGTAAGCAATTCTCATACATCGCTGCATAGAATGATGGGTCTGAGCGATCAAGTAACTCTGTTGACATGATCTGAGTACCAGCTAATTTAACAACAGTTGCGTTAACATAACTTGATACGACCTGTGTAGCAGCAGTTGATCCACCCTCTGCAACAGTTGAGATAGTTGCATTAGTTGTGATCTTAGGATGAGCAATTGTCATACCTGATGGAGATAGCGCACGTGCGCCACCTAGTGCATCAATAGTTGGTCGTACCATAAGTGAGGTATCGATAACTGTTGGTGAGTATTGAACTGGAGAGAATGCTGGGTTAGTTGTGAAGCTATCATTAGCTGCTTCGATCTTTAGGGCTGCGGCATCTGCTGCCTTTACCCATAGACCTGACTCATGGTTACCCATTGTGGCTTTAACAGTATGCTCTAAGTATTGAGCTTGTGTTTTAATTGGTGAGCGTGGCTCTGTATAAAATGCAGCACTTATTGTAGGGCGTGCGGCTTCTACTGGAGCAACCTCTGCCGGTGTTACAGTTGGCTCTGGAGTTGTATCCAAGATAGCCTCACTTTCCGTAGTAGTTGATGTTGCATCTGCTTCGCCTTCGCTAGCAGCAACGTTAGTTACATTCGCATTAGCGAACGCTGGTGTCTCAACCAAGCTAACCTCTTTTAAGGTAGCAGCTGTGACTAATAAATAATCTTTTTTCTGATCTGATGCAGTTACTTCAACGCCCACAGATAGGCCATCAATTAACTGCTCGCCAGCAAGGATTAAAGCATCTTGACCTTGCATGCTGGCACTAATCTTAAAGCTAGCGTAAATGCCATCCTCTGCCTTATTAAACTTTTGCATACGACCTATTGGCTTATCGGTCTTATGTTGCATTAACATCTTAATCTTGCCGGGATCACCAATTGCAATTGAGTCTTTAGCAAATACAACCGCGCCTACTGAAGTATTGCCTACCTCGTTATATGGCACAATTTTGCCAGCGATAACTCTGCGCTCTGTGTCTGAGCTTTCAATTGAACTACTGAAGGTTAATAACATTACCACTCTCATTTCCATATGGGGTTAGATCTTCCATGCCCTTAGCTTGCTCTACATCGATTAAGCCAAGTTGTAACATTTTCTCTATTGCTGCAAGTCTTTGCATTGTATCGGCACGTAAGAATGACTCCTCTACTGCAAACCTAACTTCATTACCTCTAGTTGTAATATCATCCATGCTAAGACGTGTCTCAATTGCACAGATAAATGGTTGCAGGGAATATGCCACAAACTCTTTACGGCCATCGATAATGTTTTGATATGTCATAGAGTTATTCATATCTGCACTAATCATGTAAGCCGGTACGTTCATCGCTCTAGCAATTTGTGTTGCTAAAAACTGGGCAGCTTCGTTGTAGAGCATATCTTTAGGGCTATATCCAACAGTTTCATAAGATAATGTGCTAGTTAAATAAGCAGTTGATCTAGCAGCTCTACTTGCTTTCCATGTTGCTAATAATCCTTGTACATGATCCTCTGGTAGATCTGCGCCAGTATTCTTTAGGTATCCAGTAGCCATTGGAGTTTGGGCTGCTACTGCGGCTGCTCTTTCAACATCTAATGCAGATTGTATTGTGCGACCAGCAGTTTGTAATACACCTTGATTTAATCCTTGAAAAGTAATAAGAGATCCAACACCTGACATTGGTAATGTAGTGCCATCTAAATTGTAATAAAGCACTTCTGTGTTTCTATTATTAAATATTGGAGTTACGCGGTTATTATCTACCCATTCAAATCTTGCAGGGCGTAAATCATCGGCATACACTTCTGTAATTTTCCAATAAGCAACACCATAGAATATGAGGCTATCAATTGTTGCAGATAATGTTACAGCTCTAGGCTGACGTATATCAGGTTGCTCTAACCAAACTGGTGATCCTAACTCCTCGCCAGTTTTTTTATTGTAAAGTTCTAATGGCATATAACTAATTACATCTGCAATTAAGTTACGGCATCTTGCAACAGCTGGTACTTGCATAGCCAGGGATCTATCTATTGGTGAATAACCATAACCTGATCCGATACTGCCTGGGCCATAACCAAAGCTCTGCATAACGGCAGGGGCGTATTGCGCTTTTACGGATTTGTTATTAGATGTAATTCCCAAAGCAGACAATAGACCCATATAGGTACTTTATACCACAAATAGGACATAAAGTGCAAATTAGGCAAATATAGCGGCGGTGCGTTGCGGTTTATTTAATTCTGATACAACCATAGCAAGGGAGATAGCAGCTGTAACGTCACCGGCAGACTTACGCCTTATTATGCGCCAGCCAGCATCGTTAGTCTTAGCAGCACAGTTATTTAAATGTTGTACTAAATCCTCTTGACCAGAATGAACTAATCTGTTATTAGCCATAGCATCGGATAAATCGCTGCATGCCTGGTAAAAGGCTTGACCAGATACATCCTGTATGCGCCATCCGCTTTGCTCTAATTTAGTTGCAAGTGTTTGCGTGGCGTACTTGTCAAAGCAAATAACAGTAGGCCGATACTTACGCGCCCACTCATTTATATCACTAGCCATCTTAACTTCATCAATTGCCACTTCACTAGACCACAATTGTGCAAGTCCTACTGCAATTTTTCCGTCTTTTACTTGACCCATTACAAGCGCACCTGATCGTCTTGTCGGAGCAATATCAAATGCCATAATAGTTGCCGGGCCAACAGGTATCTCTAAAGTTGAGTCGCTGCATGCTTCAATCGAACCATATACCCAGGGGCTGACAGCTGAGTCGATCCATTGACAAAGCATCTCTGTGCGTGTGGCTTCTACACTATTTGTATTTACTGATTCCTCTAAAGTCTGTTCTGTAATTAAATGCCCCAATGCTGGATTAGCCATAGTCCATGCTTTGCGATCATGTATTTTACAATGCTGCGGAGCTGAGTATTCGTAGTATCCAAGATTAGCAGGTGGGTATGACATGCAACGCTCTCTTAAATCATTAAGCACACTACTAAAACCATCACCGGCATTACTTGTCATTAGGGTCATGGCATTAGGCCGAGCTCTAGTTACCGGCAACGCAGCTGTAAATGCTTCCTCTGACCATTCTCTTAATTCATCAAGATATAAAAAGTCTGCTGTCTTACCACGTGGGGCATCTCTAGTAGCTGCAGCAATTTCATACCTTGCGCCATTTTTTAAGCTAATAGACTCCTGGCCATTGGCAAGTCTTATCTGTCTTACATCTTTTCTTAAAAAGTCATTATCCTCAATTGTGTATGCAACCTGCCTAAATGTATCTAATGCCATATTTCGATTAGATGACATGCCTAATATGTTTTTACTGCCCCATAAATATAAATGGCTAAGAATTAACATGCGAGCCAAGTGAGTCTTGCCATTCTGACGAGCTACAAGTGTGAGTGCTGACTTTTTAAGCCAGTTACCAGCTGCATCAACAGACAACAGATCATCTAGCACCCAACGCTGCCAGGGTATAAGTGGTAAACCTATTTTCTCGGCTAGATCTGCAACCTCTTGCGCTTTACTAGCTGTCTTTAATAATGGCGTGTGAATACGTGGTTGCGTACTGCCAATTAGCCCGACCCCTCGTTTGATTGGTATTACATCTGCATCATTGGTGTTCAATTCGTAGCCCTTCTGGTCGCATAAAAGGTGAGTCCGGAACGATCTGGACCGTCTCAGGGAGAGATGAGGCAGGAAAGACAGGGGGGGTCGGCATAGGGCTAAAAAAACGATCGCCTTTAAGGCCGTTGCACTTAGCACATATAGCTGCACAATTCAATGGATCGAATGTATCGCCACCCTTAGCACGCGGATAAATATGATCTACTTGATTAGCCTCACCACCACACGCATAACATGTGTAACCATCACGTGCAAGTATTGTAAGTCTTAATCTTTTCCATCTTTGACTACTTATAGGTCTTTGATGTTTGGCCGTTTTGTTTAACATTAATGCCATCCCTCACGTATTAAATGCTCTGCTGCTAGGCAAGCATTAGGCTCACCATTAACATATCCATACCGGTGACCAATATAGCGCATGTGCATAACAATCTGCTCTTTAGGTGTAAGTGTTAATACCAGGCTATTACGCATCTGGCCTAGACCATAATGACTACCATTACGTGCTTTATAATCCCACTTACTCTCTTTGATAATGATGTAGTTATAGCATTCGAATTGATCCCA
>Ga0209086_10002500_pt1 | contig 14352 bp, 18 predicted proteins | sample M_130207_XF_Meta_FD_187312 | JGI IMG/M metagenome (GOLD analysis project Ga0209086, IMG submission 187312) | Freshwater microbial communities from Lake Montjoie, Canada to study carbon cycling - M_130207_XF_MetaG (SPAdes) (version 2) | ecosystem: Environmental > Aquatic > Freshwater > Lake... | reverse complement strand
TCAATAAAGAAACTATTACTGTAACAAAGTATGATATAGATTTGACACAACAGAAATATGACTTAGAGAAAAAACATATTGATGAAGTGAAACAAAACAATGATGAGAAGGTGAAAGAGTATGAGACTGAGATACTTAATAGCAATCAATCTATACAATGCTTACATGATGAAATAGCTAACCTCACAGTACAAGTTGAGGTCTACTCTGCCGATGTGGCACTACAAGTTGAAACTGAAACTAAAGTCAAGAAACTAGGTAAACTAGAAACACAAATTGAAAATAACCTTTCTAAGTTTCAGAAAGACATTAGTTTTTTTCAACATAATGATGATTGTCCAACGTGTAGGCAATCTATTGTCTCTGAGTTTAAAGAAGAACAAATACAGTCTTTGCAAACTAAAACAACTCAATGCGAGCTTGGGCTAAAAGACCTTGAGACTAAGTTGTTAGAAGAGCAAGCTAAACTGAATAGGATTTCTGAGACACAAAAGGCAATTCAGAAATTGCAAATTGAAATTGCAACTAAGAATACCACAATCAATGAAGTTAACAAGTATATTTCTAAAATACAGAAAACAGTTGCGGAATTGAAAGAGACAAAAGGTTCAACACAGTTGCAAGAAATACAGTTGCAAGAACTTGCGAGTCAGTTGAAACAATTAGAATCAGACTTAAAATTATTAATAGAAGAAAAAACATATTATGAAACAGCTTCTGGTTTATTGAAAGATACAGGCATTAAAACTAAAATCATTCGTCAATATTTACCAGTTATTAATAAACTGGTAAACAAATATTTATCATCGTTAGATTTCTTTGTAAACTTTAACCTAGATGAATCGTTTAAAGAAACAATCAAGTCAAGACACCGTGATGACTTTTCTTATCATAACTTCTCAGAAGGTGAGAAACAACGTATTGACATGGCACTGATGTTAACATGGCGTGCCGTTGCAAAGTTGAAGAATTCTGCAAACACCAATCTTTTGGTGCTTGATGAGACCTTTGATTCAAGCCTAGATACTAACGGAACAGAAGAACTGATGAAGATACTTCATATGCTTGATGGTGTTAATTTATTTGTTATATCACACAAAGGTGATATCCTACAAGATAAGTTTTTGAATGTGATTAAATTTGGTAAAGAAAAGAATTTTTCAAGGATATTAAAATGAATAGCGAAATACTAACAATCGATACTGGTGCTGGGTTACTCAAAGAAAAGATAACTTCATTACCGATTTACGCAGACACACATCCATTATTGTCAGAAGTGATGCCTGAATACGAAGATGAAATACCATCTTTTGATTTGCATCAATTGGTTAAGAAATTGAAAGTTACAAGAGAGGCTTATGGTGGCATTGGTCTTTCAGCTAATCAATGCGGTATTAAAGCTAGAGTGTTTGTTTTAGGATACGAAAATATATTTGATATGGTTTGTATCAACCCAAAAGTAATCAATGCTTCGGCAGAGTTAGTAAGAGACAATGAAGGTTGCCTCTCTTTTCCTGGTTTGTATGTTAAAATAACAAGAAATAGTTGGATTGAAGTTGAATATTTTACTGAAGAAGGTAAGAAAGTTCAGACCCGACTAGAAGGTCTATCTGCAAGATGCTTCTTGCATGAGTTAGACCACATGAATGGTATTAAATTAACACACCACGTTGGTCCTGTTGCCTTAAAAATGGCAAAACAGAAACAGGAGAAACGTATTAAGAAACACTTGAGAGCAAAAAGTAAATAATGGCTTACGCATTTGATCCTAAAGATGATGTTGAAACACAGTGGCAAAAGTGGTCTGCACAACTAGTACAACCCGCTATTCTAACCGATGAGGCCTTGCGTGAAAACATTATCAAAGACCTCACATTCGTATCAGGTATGGATGTTAAAGAATATACACTGTATCAAAAGTGGTGTGAGGTGCAAGAGAAATATCCATCTGTTGTTGTGAATGACTTATGGGAAGGTGAGAAACGAGTAGTAGAAGATGAAGGTCAACGTCTTGCAATTGAAGGAATCAAGAAAAACTTCTGGATTCCAGAAACACCTGAAGACTATCTAAATTTACAACCAGAGATGTTGTACACCAGTAAGCAAGAAAAATTGCCTGAATTGTGGAATTGTATTCGTACCTTCTCATCTACAATGAAGAACAATTCTAACATTGGTCGTAACCTTAACTTTGTAATTCGTGATAAGGTAACTAAGAAGTATCTTGGTGTTATCTGCATCTCATCCGACTTCCTTGATTTAACACCAAGAGACAATCATATTGGTTGGCCTAGAGAACTGAAGACACAAGGCGGTATGATTAACCATACTGCCATTGGTTCTACGATTGTTCCATTACAACCACTTGGTTTTAATTATGTTGGTGGTAAACTACTTGCATTGTTGTGTCTTGCTGATCCTGTACAAGAACTATGGAAGAAATTGTATGGTGATGTACTTGTTTCAGTAACAACAACATCATTATATGGTAGAACCAAGGTTGATGGTCTATCACAGTATGATAATTTAGACCACTGGCAGAAGATGGGTTTTACGGCAGGTTCTGTATCATTTGAACCAGAAAAGAATACTCGTTATCAAATTCGTGATTGGTTAAAAGTAAAACATACACGCAAATACTTTGAGTGGTATTCTGCAAAGAAAGCTTCTGGTCAACCACATAAACGTGACCATAAGAATCGTTCACTTCAATTTGTGTATAGTAAACTGAACATACCTAAAGAGTTGATTCGTACAGATCATGCTCGAGGCATTTATTGGTCACCTCTGTATGATAACTCTGTTGATTACCTTAATAAGAGAATTGGTGATGATGTATTGATTAAATCATTTGACACAAGTGTAGAAGCCTTGACTGAGATTTGGAGAACTAAACATGCCAAACCTCGTATCAAGCAGTTGGTCAAAAAAGGTCGTAACAATAATGAGACATTGTTTTATGATGATTTAACCACACTAACCTGGCCAGAGGCAAAGAATAAATATTTGCCTGCGGTTGGTCGATAAACGCTTGACAAAGTGCATATATAATGTTATAATAGACACAAATGCGGAAAGTCCGAGACAGCCCATCCCAATGGGTAGACAGGTTTAACTCCTGTTATCCGCTCCATCCCTAAGTCCCATGCGACTTCCAAACTGTTGTTTTTATACAACAGGCTCTTGACAAACCCTCCAGTTTTGATATAATAGACCTATAAATTGATTAGGATTATCTATGACCACTTTTACGGTAGAACAAAAATCTCAACTTGCTAAACTAATGGCAAATGAGAATATCACGATTCAACACCAAAAAATTCAAACTGCCAAATTTGATCCTAAAAATCGTATTTTATATCTTCCAATCTGGAAAGATATGTCTGGTTGCATGTATGATTTGCTTGGAGGTCATGAAGTTGGCCATGCTCTTTACACACCTGCGGAAGGTTGGCATGATGCTGCCGTGGATACTACCAAAAGCAAAAACTATAAATCATTTTTAAATGTTGTTGAAGATGCTCGAATTGAGAAAAAAGTAATTCGTAAATATCCAGGACTCAAAACATCATTCCGTAAAGCTTATACTGAATTAAATCTCCGTGATTTTTTCGGTCTTGCTGGCCGTGAAATTAATGGACTTCCTTTCATTGAACGATTAAATATCTTTACTAAAAGCCAATATACGCAATCTATTTCTTTTTCGGGTAAAGAATGGAGTTTAATTAGTAAAATTCAAATGCTCGAAACATGGGAAGATACTCTCCGTGTTACCGAAGAAATTTATGGATATTCAAAAGAAGAACAATTTGAAATACAAAAAGAATTAGAAAAAGATTTTGATTCAGATTTGTTTGAAGAAGATGCTGACGGTGATTATGAACAAGATGATGATTATGATTCTTCTGATGATGGTGAATTAGATCAAGATGCCAAATCTTCATCAGATCCCGATGGTAATTCTGATGAAGATTCCGATAATGATTCTGATGATTCTAACAAAATCAATCGCAATAAACAATCCGCAGAATCAGATTCTTTACCTGAAGACTTTGATCCAATTTGTGAAACGGATGACAACTTCCGAAACAATGAAACTATACTATTGGATAATAAATGTAAAGAGTATATTTACCTTAATATACCAAAAGTGAATATGCATAATTGTATTACACCTGCAAAACGGGTGCAAGAATTGATTAGTAAACATTACATGGTAGATATCGAAGAAGGTCGTTTGACTTATGCAAAAATTAATGAGTTTGTGAAAGACTTCCGTAATAAGAATGAACGATATGTTTCATTACTTGCCAAAGAGTTTGAAATGCGTAAGGCCGCCAAAGCTTTTAGTAAATCTAAACTGTCCGATACTGGTGATATTGATGTAAACAAACTTTCATCGTATCAATTTGATGATAATATTTTTCGTAAAGTGATGTTAGTGCCAAAAGGTAAATCGCATGGATTGATTTTGTTGCTTGATTGTTCTGGTTCTATGACTGATAATATGCCAGGATCAATTGAACAGATTTTGATTCTTTCTATGTTCTGCCGTAAAGTTAATATACCATTTCATGTTTATGGTTTTACTAATGAAAGTCGTACTTGGTTTTTGGATAGAAACATGCAATATCCAGTTGACATTGATACACAAAGAAATTCTTTTGGACCATCTAATAACTCTTTGAATTTATCTAATGTTCAATTGCGTGAATATTTGAATCACAAAATGTCAAACTCTGAGTTTACAAAAGCTTTGCGTAATATGATTTTGTTGAAACTTTCATACCCTCACCCTGGTAATCGATATGGTAATCGAGTTAGCCGTCCAAAAAGTGAAGTTTTGTCCAATACACCACTAACAGAAGCTATTGTTGTGTGCCGTGATATAATGTTAAACTTTAAGAAAGTTAATAATTTGGATCTTACCAATCTAATAATTGTACATGACGGTGATGCTGATAGTAACAATTCATATTTAGATAATGAAGGTGAATATCAAACATATTGGCCAACATATGTAAACGTGGTTATCCGTGACAAGAAGTTTCAATATGAAGAACAGATAATCGATTCGAAAATGTCATGTTCTACATTTGAAACCGTTTTGAGCTGGTTCAATAAAACTACTCATTCTAAAGTATTTGGATTTTATATTATTGAGGGTCGAGCAAAACATGCAATTGAAAGAATGTATGTTAATGAAAATGGGCTTACAATCCGTGAAGTTCGAAACACGGATCGAATTAATGGTTACGACCTTGGCAAGAAAATTCAAAGTAAATTCAGAAGTGAAAAATTTATTGTTTCTCATAAGAAAAATTATACCAGTTTCTTTATGATTGCTGGTGGTGATAATCTTGTTGTAGATAAAGAAGAAATTGAAATTGAAGGAAAAGTTACATCTAGTAAATTGAAAAATGCGTTTATGAAATTCAACCGCGGTAAACAAGTGAACCGTGTTTTAGTCTCTAAATTTATTCAAGGTATTGCTGTATAAGTGTTGCACAAAAACAACAGAGGGCTTGACTTCTGTTGTAGTTGTGTTATAATGGTACCATCTGATTAACAAAGGTCGTTTTATATTATGTCAAATCGTATTGAGGTTCGTGAAAAGTTTATTTCCAATTTGCAATTGCTCGGCAAGTCCGAAGTGAGTCGTTCGGAAATTAAACTGTTATGTCAAAAAATGGGCATTAGTAGTGCTCAATGGTTCACTAAAGATGAATCAAACCGAGTTGCTCGAGGACTGTATCGTGTTCCTTCTGCAACAATTGCTTTACAAGCTCAAGTTATACCTATGATTAAAAATGTAGATAAATCTTCAAGTAAAATTTCCAATATTGCTACAGATTTGGATTCTATTAATTTAGTTCCTTCTGCGTACAAAAATTATGTACCATTCGGTGACTTTGAAGATATCGTTTCTATTGTAAAATCACAACAATTCTTTCCTGTGTTTGTTACTGGTCATTCTGGTAACGGTAAAACAATGTCTATTGAACAGGCATGTGCTAAGGCAAAACGTAAATTCATTTGTATTTCTATGACACCTGAAACTGATGAAGGTGATTTACTTGGTAACTATGTATTGATTAACGGCAATATGGAATGGCGTGACGGTCCTGTTACAACGGCTGCTCGTCAAGGTGCCGTTTTGTGTATCGATGAAATCGATTACGGTGCTCAGAATCTTGCTTCTTTGCAACGTGTACTTGAGGGTAAACCTTTCATGCTGAAAAAGAAAGGTGAATTGATTACACCTGCATTAGGATTTACTGTATTTGCTACTGCAAACACTAAAGGTAAAGGATCAGATGATGGTCGTTATATGTTTACTAATGTATTGAATGAGGCCTTCCTCGAAAGATTCCCAAATACTTATGAACAACAATGGCCGCCAGTTGTCATTGAACGTAAAATCATGAAGAAAGAATTGGAATCTGCCGGCCGTGCAGATGATGATTTTGCTGAGAAACTTGTTACATGGGCAGATGCCATTCGTAAAACATTCGCTGACGGTGGATGTGATGAAGTGATTTCCACTCGCCGTTTAGTGCATATTGTTTCAACTTTCGGTATCTTTGGTGATAAGATGAAGGCAATTGGTCTTTGTTTGAATCGCTTCGATGAAGATACAAAGGCATCTTTCCTTGATTTATACACCAAAGTTGATGCTGGTATTAATCTTGATGCCGTTCCTGTAACCATTGTTGAAGAAACAGGTACAAGTGACGAAGTTCCTTTCTAATTGAAACATTTGCCGTAATAAGTGTTGACATCTATTGCGGCTTATGTTATAATATAATCTGATTTGAGAGAACAGTCTCCTCTCAAATGTTTTTTTTCTGAGAGACTAAAAATGGAGTATTCGTAATGAGTGCAAAAAATAAAGTGTTGGCATATTTGTCAAAATCCGGTTCTTATAACACATTGACACCTACTAAAATGCAGAGTGTTTTCGGTGTTGCAAACCCATCCGCAACTATCAATGAGTTGCGTAACGATGGTAATGCCATCTACTTGAACAGCCGTGTTACAAAAAGTGGTGAGAAAGTTTCTTTCTATCGCCTTGGAACACCAACAAAGCGCATTGTCGCTGCTGGTATTCAAGCAATGCGTACACAAGGCACACGTGCTTTTGCCTAATATATCTTAGGTAGTCTATGGGGGAGTGATATATATAATATTACTCCCCCTTTTTATTTTATGGATACATTATGGAAATACAAGTTAAAGTCGAAGAATTAAAAAAGAACAAGCTGTTTATTGCCACACCTATGTACGGTGGCATGTCACACGGTCTTTATGTCAAGTCAGCGTTGGACTTACAAACAACAATGGCAAAATATGGGGTTGAAACTAAGTTTTCATTCCTATTCAATGAATCTCTGATAACACGAGCGAGAAACTACCTTGTAGATGAATTTCTCCGTTCAGGTTATACACACCTTTTGTTTATCGATTCCGATATTCATTATAATCCACAAGATGTGTTAGCACTTCTTGCTTTAGATAAAGAAGTTATTGGCGGGCCTTATCCTAAGAAATCAATCAATTGGGGTAATGTTGCAGCTGCTGCTCGCACACATCCTGATATGGATCCAAAAGAACTTGACCAACTTGTCGGCGAATACGTCTTCAATGTTGTAAGGGGCACATCACAATTCCAAGTGACTGAACCTCTTGAAGTTATGGAAATTGGTACAGGTTTCATGTTAGTAAAACGTGAAGTGTTTGAGAAAATGGAAGTTGAATATCCATCTATCAAATATAAACCAGATCATGTTGGCCAAGCTAACTTTGATGGCACACGTTACATTCACGCTTACTTTGATACTGTTATCGATACCAAAGATAGTATCACAGGTGGTGGTTCAGAACGATATCTTTCAGAAGATTATATGTTCTGTCAAATGTGGCGTAAGATGGGTGGAAAAATCTACTTGTGTCCATGGATGAAAACTCAACACATTGGCACATATGCCTTTAGTGGTAACATGCCTGCTGTTGCACAGTATACAGGCAAATTATGAAATACAAGTATAGTGAAGACCGTATCATCAATGAGCTAAAAAATTACATTGATGATACTTACGGTGAACACTATTCACAGAACAAGTTCCAGGCAACTGAATTTATCATGGACTCAGGACATGGTGAAGGATTTTGCATTGGTAACATTATGAAGTATTCCCAAAGATATGGGAAAAAAGATGGTTATAACCGCAAAGATTTGCTAAAAGTGTTACACTATGGTATTATGGCTTTGCATAATCACGATTTGACTAAGGAAACTAAATTATGAAATTATCGAATGACACACTCTCCGTATTGAAGAACTTTGGTTCTATCAATCAAGGCCTTTTATTTAAACAAGGCAAAACTCTAAAGACTGTTTCTTCTCTGAAGAACATTCTTGCAGAGGCAACTATCAATGAAGAAATTCCAACTGAGTTTGGTGTTTATGATTTGAACAACTTTCTTTCTGTGGTGTCTTTACACAAAGATGATCCATCGTTTGAATTCTCCGATAACAATGTCGTTATCGTAGGCAACGGAGGTCGTTCTAAGATTTTGTATCGATTCTGTGCAGGCAATTTGATTAATACTCCTCCAGATAAAGCATTAACTATGCCTGATCCAGAAGTATCTTTCTCTCTTTCTGCTGAAGACTTTGATTGGATTCTCCGTGCAGCTTCTGTTCTATCTTCACCACAAATTGCAATCGAATCCGATGGCACAAAAATCAATATCGTTACACTTGACTTGCAGAATGATTCGGCACACACCGACTCACTTGAATTGCCGGTGACTGGTACTGGTGATAAGTTTAAAATGGTTTTCAAAACTGAAGTAATCAGCAAATTAATGTCAGGCAGTTACGATGTGAAAATTTCATCTAAAGGCATCTCTCAATTCACTAATCAAAAGAATCCAATTAAGTATTGGGTGACTACTGAACCAGGTAGTAAATTTGAAAAAATCTAAATAATTTGTGTGTGATTTATATTATGAGAGGTTCCAATGGAACATTTATTGTGGACAGAAAAGTATCGCCCAAAGACAATTGAGGAGTGTATTCTTCCTGAGCGTCTAAAGAAACCATTTCAGGAGTATGTGAATCAAAAACAGATTCCAAATCTACTTCTATCTGGTGGTGCAGGTGTAGGCAAGACTACTGTAGCGAAAGCGTTATGTAATGAAATTGGTTGTGATTACATTGTAATCAATGGTTCTGATGAATCAGGCATTGATACTTTTCGAAATAAAATTAAGGGCTATGCATCGTCAATGAGTTTTAGTGGTGGTCGAAAGGTCATCATTATTGATGAGGCTGATTATCTAAACCCAAATTCTACGCAACCTGCTTTGCGTAATGCGATTGAAGAATTTTCAGGTAACTGTTCATTCATCTTCACTTGTAACTACAAGAATCGTATCATCGATCCATTACATTCCCGTTGTGCTGTAATTGAATTCAATCTAAAAAATGGTGAGAACGCCAAGATGGCGACTGCATTCTTCAAACGAATCAAGACAGTTTTGCAAAGTGAATCTATTGAGTATGATGACAAGGTTATTGCTGAATTAATCAAGAAGCACTTCCCAGACTTTCGCCGTATCATTAATGAGTTGCAAAGATATTCTCAGTTTGGTAAAATCGACACTGGCATTCTTGCACAGATCGGTGATGTATCAATCGATGAGATTATAAAATATGTTAAGTCAAAAGATTTTAGTTCAATTCGTAAATGGGTTGCAACACATGAAATTGATTCAACAGTTTTCTATCGTAAAATCTACGATTCATTATATGATGTGATGAAACCACAATCTATACCACAAGCAGTTTTGATTCTTGCTGACTATCAATACAAGGCTGCATTTGTTGCCGACCATGAAATTAATACTGTTGCTTGTTTGACAGAGATTATGGTAGAATGTGAGTTTGTATGATTATAGATTTATTTAAACCCACAATAGATTGGATTAAAAATGACTTCATTAGTAATAGGCCTCGTTTTATCATTGAGTTGGTTGCTTGGGTTATTAGCATTGGGTGTTCGATTACCATGGCTATCACTGTCCCCAATCCGCCTCTACTTTCTCTTTATCCTGTATGGATCCTCGGCTGCGGTCTCTATGCTTGGGCTGCTTTTACTAGGAAATCATTTGGCATGTTGGCTAACTACATGTTATTGGTGACTATAGATTCCGTTGGCCTAATTCGGATGGTTGTAAATTGACCGCTGGCGAATCGGCCGTAAGTTTTTCAAATCTTACGGATACTAAATACAAGGTTTATCTCCAAAAAAGTATGTTATGAGCCCTTTTGATTATGTTAATGCTATCTTGCAAAACAAGAATCAGATGATTGTTGATGAAATTACTGAAAAAGATTATGTACCATTTTTGGTGAACCGCAGCCTTTCCTATCATAAGGACTGCATTCTGTATGCCAATGAAATGAATCGTAGGCACTTCCTTGATAAAAAACTACAAAATGATTTCCTTCTAAATACGGTACGGTCACAGAAAAGACCATTTGCAAAGTGGATTAAAGTTGAAAAGAATGATGATTTGGAATGTATAAAGCAAATCTACAATTTTTCTGACTCCAAGGCTCGTGAAGCCTGGCGATTACTCAGCAAAGAACAAATCCAAAAACTAAAAGAACAAACCGATACCGGTGGATTAAGGAAATGATATGGTTGATTTATCAAAGTTCGTTGAGATTGTACTCAACGAACAGGATGATTTTTTAAAGGTTCGGGAAACACTCACACGAATTGGTGTATCTTCTCGTAAAGAGAAAGTTTTATATCAGTCTTGCCACATTCTGCACAAACAAGGCAAGTATTATATTGTACACTTTAAAGAACTGTTTGCATTGGATGGTAAGCCCTCTAACATATCTGAGAATGATATACAAAGACGAAACGCAATTGCAGTTTTGTTAGAAGAATGGGGTCTAGTTAAGATTATTAATTCAACTATTCTTACGGACAACATAGCACCATTGCATCAAATAAAGATTATTTCTTTTAAAGAAAAAGAGGAATGGAGCTTGATAGCAAAATACAATATCGGTAAAAAAATAAACGATTACTGATTTGCTGTATAAATAATGTTGTAACGCCTTCGGGGTTACGTTTTTTTAAACTCGCTTAATAGGAGAACTATATGACACGCATTTCTGCACTTTATCCTTCTTTTGTTGGTTTTGATAACATCTTCAATGAACTCGAAAGACTCGTTGAAGGTACTCAACCAGCACCATCTTTTCCACCACACAACATTCTAAAAGTAAATGACACTAATTATGTCGTTGAACTTGCTGTTGCTGGTTTTGGTAAAGATGAAATTGACATTCAACTTGAAGATGGTAATCTAATCATCAAAGGTGAAAAGAAGACAAAGAAGGTCTTGAGTATGTGTATCGTGGTATTGCTACACGGGCATTTACCAAGAAAATTCGTTTAATGGAAACTATTGAAGTTCGTGGTGCTGAATTTAAAGATGGCATTCTTCGTATTGGTCTAGAAAATATTATTCCGGATCACAAGAAACCTCGTAAAATTCAAATCGAATCCGATCTGAAACTGTTTCAACCAAAGTTGCTTCAAGAAGAAGTGACAGCTTAAACTGTGGGGGCTTCTGCCCCCATTTAGGATTATTATGAATATTAATATGATGATACATACTCACAAAGAGTATGCTTTTAATTTTGATTCAAGTTGGGTGAAGGCTTCTTACGCAGGAGGTCGTGGTGCATATGAATGGCATCCACCAAGTCCCAATGGTGAATACATAAATGTAAATAGTGGAAAGAATAATATTAGCAAGTATCGCCATTATTATTCACATGTCGATGAACTTGATTTTCTCAAAGCTATCGGCCAACAAGCAACTGATTACTATCTTGCCAACAATGATACTGATTCAGAATATCTTGGTGTTGGATCATATCGTAGATACCTAGAAATTGAACACGGTGTTGGATATGTGGGTGAAAAACTTCATGTACCGTCTACTGTTGATTCATGCAAGATACTAACATCTGAATCTCAAAAAGAAGCCGCATTAAGATACTTACAATCAGCTGATGTTGTTTGTAGTCGTTATCGTATGATGAACAATTCTATCGAGAATCAATACTTAGAATCACAACTGCCTGAATATTGGAATCTATTTAAAGAAGGTATTCAAAAGGTAAATCCTAGTTATCGTAAACACATGTTATGGTTTACTGATTACAGTATTTGTAATTATGAATGTGTTTATATTTTACCTAGACACTTATTCAAACAACTTGTGAATGAATATTTCTATATTATGGAATTCATTTGGAGTAATTGCTCTGAAACATTCCCTGATAAAAGTAAAAAACAATATAACTGCACTGAAATTAATCCATGGAGATATCCTGGTTTCTTAAATGAAAGATTTGTACCATTCTTCTTCTATGCAAATGGTTTGCGTAAGATAGAAGTACCGTTGGCGTTTCTAGAATGAAAGAAAAATTCATTGATGCACACATGAATGCAGCCGAAGTCTATGCTGAATTGTCTTCAGCAAAAAGACTTCATGTTGGTTGTGTTATCGTAAAAGACAATACTATTATTGGTATTGGTTACAATGGCATGCCTTCTGGTTGGACAAATGAATGTGAAGATGAATATAACAAGTCTAAAGCAGAAGTTCTCCATGCGGAAACTAATGCGATTGCAAAGGTAGCTAAGTCTACCAACTCTACAGATGGTGCAACAATATTTGTGACACATGCACCCTGTCTTGATTGTGCTAAATTAATTTACCAATCAGGTATAAACTCTGTGTACTATCGGCATTCATACCGAGATACTCTTGGTATTGAATTTTTAGAAAAATGCAACGTGGAACTTTGCCACATATAAGCTTGACTTATGATTGTTTCTGTTGTATAATAGACTCTTGTGTAATAGAAAAGGATGAATATGAATGTTCGTGACCTTGCCAGAAAACTGGTGAATGAATATAGACTGCCTCAGGCAGATCGGTACGATTTGTACCTTCGTGACTTCGACAATAAGGTCGAGGTTCTTGGTTGGATGAGAGATCCAACTTTAGACTTCCACGATTATGAGAATCGTGAGATGTTGTTCCCAAAACGCTGGGTAACAATTGGTGTAATTGATGCGGAGGCCAGAATCCGTGTCAATTAAATTAATCACATTTAAAACCAACCATACTATTATGGCTGATGTTGATTGTATTGATGATGATACAATCACAATGATAAACTCTGTGCAGGTTGTAATGCAACCAGGTCAACCAGGTGAACAAGGCGCAAACATGGCGTTTGTTCCATTCCTACAATTTTCTAACGAATTCAAAACTGGTATCAAAATCAAAATGGGTGATATTCTTTGCATCACAACACCAATGGTTGAATTGGAAAATCAATACAGCAAACTTTTTGGTTCAGGCATTCAAATTGCCTCTACTCTCCCAAAATTCTGATATAATGTATGAATGAATAATTATTACACAAATGTTGCCTCTCTTGGCAACACAATTTATTATCGTGGTGTCAAAAATGGTAGGCGTGTTAAGTTAAAAGTAGCTTACACGCCTACTTTGTATTTGCCTTCTAACAAACCAACTGATTTCAAAAATCTAGAAGGTGAATATCTTGAGCCAATGAAGTTTGAAAACATCCGTGAAGCTCGTGATTTTATTAACCGATATGAAGAAGTAAAGAACTTCAGAATCTATGGTAATAATAGTTTTGCCTATTCATTCATTGCAGATGAATTTAAAGGTATGATTGATTGGAAACTTGATGATATCTCTATTGCAGTAATCGATATTGAAGTTGGTTCTGAGAATGGGTTTCCCGATCCATATCAAGCAAATGAACCAGTTACAGCCATTTGTGTGAAGTACATGAACGGCATGAGCTATGTTTGGGGTTGTGGTGATTATAATAATGAACGTGATGATGTAACTTATAGTAAATGCCGTGATGAATATGACCTCTGTAAGAAGTTCCTAGACTTCTGGCATGAGAATGCACCAGATGTTATCTCTGGTTGGAATATTAAGTTCTTTGATATTCCTTATCTCATTAACAGATTTCAAAAATTGTTTGATGAGAATGTGTATAAGAAATTATCTCCATGGTCATTAATCAATAGTCGTAATGTTATCGTGAATAACAAAAACATTGTTGCATATGACCTGATTGGCATCTCTGTATTAGATTATATTGAGTTGTACAGATGGTATGCGCCAGGCGGCCGTTCACAAGAATCTTATCGCCTTGATAATATTGCAAACGTAGAGATTGGTGAAAATAAACTATCA
>Ga0209086_10002496_pt1 | contig 14370 bp, 9 predicted proteins | sample M_130207_XF_Meta_FD_187312 | JGI IMG/M metagenome (GOLD analysis project Ga0209086, IMG submission 187312) | Freshwater microbial communities from Lake Montjoie, Canada to study carbon cycling - M_130207_XF_MetaG (SPAdes) (version 2) | ecosystem: Environmental > Aquatic > Freshwater > Lake... | reverse complement strand
GCTCATCGCCGGCGCGAGCGGCGCGGCGCTGCTGGGCGCAATCTGGATGTTGGCGCCGCTGAAGGCGCAGGCACTGATCGATGCGCCGAGGAAATTGTTCGGTGGTGGTGGTGATGGTGGTGGTGGTGGCGATATGGGCGGCGATATGGGCGGCGGCGGGCCTGGACCCAACGGCCCCCCGCTCATCCTCTGGCTGCTCGTCGTGGCGATCTGCGCGACGGCGCTGGTCTGGGCGCTGCGCCGCGCTCGCGCAACGATCGCCGACGGCGCGCTCGCTCTGGGACTCGCCGCAACCGCCGCGTCCCTCACCTGCCCGCTCATCCACGGCGAATATGCGATGCGCCTATCGATCATCGCGCCGCTGCCGCTTGCGTTCGTAATGGCTTTCGTGATGGCTTTCGTAATGGCTCGCGAACCCACCGCGCGGCGGGGATGGCGCGCGGCGGTGGCGCCGATGGCGAGCGTGGCGCTTGGCATTGCTGCGCTCGCAACCAATGCCATTGGCGGTCGCGGCGGTCCCCCGCTCAGCAGCCCGCAGATGATCTCGACCGAGGGCTTCGCGGAGTTACGCGGTTGGCGCGATGAACTCGCTGCCCGCGGAACCACTGTGGTGGCGGCACGGCATGGACTAGAGTTCTGGGCGGCCTTCGCCCTCGACTGCGACGCGCGACAGAGCCAGCTGAAGGACAGCGACTTCGACCTTTACCAACACCGCTATCTGCTTTACGAACGACACGATGGTTCTAGGCACGACGGTTCTAGGCACGACGGCTCGAGGCGCGCGGGTCCGCCCGGCGGTCCACCCGGCGATTTCGCCCCGGACCGACCGCAGCGGCGTCCTCCGCCGATGGGTGATCCGATGTCGGCGCCCCAGCTTCCCGCCTCGGCGCGCGTCTTCATGCAAGGCAAACATTTCACCCTCTACGAAGCACCCGCCACAGACGACGCTGAATCTGCTCGACGCGGCGGCAGCGATCTGCGACAGTAATCCGATGCAGATCACCGTCGAATCAGCCTCACCCGCCAAGGGAACCATCGTCAGCCTTCATGGAAAGCTCGACGCGATAAGCACCGGAGATGTCGAGAAGGCCTTGCTCGACGCGATCGCTGGCGGCGAGGTCAAGCTGCTGGTCGACTGCTCAAAACTCGACTTCATCAGTAGCGCCGGCCTGCGCTCGTTCATCATGGCGATCAAGCGCATGAAGCCGAGCGGCGGCACCATCACCCTCGTTGCCATGCAGCGCGATGTGAACGAGATCATCCACATCAGTGGTCTCGCCCCGCTCTTCAAGATCCAGCCGACCCGCGCCGCCGCGCTGGTTTGATCTCAGTCGACCGCGCTTGCGGTCGGACGAATCGCCACATCGATCCCGGGAATCTTCGCTTCGAGGTCCACACGGATCGAATCGATGCGCCGTTGCCCTTCGCCCATCAGGATCGTTGGGTCGAACTCCAGGAAGATCTCCGCATACATGTTCGGTCCCGAGCGACGGGTACGCACCTTGTGGATGCGCTCGTAATCGTCGATATGCCCGACCAGTTCGCGCATGATCTGCAGTTGTGTTTCCTCTTCAAGAGTCGCGTCGAGCAGATCGCCCACCGACGAGGACGCCATTCCCCACGCCGCGTGGAACATGAAGAGCACGCCCACCAGTGATGCGATCGGATCGAGGTACCAAGCCCACTTATGCTCGCTAAAGACCAGCGCGATGAGCAGGCCCAAGCCCATTGCCGCATCGAACGCACCCTTAGAGAACCAAAGACGCGCCTGCGACTCCATGATCGCCGACGGCTGCTTGCGGGCAATACCCCGCGCGCGCGCGCTAATGAAGAACGCAATGCCGGAGTAGAGACAGAACACGAGGATGCCCGGAAGCGTGCCCTCCGCCTTCTCAGGGTTGCCGAGGTGATGCACCGCGCGCACCGTCACAAAGAGGGCGCACACCACCATGATCACGCCGATGGAAACGCTCACGAGATTCTCGAGCTTGCCCACGCCGTAGGCGAAGCGCTGCCCTGGCGACCTACGCACGGCGCGCACGGTCAGGAACGCCGCGAGCACGGAAAGCGTGTCGGTCGTTTCCTTCAAAAGGTCACCGAGAATCGTGACCGAGTTGGAGTTGAACGCCGCCGCACCCATGAGGGCAAGGTCAATGAGGCAGAAGATCAACGCCATCTTCAGGCTGCCTTCGCGAGTTCCGCTGGATCCATGAGTCGACATGGCGGCTTTGATAGCAGACGCGAACGATCGGCGTAATGGTGCCCCGGGGCATTTCACCCACGGCCGATCCGCCCGAGCCGACGACGGCGCATCACCGAGGCTGCGCGATAAGTTTGTCGGCCACTGTTCGGGCGACCGCGGTAAGGGATCCTGTAATGGCGAGTGACGGAAGTCGCGCCCTCCCAAAGCGACCATTCTGAAACCATCATGGCGGGAAATCCGCCAGCCGAGTTGGATTTACGCCCGAGGCGGGCTACGTTTCGATCAACATCGATTTCATCCGAAGGGCGCGTCGTCTTGGCGCGCGGGTGATTCGAACAGAGGGGCTTTTCATCATGCAGGTTTCTAATTGGCTGACCACCGCGGTCGCTTCATGCGCGTTTGCAATGCAGGCTTCCGCCGGCGTCGTGGGCTTCAATGAGAGCTTTACCGCGAACTCCGCCAGCTGGCGCAATTCAAACGGCGCCGCCGACCTGGCGTGGTTCAGCTCCGGCGGCCCGAGCGGCGGCAGCTACGCCTCGAGCACCTTCAACCTGATCAGCACCACCGCGGGCGGCTTCCCGCCCACCGTCATTCGCGCGCAGCAGGGCTACGGCTCGTCGGGTGGCGCGTTCGTGGGCAACTGGATCGCCGACGGCGTAACCGGCGTTTCGTTCCGCTTTCGCCATGACCTGAGCGAAGCCGTCAATGTCACGGGCCGCTTCGCCTCGGCAAACAACTTCCCTGGCGCCGCCGTGGTCGCGTTTACGCCGGTGCAGGCGAATGTGTGGACCACGATCTTCATCAACCTCACCGCGACCAGCCCGAACTTCGTGTCCTTTGAGGGAAGCAGCTACGCGGCCGTCTTCTCGAACATCGGCAACATGCAGTTCGGATTCACCGTGCCCGCCGCGCTGGTGGGGCAGAACATCGACGGCCACTTCGACATCGCCGATTTCAACATCGTTCCCGCTCCAGGAGCGCTCGCGCTGATCGGCCTCGTTGGACTCGCCCGCCGCCGCGCGCGCTGAACGGCGCGCAAGTTGGCGCGCAAGTTGGCGCGCAAGTTGGCGCGCAAGTTGGCGCGCAAGTTGGCGCGCAAGTTGGCGCGCAAGTCGGCCTTGTTCGTTAGAGTTCGCCAATGGCTGCGAGCGAAACACCAATTGCAAAGATCGAACGCCTGCTGAGGGTTCGCGATCCCGCTGGCGCACTTCAAGTGGCCAACGACTTTCTTGAGAAGTCGCCCAGCAGTTTCTTGGCGATGATCGGTCGTTGCCGCGCGAATCTGCATCTGCGCAATTATGTCGACGCCGAGATCGACATCGAGCGCGCGCTGCAACTGTCGCCCAAGGACGATCACGCCAATCTCCTGCGCGCCAACATGGACAACCGACTCGGCCGCATCGATCCCGCGATCGATCGCCTGCGTCCGATCGCCCAGGGGCGCGGGCCGCACGCGATCGAGGCCGCGATCAACCTCGCCGAAATGTACTTCTACACCGGCCGTCGCAGCGACATGATTGAAATGGTGAAGGTCGGCGGCTTGTGGACCAGCGACCCGCGCGCGCTCATCGTGCGCGCGCGGGTGCGCGTGCTTGATGACTTTGACGGCGGCATCGCCGACATGATCGCGATCATGCGCAGTTCGCAGCCGATTCCACTGCGCCGCGTGTCCGGGTTCGAGGCCGTTGGACTGCTCGACAAGAAGGGCCGCTACCGCGAGGCATTCGACCTCGCGCGCGAGGCGCACGCCACCACGGGCGGCCCATGTGAACTCGACGAATGGCTCGTCCCGCTGCGCGAACAACTTTCCCTGCTCGCCTCGAAGGGGCGCGGATGGATCACGCCGCGCGTCGAGCCGGTGCAAGGCGTGGCGATGGTGGTGGCGATGCCGCGCTCGGGCACCACGCTGCTCGAGCAAATGCTCGACCGCCATCCGTCCATCGGCGGCATCGGCGAGTTCGACGGACTCGACACGCTGACTTCCCGCCTTCAAAGCGCTCCCAGTTGGCCTCGGTTGCCCGCGGCGCTTCCAACCAAGTTGTACGCCGATGCGCAGCGCCACTACCTCGATGGCGCCACGCAAATCCGCAAGGCGGGCGCGACCTGGATCTTTGACAAGTCGCTGCTGAGTTGGCGCGCGCTGCCCGAAATCGCCGCCACGCTGCCCGGGACCGTCTGCATCCACATCGACCGCGATCCGCGCGACATGGCCACCAGCCAGTTCCTGTCCTACTTCAACCCTGTGTCCTACTCATGGACCCAGCGCTTCGATCTCATCCGCCAAATGATCGAGATGGAACGCAAGATCGTGCCCATCGCGCTGGAAACCCTTGGATTCTCGTACGAATCGTTCATCTACGAAGATCTGATCGAGAACCCGCAACTGTTCGCCGGCCGATGTCTCGCCCGCATGGGTCTTGAGATGGATGAGCGCGTGCTCACGCCTGAGCAGAACAAGCGTGGCGCGTTCACGCTCTCGCACGCGCAAGTTCGCCAGCCGATCAATCGCAGCTCGATCGGTCGCTGGAAGAACTACGAGTGGGCGTTCGATTCGTCGTGGGACAAGCTGGTCGAACAGCACCACGCGCGGCGAACGATCACGCCGGCGAACGATTGAGTTCGCCAAGCCGCGCGGTCATGGGTTGGCCACCATCGCGCGCAGCGTTGCGTCCACCAGCATCGACGCACGATCGGGCGCGCGATCGAGAAACAGCGAAGGCTCGACGATCTCGAGTTCCATGAGGAGCGCGCGACCATCCGGCCCGCGCGCGATGTCGACGCGCGCGTAGGCCAGTGCGCCGAAACCCTTGGTATCAACATGATCGAGCACGCGCCGCGCAATGGCGAGTTCGTCGGCAGCGGGCGCAACCAGCCCGCGCGACTGTTCGGCATCGCCGTTCCATCGCGCGCCCTTGTGGATCGCGTGCGAGAACGCGCCTCCGAAATGCACGAGATTGGTTTCGCCGTGCGCAAGAACCGACTCCAACAACGGCTGCACCAGCAAGTCGCGCTCGGCATGCGCGCCACGATGCGCCCGCGCCGCGTCGACATCACCGCGCGCCACCCGAATAGTCGCGAACGATCCCGCCGACACCGCCGGCTTCACCACCAGCTCGCCAAACCGTTCGAACAGCGCGTTCCAATCGGGATCAACGCCGTGGAGCACGACCTCGGTTGCCACCACCGCGATCCCATCGCCGGCCAGCTCAGCGAGATACCGCTTGTGTAGGTTCCACAGGATCGCCTCCCGCGGATTCAGCAGCCGAGTCTCGGCGGCAACCCGATCGATCCACGCGCGAAACCCACGAAAGCGCGCGACATAGTTCCAGGGCGAGCGCACGAGCGCTGCGTCGAAGCCGCGCCAATCGATCGACGCGTCCTCCCAAGCCACGACCTCGGTGCTCACACCTCGCGCGGCGAACGCAGCACCAAGGATGGGCAGATCGCCATCCGGCCGCGGCATTTCAGTACAAGTCACGAGGGCTATACGCATGATGGGCTATACGCATGATGAGCTATACGCATGAAGGGCACGGTACATCGGCGCGATACGCCGCCACACACCCCTCGAGCTCCGCGCGCTCGGCGGCGGGCAGGCGCGCGAGAACGCCGAGTTGCTCGAGCGTTTCCAGTCGCGACTGCGCATCGATGCCTGCGTAGGCCGTCGTGGCGTCGATGATGCTTCGGCCCAGAATTTCCTCGAGCTGCTGCTTGGTGTAAGTCGGCTTCACCTTCGCGGTCGATCGAGTGCCGTATTGCCGCAGATTCGACGCAAAGATGCCCGCCGCGCTCACGGGAAGAAAGTCTTCGTAGCGCAGCCCCTCGTAGTCGGCGAGTCCGGCCTTCACCAACGCGGCGAGGTCGGCCGTATGCACGGCGCCGGCCTGACCGGCGGCGATCCCCTTCGCCGTCGCAACAAAGCGCGCATAAACGAACTTCTGCGCGAGCAACTCGACGAGCGTCTTGGGGAACGGCGCGAACGGCTTCGCGTACAGCGCTTCATACGCGGCGATGTCGCGCTTGGGCAAGCTCGGGTCCTGCTCGCGTGCGGCGTCGGCCTTGGCCAGACAGGCGTCGTACATCGCGCGACCCGTTGGCGTGCACGCGTAAAAGCGTTCTTCGATCTCGCCGAAACGCGCCGTGTGCGTGCTGTTCACCACCGTGCCATCAGACTCAGTGAACTCCACAGGCTCGGTGAGCGCCTTGTACGCGTCCTGGCGCAGAAGCACAGGCGTGTCCTCGCTGGGACCTTCGGTGAAGTCCTTGTATCCAGAGTGCGGGAGCTTCGAGAGCGCGAACTCAGGCCTCGCCAACACTGCGGTGATATCAGCGGCAAACCTCGCAACATCGGCCGGCGCAACCGAGCCCTGCTTGTACTGGGCGATCTGCTCGAGCGGCACATGCTTGAAGTGCAGCTTCATGAAATCACGGCCAGGATCATCAGCCGCCCGCGCCACCAATCGCGACAGCACGGTGTTCGCACGCGCCTCGAACCACTTCGCGTCGAACTCCGCTAGGCAATGCTTCATTGCCGCGGTGTAGAGATCCATGCAGAAGGTGTTGGGCGTGAGATGATTCAGGTCATGCGACTCAAAGCAGGCAATGTCAGCCGCAATATTAAATCCGCCTGCCGTGAGTTCCTTGTAGAGCGCATGGTCGCGCGCCGTTCCCGTCCACTTGAAGATGCGCTCGGTGCATTCCTTGATCAACTCAGTTGCGTCGCTCCAGTCGAGGCCGCCATGCTTCTCGCTCTTCTCCACCAACTGCTTGGCGCGATCAGAGAAGACCATGCGCTTGCTGAGCAGATTTTCGATGCGCTCCTTGGTGGCGGGATCGAAGTAGTTGGTCATGAGCACTGAACTAAACACGCGATGCTCAGGCCGAAGCCTCGAGCGAAAGGCCGTTGCGATGATGGGCTGGCTCTTGGCTCCAACATCGGTCATGTTGTAGAAATTGTGCGGCTCCATATCGAAGCAGCCGAACAGCCGACCCACCCAGCGAAACTCGTCGGGACGACCGATGCGGATTGCGCCGTGACGCTCGCCGCTGCTGCGCTCAAGCTCGGCATCGGATATCGAGAAGCCGATGTGCAGTTGCGAAAGCAGCGCGCAGACCGTTTGATTGCAGGCCTTGTTCACCAACAACGCCTTGTCGTAGAGCGGCACCTCATTGCCAAACATGGCGGAAAGCGCCGCAAAGAGGCGGTTCTGCATGTCGGTCTTGTTGGCGAGCGTGACGGCGGCGGCGAAAGTGGTCATGAGGCATCCCTGCAAACACGGTCGGCCACACGCCGAAACCCGAGTATCGGCAAAGATAGCCCTGAACCTCGCGGCGAACTCATCCCGCAGCGCAAACTCCACCGTTCATGCTTGCGAGAGAAGGTGGCTCAGTACGACGCCGCCCAGCACAAGGCGCCCAGCACAAGGCGCATGAGCCCGCGCAAGGCCACCAACTGCGGCGTGATCGGAAGCCTGCAAAAAATGAGCCCGTAAGCCTCAGGCGCCAGCAGCAGCATTGTTCCTGATGCGACCGCAACTCAGCCGAGCACTGTCACCAACACCCGCACATCGGCAACCCAGACATTGTGCAGGATCACCACCGCTAGCCCGAAGAGCAGCGCGTAGAGACCGGACAGGATGGACGCCAACGGATGAATCGCCGCCGACGCGCTTGCGATGATCCACGCCCGCGGACGCAGCAGCAGGCTGGTGCCGACGACGGCGTGTCGAGCGCAAGCGCCGTTCGCGGGCCAGATCAAGGATCACACCTCGCTAAAAGCGACGCGGCCGCGTCGATTGCTCGACGCGGCCGCGCGTTGTGCTGAGTCTGAACGAAATCAAACCTGCGATTGATCCTGAGATTGATCGCGCGTTCGTCTCTTAACTGCCCCACGCGTTCAGCAGTGCTCCCAGGTCGGGCGCGCTGACGGTTCCGTCTAGGTTGATGTCGCCGATGCCGGTTCCGCCCCAGTTACCGAGCAGGATCGCGAGATCCTGCGCCGTCACGAAGCCGTCTCCGTTGAGGTCGGCCGGGTTGCCCGTGGGCTGGTCCGGTCCGCCAATCGCCAGGGTTCCAGTCAGGCTTGTCGTCGCGCCGAAGGAGCCCGCGACGATGTAGTAGTCCGTGCCAGCAACGAGATCCTGCGTCAGCGGGAAGCCGGCGAAGGTGCCCGTTGCACCACCATTGGTGGCATCGATGAAGCTGGCAAGGAAGCTCGTCGTGCTACCCGCGACAAGGCAAACGTCGTCGTTGTAGGCAAGCGACTGGAACGTGCCGCCGACACCCGGGCAAACGCTGCCGATCGCAAGCATGCTGTCGCCATTCACGCCGCAGAGGCTGATGCTGTACGCACCAGTGGTACCTGGGGTGAACTTGAACCACATCGCCTTGTTGATCGTGGAGCTGGTGGTTCCAGCGAGGTTGGTGACGACCGACTGGGAAGTCACCGTGGCGAAATTGTCGAACACATTGTCTCCGAATGCCGCAGGGGCCGCGTTCACGCAATCCGGGATCGGAGGCGGAATGACGGCAACCGAGATGGGCGACGGAAGATCGACCTTCGTGCCGCTACCGACGACCAGATACACGGGAGCCGCTGCGTTCAGGCTGAGCGTGACCGACGACGAAAGGCCGCAGGTGTTGTCGTTGCACGCGAGAATCGCCGAACCCGCCGCGCAGCCATCGAGAATGGCGATGCGGGTGTCAACGCCGCTTGCGCAGGTGTTGAAGGTGTAGGAGCCGTTGACGGGCGCAGTGAACTTGAAGTAGTTCGCCTTGCGGACGATGAACGAGCAGCTCGACGCGGTGAGGTCGAGGTTCGCGGCGGTGGTCTGGTTCAGCGAAAGGTTGTTCGACCCAACGCTCACAGAGGGATTCGTTGCCGCGCACGGGTTGTAGTCCGGCGGCGGACCACCCTGGCTGCCAACCGCGATCGGCGTAGCAGCGATGCTCTCGTATCCGATGTCAACCAAGGTACGAACGCCCATGGTTGCGCCAATCTGGATGCGGCCCCAACCGTAGTGAGTCAGGCCGTCCGCGCCAACAAACCGGAAACCGAAGGCGTTGACCGCATTCAGTACCCAGCCGCCAGCGGTCACGCTCGATGCGATGGTGCCGTAGGTTTGCACGCTGCTGACAGCAGAAGCGAGCGGGAGGTTTGCGACTGCAACGGTCGTTCCGCCGCCGAGGCCCGTGACGCAGCCGGTCGGAGCAGTCGCACCGAACCAACTCATCGCGGTGGTCGAAGTGCCGTAGGGATTGAGGTCCCATCCAGGGACGAGGCTCGCAGCCGAACCCATGACGAACGTCTGGACGTTCACGTAGAGGCCGTCGATGTTGTTCGGAATCACTGTGTTGTACACGTGATAGATGACGTCAGCCGACGCACTTTCGGCGGCAAGAACGGGAACGGCTAGGCTCGCGAACGCGGCAAAGTGCCGAGTGATTCGCATCGCCATCTGGGTCGAGCGGGCAGCGGATGACATCGTTCAATCTCCTGAAAAAAATTTGGAAGGCCTCGCCCTGACCATCGATGAGTCAGGGCAAACTGTCGCCTCCGAACAGCGCTGATGATCGGAACATCCGAGCCAGTGCGCGCTGAAAGGTTGATTGAACGATACCTCCTCACGCGACTGCAGCAAAGCCAAATTCACTATTACTTAACCATCATCGCCGTGCCCTCGACGGCCCGATGGGCCGCCTGCACTCAAGTCCAGCTGTTCAGAAGGATTGCGAGATCGGCGCCGTTGACGAGACCGTCGCGATTAATATCGCCGATCGTGGTTCCTTGCCAATTTCCCAGCAGGATGGCCAGATCCGCACCACTGATGACGCCATCCTGATTGAGGTCGGCGGGGTTGGTCGGCGGCGCTGGCTGCTCGATGACGACATGTAATGGTCCGGTCACCGACTCATCAAAGCCGCCCGCAGCGATGTAATAGGTCCGCCCCGCGATGGCGGTAAAGACCAGGTGCGCGGTATAGGGCGCGGCGCCGGCGGTGCAGCCGTCGTCATCGCACACGAGCACCGACGCGGGATCGCCGCAGTCGGTGAGCACGGCCAGACGCGCATCGACGCGACCGTTGCCCGCAGGATCGGTGTCGGCACAATTGCCGACGGAGTGCACGCCATCCACCGCAGCCGTGAAGCGAATGAGACGGGCGCAAGCGATCGCATCGTTGCCCGAAGGCCCGAGGTCGCAGTGGCCGGCGAGGTTGAGCGCGCGATAGGCGATGCTCATGGGCACAGTGTTTGAACCAACCGCGCCGTCAATGACATTGCCCGCCGCGCATGGATCCGCAGGCGGCGCAACGAAGGCGACGGTCAAGCTGGTCGCGGGCGCAAGCGCGGTGACCTCGGACCACGCGCCGATGCCGATGATCGTGGTCGCACCCGCCTCGCTGAAGAACTGCAGCCGCGACGGACCGCCGATCACTCCACAACCATCGTCGTCGATCGCCGTCACCGCAGGCCCGCTGTTGCACTGGGTTGTCAGAAGCAACCAGCTATCGAAGTCAGCGTTTGTGCAATTGGACACGGTGTACACACCCGCCTGCGGTGCCGTGAACGATGTGTAGTTGACCCTGTAGATGGTGATGGGCGGATTGGTCCCCACCACCAGGTGCGGCAACGCGGATTCAAGCGCGATCACATTGGATCCAACGCCGATGCTCACGATCGATGCGCATGGGTCGAGCGGTGGCGCGACCTCTTCAATCGCGATCGAAAGCACCGCCGGCACGATCGCGTTGGGGCTGTACAGACCAACGGCAATAAAGAGCTCCTGCCCTGAATTTGCGCTGAAACGCACGCTCGAACCGCCGCCGCAAGTGTCATCGTTGCAAATGAGCGAGGTCGTGCCGTCGCCGCAAGCGGTGAGAACCGCCATGACGGTGTCGATGTTCTGCGCGCAGCTATTGGCGATGAATTCGCCGGTGTAGGGCGCGGTAAAGCGCAGGTAGTTGGTCTTGCTGATGTCGTAGCTCACGCCGCCGCACTCAACCGTCAGCGCGGGCGCGGTAGTGTTCATCGCGAGCGGGTTGGTACCGATCACACCGACCGTTGCGGCCGCGCACGCGTCCAGCGGCGGCGGAACGAAGTCGATGCTCAGCGAGCCCGTGACCGGCTGCGTTGAAGCGCCGTAGCCACCGACGGCGATGAGATAGGTGTGGCCAGCGACGAGCTGCGCATCAAGCGAGCGCCCCGCGTTTCCAGGATAGAGCTTGCTCGCCCAGAGGCCGCTGCCGCCAGCGAACGCGCACGCGTCGTCGTTGAACCCAAGAACATCCCACAGACTGTCGGGCGCGAGCGGACAATCCGCAGCGAGAGCGAGCTTGCTGTCGTCGTTGGCTCCGCACACGCCGATGATGTACTGCGCCGTCACATCGGGCGTGAAGGCAAACCAACCGGTCTTGTAAATCATGGACTCGCCGAAGCCGGAGGTCGACTGTGAAAGTTGCTCGGTAAAGGTCGAGAGATTGGCGAACGGCGTGTCGCCAAGGCCCACTGGATATGGCTTGGCGCAGTTGGCGCTCTGTGCGAACGCGGCGCTCGGCGCCAAAAGTGCGATGGCGCATGCGAGAACAGATACGACGGATGCGGGCAAAATGGAACAGCGCATGATGGCAACCTCTGCGCGCACGCGGGCAACGCGGGCGCGACGCAGATGCGAATCCCGATGAAGGGACCCGCTTCCGACGCATGAATGAACGGACGACTGTCGAGACGCTCGACGCCTTCAATATGCGCCGCGTTGCGGGTCAAGGTCGTCTTCGCAGATGGAGCGGAATCCAAAGTGATGGAATCCCGTGGTTCTGCGGACTTTCGCTGACTTCGAGCGCGCGTCCAAGGTCCGAGATTGCGCGATTAGTCGGGCAGGCCCGTGGTCTGCGTGTTCTTCGGCTTCGAAGCCACCACCGTCCACCCGATGGACTTCGTCGTCGGCTTGCCCGCTTCTCCGCGCGCCGCAACCGCAACGATCCACTTCAGGATTCCCTGCGGCTTCTCGTCGGCGATGTATTGCGCATCGGTCGCCAACGGCTGCGATGCGTCCTTCATCTCGATCTTGATCAGTTGATTGCGCGACACGGGCATGCGGTCAACGAGCTCGATGGTGACGGGAATCGGGCTGGTGCTTGCGATGTCGATGCGATACTTCCACATGGTTTCGTCGGACTTGTCGAACACGCCCTTCTCGTCGGTGTCCTTGGTCACGATCACGCGCTTGGCTTCGATGCGCCGATCGGTGCCGAGCCAGAAGGTCATCTCCGCGCCGGGCGCGAGGTCGGGCAAGTTCGCCGAGCCGACGGAATCGCCGCCGAGGAAGACCGTCGCTGGGCCGGCGAGGAATTGGTAGGCCGATGCGTTGGCGGCGACGGCCTTGAGATAGACCGCGCTCTCGACCAACGGCCGAGCGACATGGACGAAGGACGGTTTCGCCTCGACGGTGGCGATGCGCTGCTTGCGCGAGCGCTGGGCGTTGCTGGCGATGCTGATTGCGCGCGGCAGCGGATACGCCGCGACCGTTCCCGACTGCACCGCATACGCGTCGTCAAAGCGCTCAGCAAGCATCTTGTTCTCCGGCTCCGCGCTGCCGTAGGCGCCCCCGTTGCCTCCGGGAGACCCAGGAACCGCGTCCTTGCGCATGGCTCGGCGACCACGCTCCATCGGGGCGCTGTCCATAGCCCTCTCGGGATCCACGCCCGCGCTTCCGATCAAACCGCCCGTGACCATCGGCGGCGCGGGCACGAACACATCGACAAAGAACGGCGACACCTCGTCGGGCGCGGCTTTCTGCGTGGGCTGAGCCGTCGACAGCGTGAGCTTCACATCGGTCCAATCTTCACCACTGGCCTGATTGATATCCGCGTCGTACTCGATGACGAGTTTGCCCGCATCGACATCGGCGCGCACGGCGTAGCGCGGCTTCCATCCGGCGTTGCCCACGAGGTAACGCAGCGTAATGCTGGCCGATTGAGCGATCGATTGGCCAACAGTCACCACCGCGGTGCGCTCGATCTTGGACTGTCCGCCCAGAGCGTTGACTTTGGCCTGCAGCGCGTTGAATGCATCAGTGCTGGCGCGAACCTGCGTGTCGAGCGCCACCCGATCGCCGATCAACTGCGCCTGCGCGGAGTCAATAAACCCGATCTGCTTGGCGAGCGCTTCGGGGTCGAGCGACTTCGAACCAAAGTCCTTCGCGCTTTCCGTGGCAGTCTTGGTGCGAATCGCATTGAGCAGCGCGTACCGATCATTGATCGCGGCCATCTTCATCACATTAAGTTCGCCGACACGCTTGGCCGCCTCGAGCGCAGCAATCGCCTCGCGCAGCTCGGGATTGTTGCTGGTGTCGGACTGCGTGACCTTCTCCTCGTAACGAACATCGAGAAGCTTTGCGCCGCCGCGATCGCTGGTCACGGTCGCCTGCAGCGTCGACGGATCGATGGTTGCCGGCAATTTTTCAAAGCGCATCTCGAAGAGCCCCTCGCGCGCGGGCGAGGCCTCGGTGCGCGCGATCATCGCACGCCCTTGGTAAAGCGTGACCTCGCTGATCGGCGCAGTCGCGCGCACTGATTCTGCAACAAGCGCGTCTTGGAAAGGCACGCGCGGACTCATGCTCGGTGATGCGTGCAGCAGCGACGGCGTTAGAAGAACCGCGATGCCCTGGACAGTGATGGCATGGAGAAGGAGGCCGAGTGCGATGGGGTGACGCGTGCGCATGGCGGCGATCGTATGGTGATCGCTCGCGGCCGTCGCGATAAGGCCTGCTTAAAGCCGCAGATATTCGATCGGCGCGTGAGTGCTCGCGGCGGCGGCGGCGGCAGCATACGGGTCATTCTCGTCGCCACTACCGCCAGCGTATTTCAGCGCGATCGCGACCAACAGTCCACCCGCGAGGAAGGCCACGCCGGCCAGTCGCCACAAACGCCCGCGCAACGGGGTTTGAGCTTTGCGCGTGAAGCGAAACAACAGCGCGCCACCGACCGGAAGCAGCGGCGCGCAGACCCACATCCACGGCGAAACTCCGGTCGTGTCGTACGCCCGACCACAACTGGCGACCACGCTGCTCAGCGCGCCCAACACCAGCGCAAGCGCGCCGCCGATCGGTACCCGTTCAACGCCCGACTTCAACCGCGGCGCGATGGCGAACACCGCCGCGCTCGCGAACG
>Ga0209086_10002494_pt1 | contig 14373 bp, 9 predicted proteins | sample M_130207_XF_Meta_FD_187312 | JGI IMG/M metagenome (GOLD analysis project Ga0209086, IMG submission 187312) | Freshwater microbial communities from Lake Montjoie, Canada to study carbon cycling - M_130207_XF_MetaG (SPAdes) (version 2) | ecosystem: Environmental > Aquatic > Freshwater > Lake... | reverse complement strand
GCGATCGAATCTCACCTGCATCCGCGATGGCGAGCGACATCGATCTGAATGCGGCGAGGCCACCGAGCGTCGCGATGAACGGCGCGATGCGACCAAAGACGACAAGAACGCCGTTGAATGTGCCCGCGACAGTTCCCGCCAAGATTGTGGCGGCTCCGCCGAGCATTACTGCGTTCAATTCGGAAGTGCCACTGTCAATCAGTGAATTCATTGTGGTCATTCCAATTGCAGCAGCGAGAACCACCATGCTTCCAACAGAAAGATCAATGCCCGATGAAATGATGACGAGAGTCATGCCGACGGCAAGAATGCCAACTGGTGCATTCGAATTGAGCAACGCTCGGAAATTCTCTGGATTAAGAAAGTCGAAACCTTGGTTGAAAGTGCTGACTGCAAACAGAATGACGAACGCAACGATGACCCCCCACATCTCAAGCGCACGCTGCGAAGCACGAAGCATGGAAAGAATACGTGGGTTCATTTGCTTGCGACACTTTCTTCTGAGAGTCCCGATGCGATGCGAACAATCCGCTCTTGACAGTCTTTGAGAGCGAGTCGTTCAGATGGGATTTCGCCTTCAATTGTTCCTTCGCGCATTACGATGACTCGGTGCGCGATACCGATCACTTCTGGAAGTTCTGAACTGATCACGATGCACGCGAGACCTTCGCGTGCAAGTTGGGCGATGATTCGATAAATCTCGCCACGGGCGCCGACGTCGACGCCACGAGTTGGTTCGTCGATGATCAAGACTTTGGGGCGAGCTTCCAACCAACGTGCAAGTGCGAATTTTTGTTGATTCCCACCTGAGAGAGAAGAAATTGCTTGCATTGGACGAGCGCAACGAATTTGAAAAGCATCAATCCATTTCTTGGTCATCCGCTGCTCCGTGTGAGAATCAATCATGATCCCGCCAAGCCGAGAGACTTTGTCCAGCGACGGAAGAATCATGTTGCAGATCGACGACAGTGTGACATGCAAGCCCCGATTCTTGCGGTCCTCGCTGACATATGCCACGCCTGAACGCATCGCTGCGCGCGGATTCGAAAATCGGATTTCGCGACCTTCGACGCGAAGAACCCCTTCGCAAGGTCGAATCCCAACAATCGCCTCGGCAGTTTCAGTTCGGCCGCTGCCAACAAGACCTGCAATGCCAAGGATTTCACCAGCAGCGACAGAAAATGAAATGCCATGCGATTGATTTTTCGCGCCAAAGTTGGCCAGTTGGATGGCCGGACTGGTGCAGGTTGCGTACACCTTTTCTGGATAGATCGACGAAAGTTCGTGACCCACCATCGCATGTGCAAGTCGACCTTCATCTGCGATCGAACCGTCTTCGCTTTGAAGAATTCCATCTGTATTGCGGGCAAATGCTTGCACCACTTTCCCGTCGCGTAGAACAGTGATGCGGTCCGCAACTGAAACAACTTCGTCGAGATGATGCGAAATAAATATGACGCAGCGCCCTTCGTCGCGCAAGCGCTTCATGACAACAAAGAGACGATTCGCTTCGACTTCACCCAAGACTGCAGTTGGTTCGTCGAAGATCAGCACTCGAGCATCGCTTGCAAGGCACTTTGCAATTTCAACGAATTGCTGCTGAGCAATCGAGAGGTCGCATGCAAGAGTCGAAAGATCGAAGTCACTGCCAAGTTGTCGTAAAAGTGCACCAGCAACGACGTGTTGACGTTGGTGATCAACTGCAACGCCTAAGAATCTGGTGGGTTCTCGGCCTAGAAGAACATTTTCCGCGACATTCAGTGTTCCCACCAAATGCAGCTCTTGGTGCACCATCGCAATTCCTGCGCGAATCGCATCGGAAGGTCGAGTGAATTGCCGTTGCATCCCCTTCAGCATGATCGTTCCAGATGTCGGTCGTATCACTCCAGAGAGAACTTTCATCATCGTGCTCTTGCCTGCACCATTCTCGCCGACAATCGCATGAATTTCACCTGTGCGAAATGCAAGTGAAACCGCATCAAGCGCCCGAACTCCTGGATAGTCAACTGTGACAGAGTTCACAACAAGGATTTCACGGTTCATATCTTCTTGACCTTTATGCCCTTGCACAGAAGAAGATATTGGAGTCGATCTTGCCACCATCGAAGGAAGCAGGATAGGGTCGAAACTCAATTTGAAAATGATGACGCAGGCAATCCCGTTCTCAGACCAGTTGCGAGGAGTCGCGTGAAGTCCGCAGCAGCAGAAACTGGATCGCCTTTGCCCATGCGCCGAACGAGTGCGCTTCCGACGATCGCCGCGTCCGCATATTTCGTGACCGCAGCGACATGCTCTGGAGTTGAGATTCCAAATCCTGCTGCAATTGGAAGTTTGCTGACTGATCGAATGGCATTTACCGATCCTGAAATCTCTGGGCTCGTTTCCTGCTCGCCCGTCAATCCGGCTCGAGCCAAGAGATAGATAAACCCTCTGCAAGATTCTGTGATTTGCGCCATACGGGCGGGCGAAGTCGTTGGAGCAACCAACAATGCCAGCGCAATATCGCGACTTTCACAAAGATTGGAAAGTTCACGAGCTTGAGAAAGATCCAGATCAGGCACGATCAATCCATCGAAGCCAGATTCTGCTGCCTGCGAAATGAAATTCTTGGCACCGATTCTTGTGACAATTGAAACGCTGACCATCGCGACCAATCCGACCGAAGTCTTTGCACGCGCAGCACGCACTGCGCTGAAGACACTGTGGGGATCTGCGCCATTTTGTAATGCATCGTGCATACTCGCAGCAATAACTGGACCATCTGCAATTGGATCGCTGAATGGAATGCCAACTTCAATGATCGAAGCACCCGCATGAGCAATCGCCTCGATCGCTGCAGTGGTCACACCCAAAGACGGATAACCGCCAGTAATGAACGGCATCAACGCCGTTTTATTTTCTGAACGAAGGGAATCGAAGATGCGAGTTATCTGTGTCGACACGTAACGAAGAGTAGCGCCGTCGCGCTGTGAAATGGGGCGGCTGGGATTCGAACCCAGGTCTCACCGATTATGAGTCAGGGGCTCTGGACCGCTGAGCTACCACCCCAAATAAAAGACGAAATAAAGATGATTTCAAAGACGAATCGAAAAAGGATACAAGATTACTTGCCGAGACTATGATTTGGTGCCACAATAGCACGAACCGTGATTCCACTTCTGCAACCAACTCTCTTTGCTCTCCTCCTTACGCTTGCGGCGATCGGAACGCCACTTGTCTGTACTGGAAGTTCCATCGTTTTCGGTGGTTCCCCGATTGTTGCGGTCGATTCAGATTTCATGCATGGGAAGTGCGACATTCGTACAAATGCGCGAGCGGTTCGGACTGGAACTCTTTGCTTTCGCGCATCAAAGAACAACAGGAAAACTGCGCTGCAGACCAATCTTTGGCCGCAGGTTTCGATCGACGCTTGTTTGGGAGCAGTGCCTCCGCCATACGTTCAGGCTTGATGAGTCCTTGGCCCGCAAAGGGCGAATGGACTTAAAAGACGCTCTTTACGAGCGCCCTGCGTACAACTTTTTTTATGACAATTTGGCGGAATCTCCCGCCCCTTCTTGAAAGTTTTCTCAAATGCCAATTCCAATCATCGACTTCTTTATCCGCAAAACATTCGGAACTCAAAATCAACGCATGGTGCGCCGTTATCTGCGCATCGTCGATAAAGTCAGCAGCCTCGAAACGAAATTCGCCGCGATGAGTGATTCAGAGATTCGCGGAATGATTCATATTTTCCGTGAACGTGTTCGCAACGGCGAAAAGCCATACGACATGATTCCTGAAATCTTTGCGTGTGGACGAGAAGCAATGGACCGCTCAGTTGGGATCCGCAACATCTTTAACCCAGCACTTGGATTCGATCCTCAGCGCCTTCCAGAACCAGCTCGCAAAGCATTCTTAGAAACACAGGCAATCATGTCGGCGACTGCTCCTCGTGAGCCTTCGGGAGATCTTCGCGGTTGTCACGGAGATATTCCAGGTTGGCAGTTGATCGACATTCCAATCGTGGTCTACCAAGCAGTCCGCGAACTCCTTCCAGAAAGCCGACCACCCTTTCGTGCACGTCCATTCGATGTGCAAATTATCGGTGGAATTGTTCTCAGCGAAGGACGCATCGCCGAAATGAAAACCGGCGAAGGAAAAACAATCGTTGGTCCTATGGCGTGTTACTTGGCAGCTTCCGAGGACAAGCAAGTTCATGTCGTCACCGTGAATGATTATCTCGTTCAACGCGATCGCGATTGGACATTCCCATTCTTCTATGCAGTCGGTCTGACGGTCGGTGCGATTCATCCGATGCATATGCAGAGACCAAGCGAAAAGGGAACTGCATACTCCTGCGATGTGGTCTATGGAACCACAAGCGAATTTGGATTTGACTATCTGCGCGACAATATGAAGGTGCGCGCGGTCGATCAAGTGCAGCGTTCCCGTCACTTTGCAATCGTGGACGAAGTTGATTCGACCCTAATCGACGAAGCGCGAACTCCGTTGATTATTTCGGGACCTGCGTACAACTCTCAACCGAGATATGACTTGTCGAACCGTTTGGCGATTTATCTTGTTGGCAAGCAGAGAGAGTGGCAGGCTGCTGAGGACAAATTGCAACATTGTCGTGCGGCAATGGCTGGGGCAGAAGGTGACATTCGCAATGCGCGCGATAAAGCTTTAGTCCCTGCGATGAAGAAACGCTTCGAAGATGCGCGCAAGCAATTGCCTGTTCTTGAGCGCGAGCGAGATCGCTTCATTCAGTATTACGAACTTGAAATGGACAAGAAGCGTGCAACATTGACACATGAAGGCGTGGAAGAAGCACAGAAAGAAGCGAAGATTGGTTCGTTTTATGTCGGCGAAAACATGGACATGCCCCACCTTCTCGAACAGTCTGTGCGAGCGCATACGGTCTATCAACTCGACCGTGACTATGTCGTCGCAGCCGACGAGGATGGTCAATTGGGAGTCGTGATCGTTGACCAGAACACCGGCCGAAAAATGGTTGGACGACAATGGTCAGACGGTTTGCATCAAGCTGTGGAAGCGAAGGAAGGTGTGCGTATCAAAGAAGAGACGCAGACGATGGCAACCATCACAATTCAGAATTATTTCAAACTCTATAAGCGTCTCTCCGGAATGACCGGAACCGCAGATACTGAAGCGACAGAATTCCATGAAATCTATGGATTATCTGTTGTATCGATTCCAACCAATGTTCCGATCGTTCGTATCGATCGACAAGACCTTGTCTTCTTGTCGCAGAAAGATAAATGGGAACGAATCGTAGATGAGATCAAGCGCATTCATGACACGGGAGCACCCGTGCTTGTTGGAACGACCAGTGTGGAAAAAAGCGAAATGCTCAGTCGCATGCTGACAGAAAAGCATGGTATTCGTCACGAAGTTCTCAATGCAAAGCAACACGAACGCGAGGCGGAGATCATCATCGGGGCAGGTCAACTCGGAGCGGTGATGATTGCCACCAACATGGCGGGCCGCGGTACGGACATTAAGTTGACTCCGCTGCAACCTGCAGCATTGATTGAACATTGGAAGCGCCGAGATATCGCGCCACGCGAAGCAGATGCTGCTGCTGGCGAAGAAGCATGTTTGGTTCTTATTCATCGTCACATCGCCAGTCGATCCATGGGGTTGTCCGCGAAGGAAATCGAAGCGATGAGTGCCGAAGAGGTGCGACGAAAATTATTGCAATACTGGGTCACTGAAGCGCGTGATCTGCCACCAAAGAAGATCCAAACGATGTCGAATGCAGCGTTGGAATCGGAACTCGATCAAGCTGGATGGAGCATTCATCGATTGAAATTCTTCCCAACCGTCGACGAACTCGGCGGACTTCATATCGTCGGAACAGAAAGACACGAGAGTCGCCGAATTGACAATCAACTTCGAGGCCGTTCTGGTCGGCAAGGTGACGAGGGGCAAACGCGTTTCTATCTCGCACTTGATGATGATTTGATGAAGATGTTCGCAGGACGAACAACACTCAACGTGCTCAGTCGAATGGGAATGAAAGAAGGCGATGCGATCGAAGCGCCAATGCTCTCTCGTGCAGTCGAGAAGGCTCAACGAAAAGTTGAAGAACGAAACTTTCAGATGCGCAAGAGCATCCTGGATTATGACGAACCGATGGAAGTTCAGCGCCGAAACTTCTATGGACGTCGTCAGCCGATTCTCGAAGGTCGAGCCATCAAAGATGTTGTCTTGAAGTTTCTTGACGAAGCGGTTGCAGATGCAGTTGCAACGTATCTCTCACCAATGCATATTCCTGGTGCGATCTCGCAATGGGTTTGGGAGGCATTTGGAGTCATGATCGATGCCGAACGTTTCAAGGGCAAAGACCGTGATCAGGTGATGAAAACTATCTTGACCGATGCACCTGAAGAGGCCGCATCGCAGATCAATGTCACCATTGGCGAATACATCCCCGAGGATTCTGATCCTTCCGAATGGGATCGTGATGGAGTGATTGAATGGGCTCTTAACACGTATGGCGTCGTAATCACAGATGAGATCATCGAGACAGAAGGACGACTTGGAGTTGTTCAACGCCTCGAGGCGGCATCAAATGCAAAGTTTGCAACGATCGATCTCAGTCCGCTCGAACCATATCTCTTGCCTGGTTATGGCGTGAAAGATCTGATGCACTGGGCTGAGCGAATGATCGGTTCACCGCTTGATGCGGAAAAGATGGGCGCCATGCGCGAGCCAATCGAAGCAACGCGACGATTGCAAGAGGCTGTTCGAGAGGCATATCGCAAACGAGAGTTGGAGTATCCAATCGACTTTGCCATTGAATTTGTGAATATCAATATCCAAGCTTTCCCCGAAGCATCGCTGACTCAATTTTGTGGTTGGGCACGGGGTCGCTTCGAATTGAACTGGACTCCACAGGCACTTCCGTCTGCAGATCCCGCTGAACTTCGGCGAATCTTGTTGGCGGAAGCGCAAACATGGGATTCCAATCGCATCAATGATCGTGTGGCGAGAATTCTTTCCGCACTGCGCACAGCAACACCTGCGGCTGCTGAAAACGCAGAACTCATGACGGATGCAGTCGATGGCTGGTTGGTCCAGAACGTTTTCATTCGCATGACCGATTCGGAACGCGCTGAAGTCAAGAGCGATCCAGAAAGTTTCCTGCGACAAAGGCTCATGCGTTTGCTTCGAGAAGAACTCGAACAATTCGAACGCTTTGTGCTGCTCCAGATTCTTGATCAAGCCTGGAAAGATCACTTGCACAGTATGGATCAGATGCGCGATTCGATTTCCTTCCGTTCGTTCAGTCAAAAAGATCCGCGGATTGAATTCAAGAAGGAATCTTCCAGACTGTTTGGCGAGATGTTGTCAAATGTGCGCGAACGAGTGACCGACTTGGTATTCAAGGGAAAATTGTCGCCACAAGCGATGCGTCCTCCAACACCTCCTGTTGTCACCAACGAAACGGAAATCGATCAGACTTCAGAAAAGATCGCAGAACCAACCGCGAGCGCTCAAATTGCATCGGTCGTTCCGACACAAGCACAAGAGCGAGACATCGCAATCGCCGAGCAAGCAGGTGCTCCAGCAGGTCGGACCGCTGCAGCAGTTGCTGCATCGGGAACGTCTATGAATCGAGCGCCGAAAGTCGTTGTGCCGATCGGCGGTCCGATGGCTGTTGGGCGAAATGAGAACTGTCCTTGCGGATCTGGTAAGAAATACAAACAGTGCTGCGGGAAGAAATGACCAAAGATTCACAAGACCGCTATACTTCCTGCCCGTATAGCGCCTCCTTAGCTCAGTTGGTAGAGCAGCTGACTCTTAATCAGCGGGTCGAAGGTTCGAATCCTTCAGGGGGCATTTTTTCTTTCCGGGGGGCTTTGCGATTTTGACCAATTTACCGAGGAAATTCGGTGCTCCTGTGGTCGTTGGAGCCATCGCTTTCATTCTTCTCTTGGTCGTCGCAGTCCTTTTATTTCAACAAGGTCAACCGACGCTCTCTCTGTTGGTGATCGCTGCAGTCGTTGTGTTGAGTGCGGCGGTCTTGGGGCTTGCACACATTGTCCGTGAAGTCTTTCGTCTTCCGGCCACTCTGCTACAAGCTGGAAGCGACGCAGTTCGTGGGGTTTTCGATTGGCTTGGTGGAATTCTCAAACCCAAGGTCGAGATTCGCACAGCGATTTTGGCAGGAATCCGCCGCTTTGATGATCATGGGAAGCTTGTTGTGGGATCGCTGCGCGTTGATGTCTTGGCGCAGATCGTCGAAACATCCGTAGTGGGAACGGTGCTCGGGCAAGCATCTGCGCGTGAGGTTGGGGTTCAGTATTTCATCCCACTCGACAAACTCACTATCGAAAATTTCCGTTGGAGTTTCACGGTGGATCAAGGAACCGGCGAACGCGGAATTGCTGTCTATTGCCAAATGCCATCTCCACAGGTCGACGAAGAGTTCATCGCAATCGACGAAGCTGGCATTGAAACACTTTCACTGGGTAGCGGAATTCAAACGATCAATCCGTGGTCTGGGAAAGACGCTCTCACTGCGAAAGCGAAAAGCCAACTGAAACCACGTGCACTCGAAATCGCCAAACGACCAGAATGCATGCTTGCTGCAGAGAGAATGGCCCGCGGTCATATCGAAAATCTTGTGCATTCAGTTGCGGTGAGTCTGCTGCAACTTTCAGCTGGCAAATCTCCGCCCGTGGCAGTTCTTATTCAGTTTTCAAGTACGGCTGAAATCCCAGCGTTTGAAAAGCAACGCATCAGCGAAGTAGTACCGCCATCAGTCCGCTCAGCGTGAGAATCAGAACAATCGTCAGCAAGATAAAGATTCCGCGCATGCTTCGCATTGTTGACCTCTTCTTCGTCTGAGGACCATCCCATAAAAATGAGTGACACTTGGGGCAAATATCTGCGTCTTCGATGACATGGTGGCCGCACTCTGGGCAACGACCAACAACAGGTTCCGAAAATCTTTCGATATCTTCGTCCGTTGGGTCTTCATCGCGATCATCATCTGCTGATCTCTGTGGCATCATTGATTAGTATGCCATTATCGTCGTACTTCGTGTTTGGCGCTCAAACTGTTTCTTTAGGAGTCGCACAATGGCAGTCACACCATCCACCATGATTCCACTTGGAACTTCATGTCCTTCATTCGGATTGATTGACACAATCACTGGCAAGACTTTTCGCAATACCGACTTCACTGGCAAACCACTGTTGGTGATGTTCATCTGCAATCACTGTCCATACGTCGTGCATATGCAAAACGAATTGGCGAAACTGGGATGCGAATATCTTTCGCGTGGAATCGCAGTCGTAGGAATCTGCTCGAACGACGCAGAAACATATCCCAGTGATTCACCAAGCAATATGATTGAAATGGCGAAGAAACAAGGATGGACTTTCCCATACTTGCACGATGCGACACAAGAAGTTGCGCGAGCATTCGACGCAGCATGCACTCCAGATTTTTTCCTCTTCGATGCGGGACATCAATTGGTGTATCGCGGTCAACTCGACGACAGCCGACCCAAAAGTCAAACACCTGTAAACGGCGCAGATTTGCGAGCGGCACTTGATGCGATTCTTGATGGTCGAGTTCCCACTGCTTTCCAACGTCCTTCGATTGGATGCAATATTAAATGGCGTGTGCAAAGTCACTCAGAATCTTGACAGACTGAAGCGAGGAAATAAAAAAACCTCCGCATGCGAAGCCGCGCGCGGAGGTTTATGAAACGAGGCGGACGGGAATCGAACCCGCAACCACCGGCGTGACAAGCCGGTACTCTAACCAATTGAGCTACCGCCCCAAGTAACTCCGAAACCGTCAAACGATTCCGAATAGGTGATGGTATCGCAGCGCCGATGTTCGTCAACCGCAGTGATATCTATGGTCATATCCCCAATGATTCTTGCTCGGTTTCTGCTCAGCTCGCATCGAACCAATTCACGCCGTGCGATGATTCAACACGCAGCGGAACCCGCAAATTCGCAGCAGATTCCATGCGATTCACGATCCAAGGCTGAACTGCGCTTAAGTCCACTGCGGGAACTTCGAAGAGAAGTTCATCGTGAATTTGCAGCAACATTCGCACATTTGGAAATGCAGATGACAACTCTTTGTGGATATTGACCATTGCGATCTTGATCAGATCGGCGGCGGTCCCTTGGACAACGGTGTTGATCGCCATTCGCTCGCCAAGAGATCGCTCGCCAGCATTGGGCGAATGTACTTGCGGTACAGCTCTGCGACGACCATACAGTGTTGTCACAAAGCCCTGGCTCTTGGCTTCTTCCACGCACTGAATGAGAAATGCGTCGATGCGTGAAAACCGTTGTCGATATCCATCGATGATCTCGCGTGCACGCGAAGGAGTTGTTCCAGCACCCAGGCGACGCGCCAGTCCCCAAGGTGTGATCCCATAGATGATTCCAAAGTTGACCATCTTCGCACCACTGCGCTGTTGGTCGGTCACTTGTGAAGGATCTATACCGTTGACTTCCGCAGCGACTGCAGTGTGGATGTCGATGCCTGCTTGAAATGCGGCGATCATCGCAGGATCATTTGCCAAATGCGCCAGGACGCGAAGTTCGATCTGTGAATAGTCGCACGCAAGCAGTTCATACTGAGGCGGAGCAACAAACGCACGGCGAATATCGCGGCCAACCTGCGTGCGAATGGGGATGTTCTGCATATTGGGATCGCTTGACGACAATCGTCCAGTCGCCGTACCCGTTTGATGGAATGATGCGTGAATCCGCCCAGTCGCAGGTTCGATGGCATGACGCAATGCCTCAAGATATGTTCCAACCAATTTTTTCAGCCGTCGATATTCGATCATCTGAGTTGGCAATTCGCTTTCCACAGTTGGATCCCCTGCCAATCTCTCAAGAACTTCAATTCCCGTACTCGGTCCGCCTTGTACTTTCTTAGATGCCTTTAGCCCTAATCCAGGGGGTTGCGCAGTCGGCGCATTAAAGAGAACAGCCGCTAATTGTTTTGGACTATCTGGGTTGAATGCATGAGGAGCAAGCGCGATGATCGAATTGCGAAATTCCTCGGTCGTGGCGGAAAGTCGCAGGCACTGTTTCTCCAACTCTGGTGCATCGACAAGAATGCCGTTGAATTCCAATTCTGCAAGAACATCGATCAATGGCACTTCGATGTTTCTGTACAAAGCACCAAGTCCATCCACATCAATTCGATCGGTCAAGATTTGATCGAGACGCAAAGCGATATCCGCATCTTCCGATGCATATGGCGCAGCAAGAGCAATCGGAACTTGATCGAATGTTCGCTGAAAATCACCGCTGCCAATCAGATCCTTGATTGGAACGCACGTGTAATCAATCTGAGATTGTGCGAGAGAATCAAGGGAATGACTCATGCGCGTTGAGTCGACAACGTACGACGCAACCATGGAATCGCCTACAAGCCCACGCACGACGACACCGTGACGCCGTAGAACTTGAATGTCAAACTTTCCATTGTGCGCTACTTTGCCAACGGTCGCGTCTTCGAATAAAGATCGAAGGAGATCGAGGGCCTCGATCGTCGAACAATGCGACGAAAGATCTGGCGAACGGGTTGGGATGTAAACGCCCTGCCCCTTGCGCCAAGAAAGACTCACCCCACAAAGTCGAGCGACAACCTTGTTGAGAGAATCTGTTTCAGTGTCGAACGCAATCCGCATTCCTTTCGCAGACGCCGCACGAGCATCTGCGATCACGGATTGAATTTCAGCGACTGTTCGAGCAAGCGTGTACTCCGCGCTATGAACTGGATGTGAGAGCGCAATCGCTGCTCCATCAGTCGTTATTGATTGCTCAGCATCAATCAGTGCTGCAAAGAGCGGAGCGTCAGCGGCGTCATCAGCAGATGTGCGGCGTGCGACCTTTGGCGCAGGCGTGATTGCACGCGGAGTTGTTTGCGCTGCAGTACGAGTATCCATGGCAGGAGTGGAGGACTTACCAGTCAACAAAGTTTCCACTTCGCCTCGCAAGCGACCGAATCCAAGTACGCCAAGCAGAGCCAAGATTGCAGGAACGTTCGCACGATTCAAGTCCAGGCGAGCTGCGTCATAAGAGAAATCGATCTGGCAATCTTCCTTCAACGCGACAAGTTGTCGTGCAAGTGCCAACGTGCTTTGTGCAGCGACAATCGCATCGCGCCGCTTGGGAGTCAGTGCATCGAGATTCGCCAAAAGACCGTCGATCGAACCATATGTTGTGATCAATTGAGCAGCAGTCTTGGGACCGATTCCAGCAACTCCAGGGATATTGTCTGAAGTATCTCCCATAAGGGCGAGCATGTCTGCGACTTGATCGGCGCGAACGCCTTTGGTTTCGAAGAGTTGCTCTGGTCCAAGATCAATTCCAGTTTGAGGATCAAAGAGCGTTGTCTGCGCATCAACAAGCTGTGAAAGATCCTTGTCGCGAGAAACAATTCGCATTCGCATCGAAGACTTTTCGCGTTGCACTCGCCGTGCGATTGTTGCGATGACATCATCTGCTTCGACTTGCTCTATTGCAAAGACTGGAACCCCAAGAAGTTTGGTGAATTCAAGACACCTTTGCACTTGCCCATGAAAATCCAGCGGCGGCGGAGTTCGATTTGCCTTGTACTGAGCATAAATCTGTGAACGAAAAGTCCGCTGATCCCCCGCTGCGTCGATTACCAACGCAAGCGATGTCGGTCGCTGTTCACGAAGAAGACGCATCATCATCCCAACGAAGCCATAGACCATGTGCGTCGGCTCGTTCGTTGTAGGACTCGTCATACCACCGCGGATTGCGTAATAGGCACGAAAAAACTGCGCGTGCCCATCAACAACATAGAAAATGTCATTGTTGTCGGACACGCGCAGAACTTTTCAATGAAAATAAATCAGAAACTAGATCAGCCTTTTGTACCGATTGCCTTGAGAATCTCGGTTTTCAAGTCGCCTACCAAATCGCTCTTTGGATCAAATCCTGTATGGACATTCACAACTTTTCCATCCATACCAATGATGACGGTTGCAGGAATGCCGTCGAAACCATATTGCTTTACGACATCGCCTGCATGATCGAGCAGTGTTGGGAAGACGAAAGCTTGCTTGGTCCAGAACTCCTTCGACTTCTCGACGGTGTTGTCGCCTCGTTCCCAGACATTGATTCCCAAGACAACAACTGGCTGCTTGGTTTCGGCAACCCATTGAGCGAGCGCATTGATCGACGGCAGTCCCTTGCGGCAAGGTCCACACCAAGTTGCCCAGAAATCAACAACAACAATTTTTCCACGCAGATCAGCAAGCGTGACAGTCTTTCCACTGAGATCCTGCAAAGAGAATCCTGGGGCTACTGCGCCGACTGCGATTGCTTCAGGACGAGTTGGAACCATTTCTTCTTGTGAGGCAACCGCCTTGCGGCCTGCAGTATCAAATGAAATTGCTGGTGTGAGCACATCCATTATCTTCGGGTCTAGTGTGAAGTTGATCGAGAAACGGATGCCTGCAGGAGCTCCTGGAGGACTCATGACAAGTGCCATCGCAGAAAGAAGTTTCGTCTTTGGATTGACCGTAAGCATCATGTCACTTTCGCCGCCGTCAAGAAGAATCTGCGCAGAGCCGTCTTTTTCTTGATATCCAGAAACCTTCTCAAAGTTTGAACCACCGAAGCCGAAGGAATCAACAGCCTTCCCTGGGGCAGCGCTGCGAAGTGCAAGATGCGGCACTGGAAATTCCATTCCTTGAAATTTCTCCTTGAGTGTGTTCAGCAGAGTTCCATCAAGGGGAACTTGAACGAACTTGTCCGCCATGGACTCGTCCGCAAAGTAGACAGATCCGTTGACACACGTCAGATTCATCGTCGCAACTTTGACTTGCATATCTTGACCAGCACCCATCGAAATGGTGATTGATTCTTTTTGTTCGCCACCTGGAATCTTCACTGTATAAACAACAGTATCAGTCATTGTAGGAGCTGCCTTGTACGCAGCAGCCACTTGATCAAGCATCGCAACACCCTTGGCAATTGCTTCTGGAGATTTTGCTGCTGCATCGAACGACTCAGCGTTCATTGGTGACTTGGGAAACATTGCAGCCATTTGGGCTTCGTCCATTGGTGCATTTGCTGGATCAAATTCAGCTGGAGCTGCAGGAGCCGCTTGTCCCGCAGCAGTTGGCGCTGTTGCTGGTGCAGTTGTTGGATTTGCATCTTGAGCAAAGCAGGAAGCAAGAGATGATCCGATGACAAGGGTTGAAGCAGTCACAATTTGTTGAAGAATTTTCATGTCGTTTCCAATGTTCCTATGCAACGGTGGGATTTGTACGGGTGCGCCACATGACAACACCATCGTTTCCTCGTTCTGCAGGGAGGAAAGATACTAGCAGATCACCT
>Ga0209086_10002492_pt1 | contig 14374 bp, 13 predicted proteins | sample M_130207_XF_Meta_FD_187312 | JGI IMG/M metagenome (GOLD analysis project Ga0209086, IMG submission 187312) | Freshwater microbial communities from Lake Montjoie, Canada to study carbon cycling - M_130207_XF_MetaG (SPAdes) (version 2) | ecosystem: Environmental > Aquatic > Freshwater > Lake... | reverse complement strand
CCCACACGACCTGACCATGAGCCACGCTAATCCTGCCAAAAAAATCATCAACAACCCGCTCAAATGCGCCGACGAACTCTTTGAAGGACTCGTTATCGCCTATGATGGCAAGGCACGTCGTGTCGGTTCGCGTTCCATTGTGATGAATGATCTGCGCCCGGATGCTCCGGCGCTGCTCGTTGGTGGTGGTGCTGGGCATGAGCCGATTTATCACGGCCTTGTTGGCAAAGGCATGGCAGACGGTGCTGCGGTGGGTGAAATCTTCGCTGCGCCGCCTCCTGACATCGTGCTCGAAGCCACGCAGGCGGTGAATCGCGGTAAAGGGGTGCTTTTTCTCTACGGCAACTACGCCGGCGACGTCATGAATTTCGACATTGGCGCGGAACTCGCTGCAGATGAAGGCATCACCGTGAAAACCGTCATCATTGCCGACGATGTCTGTTCCGCGCCTCCAAGCGAGAAACATAAGCGTCGTGGTGTAGCCGGACTCGTGCCGATCACCAAGATCGCTGGCGGTGCCGCCATGAGCGTCGATTCGCTCGATGAACTCGCCCGCATCACGCAAAAAGCCTGCGACAATACCCGCACTGTCGGTGTCTCCACCAAGCCCGGCAGCATTCCAGCCACTGGCAAACCTACCTTTGAACTCGCTGACGACATCATCGGTCTCGGCATGGGCATCCATGGTGAAAAAGGCGTGGCATTGATCCCGATGTGCACCGCTGATGAACTCGCGGTGAAGATCCTCGATCTGCTCTTTGCCGACGACCTTGCTCTTAATGCCGGGGATGAAATTGTCTTCTTCGTCAATAGCCTCGGCTCCACGCACATGATGGAACTGCTCATCCTCTTGCGTGCGGCGAAGCCGATCCTTGAGAAACGCGGCATTAAAATCCACCAGACCATCGTTGATAACATCGTCACCTGCCAGGAGATGGCCGGTGTCAGCTTCAGCATCACCAAGCTCGATGCCGAGTTGAAAAAATTCTGGGATCTACCCTGCGAAAGCGTGGGCTACACCAAGCTCTAACCACCAATGCCATGAAACTACCTCAAATATTCGCTACTCCGGTCAATGTTCGTTCCTTTGCCAAAGGAGCTGCCATTTTTAACACTGGCGATGATTCGGGGGAAATGTTCGTCGTCCAAACTGGCGAAGTTGATATTTTGATCAATGGAGTCGTCGTCGAAACCGTCGGGCCTGACGGTTTTTTCGGAGAAATTTCATTGATCGAAGATTCCGTGCGAACCGCCGATGCGGTTGCTCGCACTGATTGCACACTGCTCCCGGTCAGTCGGCATCACTTTCTTTTCATGGTCGATGAAACGCCGATGTTTGCCATCCATGTCATGCGGGGGATGGCTAATCGGCTGCGCAAGGCTGACAAGCGCGCCGAGGTTTAGCCACGGTTGATGGGCTTCGCATTTGACTTCGTGGCCAAAGCGCCAACAATCGCGATCCCATGCCCAAAGCCAACCTATCCAAAGACGAAGTCAAAGCCATGCTCATTCTCGCTTGCGAGCGCATCATCGCTGCGGAGCCGATGCTGTCCGAGGCGGATCGTAACCTCGGTGATGGCGACCACGGCATGGGTATGGAGCGCGGCATGCGGGCTTCGATCGAAAAACTCAATGCCGCTGAAGTCGAGAGCATCGAGAAAGCCTTCGCCACCGTCGGCATGGCGATGATGAGCAGCATGGGCGGCGCCAGTGGTGCGATTTTCGGCACCTTCTTCCGCAATGGCGGCAAGGCGCTGAACGGTAAAGATACCTTTGATGCCGCTGGACTCGCCGCATTCCTCAAAGCGGGCGTGGATGGTGTAAAGCAACGCGGTGGTGCTGCTATTGGCGACAAGACATGTGTGGATGCGATGGAACCCGCCGCGAACAAGGCCGCTGAAGTCGCTGGAGAATCACTGCCAGAGGCAATCAAAGCCGTGGCTGCTGCGACCGAAGCCGGTAAAGAGGCAAGCAAGCCCATGATCGCGAAGTTTGGCCGTGCGAAGACCCTTGGAGAAGGCTGCATCGGTTTTCCAGATGCCGGAGCCTGCTCCGTCGTTGTCATCATCGACGCTTTCCGCGACTTTATCGTGGCCTGATTACGGGTCGCTGCCAGTCTTTCCAAAACGCTTCCGTTTGCAGTGGGTCTGGATTGATTTCGATCACGATTGGCACCGGTAGCAAATCCTCTAGATCGCTCGGGTCTTCTGTTTGCAGATATTCCATGCCCCAGAGTTGTGCCCACGGCTCAAAGTTCATCGCATGGCGGTTTTCGATCACACTGCGGGCTGCTTCCGGCAACGCACGCATACTGGCGACACGGGAGAAGATTTTGCCACCACCGTTGTTGATGATGACGATACGCAGTTTTGGATGAGCCATTTGCGCGATGATCCACGGTGCGGCGAGATCATACAGCGTACTTAAATCACCGATAATCAGCCAGCATTCACCGTGGTGAACGGCGCTTGTGCCAAGAAACGTCGAAACTAGGCCGTCGATGCCGTTGGCACCGCGATTTGCAAAAAACTCCACGTCTGGCTGCGCTGTTTCCAGCGCCAGATTGAATTCACGAATCGGCAGGCTGTTGCCCAGAAACACGCGTGATCCGGCTGGGATCACCTCCACAAGACGCCGCATCCAGCCCGGTTCCGAGCCTGGGAACTTATCGAGATCTGGTTCAAACCGCAGAATGCCGCAGGGCGGATCAATGACTGCAAACTGCGTGCCGTGAATGTTGTCCCAGGCCAGTGTTTCGACGTTCTCCGTCCGCGCCAGTCCGCTGAACTGCGTCCGCGTGAGGTTCGTGACATGGATTTTTGGCTGCGACTCCAAATCCCGCCACCATCGCCACGACGGCACCGCGCCAAGGCGCAGCACATGTGTTGGCCGGGCTGATTGCAGCGCCCGTTCGCCGCCAGGAATAAGCAACGGCTGCAAATCACGAAAACCGTGCAGGTTCGAGGTCGCTTCAGCAATGATCGGTGCGCCGAGCTGCGCGAGAAACGCCGCTGCCTCTGCCGCATCCGCTGGATGCATGCCGGAGGCGAGAACCAGGTCACACTCCAAGGAGCAGGGATGTCCTGCCTCTGGTGCTAGCGGCTTGCCTGCCGTAGAAAAATCAATGCCCGGCACATTCGTCTCCAGTGGCTCGTCGAAACACACATTCAGATGCATCGGTCCATAGGACATCTGGGTGTCATAGGACTCATTCGTTCCATCCCAGTCGCCCAAGGCTGCCGCATAGCATCCAAACAAGTCTGTCTGTTCAATCGCCTGCGGTGCACCGCTGCCGCGATAGCTTTTTGGGCGGTCTGCCGTCACCAGCACGAGTGGCAGGCATTGATAGTGCGCTTCAATCGTGGCAGGCAGCAGTTCTGCTGCTGCGGTGCCGGAAGTGGTCACGACTGCGACCGGTAGGCGATCCGCCATGATGCGGCCAAGCGCAAAGAATGCCGCGCTGCGTTCCTCAAAGAAATTCCAAATCTTCACACCGCGACTGTTGAGCAAGGCCACCACCAGCGGCGCATTGCGCGCTCCGGCGGCCACGCAGACTTCGCGCACACCGAGATCGGCGAGCGTTTGGAGAGTTTGCTGAATGAGCTGTGTTTGCGTCATGACTGAAGTGCCAGGAGTCGAAGCACGGCCTCGCGTTTGAGCCGTAGTTCACGCCATTCGTGATCGAAGGCGCTGCCCCCGACGATGCCGCAGCCGGAGGGCAGGCTGATGTTGTCGCCGTCCCAGCAAATGCCACGTATGGCGACGATAACGTGCGTGGTGCCATCGGCTTCAGCGAAACCGAACGGCGCACCAAAAAATCCCGGCACCTTCAATTGCTGCCGGTATTCACGTAGTCGCGCAATGGAGGCGTCATTCCGTGGCAGACAACCAACAGCAGGAGTGGGGTGCAGCAGCGGCACAAGCTGCGCTGGATCGGCTGCTGCATGCAGTTTTACGTTCAAACGGGACTGGAAATGCACGAGACCTGAAGTCTGGCATAGAGTGCGCGGCTGGCGGCTCACGGCACCCATGGTTTGCAATTGCTCCGTGAGGTAGCGCACGACGATTTCATGTTCTTCAATCTCCTTCACATCGGTGATGAAGGCGTCTTGATTGCCGGGCTTTGCAGTTCCGGCCAGCGCCATCGTTTCGAGCTCTTGCCCATGCACCTGAAACAGCAGTTCCGGTGTCGCGCCGAGAAAGCCGCCGGACTCCTTCACATGCGCATAACCCCACATGTTCGCGGGAGCCTTCATGATGGCTTCCAGCAGGCGTCTTGGATCTCCAGAGGTCAGCGTGCCGGATTCGGTGAGTACGGGTACCATTTTCTCCAATCGCTTGGCCAAAACCTCGCGGCGAATGCGGCGGAACGCCATTTTGAACCATTCCGTGGCCGGTTTGGCCCAGTTGATCTGTGGAGTTTGGGCACCATTAAGGTGAATCTTCTGCGCGAGGCTGTCAGCGGTGATGGTGTGCAGTTTGGCCGGCACTTTCCACGGCAGCGGGTCGCTCAAATCGAAGTCATTGATGTAGAAGGCCCCACCCGCCACCGGCGCAGCCGCCAGCGCGGTGAAGGGGCCTTCTCCCAGCCACGCCCGTCCGTCGGGCAGCCTGAACAAAGTGAATTCCGTCATGCGAGTTTGCATGCATAGTGAAACGCGCCGCGCAGCGTGCAAGATGGGAAAGTGTCATTACTGAACGTCCATCTGCTGTTGCCAATCGAATCTCCTGTATGAATGCCGCTAATGAATTCCTCAAAGTGTCCGCCGACTACCAGCTCGGCTCGCTGGACACGGAGGCGCAGCATGCTTTCACCACCTCGCTCTCGCAGATGGCGCATGAGGACGTGAGTGAGGCGATCAAGCTGATGCACCATGTCGATATCCACGCACTGCGGCAGATGCAGGCCAAAGCCGCGCCGCTGGCCGATCTGGCACGGGCGGTGGCCGCCACGTTCGATGCGGGCCGCCGGGTGTTTCTCTGCGGCTGCGGTGCCACGGGTCGTTTGTCCCTCAGCATCGAGATTTTCTGCCGTATGGGTGTTTTGCCGTCGCCGGACCCGGAACGTGTCGTTGCCTTCATGGCCGGTGGCGATCTTGCCTTGATTAAGGCCATCGAGACCTTCGAGGACCATCCCGAGTACGGCGCCCGGCAGCTTGAGGAGCTTGGATTCGTCGAAGGTGATTTGCTTATCGCCACGACGGAAGGCGGCGAGACGCCATTTGTCATTGGAGCGACTGAAAGAGCTGCCGAGCTATCCACGAACTGCCCTTGGTTCCTCTATTGCAATCCTGACGAGCAACTCGTCAAAGTAGCTGCCCGGTCGAAGCAGGTGATTGAAAACCCAGCTATTCGCAAAATGAATCTGGCTGTCGGTGCGATGGCGGTTTCTGGCAGCACCCGCCTGCAGGCCAGCACCGTGCTCATGGCTGCGATAGGCTTCGCCTTCATGCACACGCGTGATCCTGAAAACGCACCGCTGGAAGTGTTGAAGCTGATCTCGCATGTGGTGCATCGTGACGGCCAGTTTCTGGTGCCCTTCATTGAACATGAAGCCACTGTTTATGAACGTGGAGCGTTCGTTCTGTATGAGAGCGATCGTTTTGGCATCACCGTCGTCACTGACACGACGGAACGCGCACCGACCTTCAGCCTCGCCGCGTTTGAAAAGCAGGATGATCCGGCTGCGCCAGCTGCATGGTGTCATTTTCTCATGCCCGAGCAGGCCGAAGCTCATTCAGCCTGGAAGGCTTTGCTGCATCGCGAACCCCGCACGCTCGAATGGCCGGATGTGAAACACCTCGCTGGTGCCGAGGTGCTCGCCTGCTACGACTTTTCTGCGCAACTGCCCACACGCCGTCAAATCCGCACACACAACGCCGAGCATCTGCCGTTTCGCATCGGCGGCGGGGCAGGGGAGATGGTCTGGGAGTTCGATGGCCTGCGGGAACGAATTGACCTCTCCGATGTGCCTGAATTCCACGCGCATCTGCTGCTCAAGATGTTCATGAACATCCATTCCACCCTCGTCATGGGGCGTCTTGGTCGGTATCTCGACAACCTCATGACTTACGTGAAGCCTAGCAACAACAAGCTCATCGACCGTGCGGTGCGTTACGTGCGCCTGTTGGCCCAACGCCGCACCGGTAAGTTGCCTGACTACGAACGGGTGACACGCGTGCTGTTTGAAGAACGCGAAAAGCTGCAACCTGGCGAGCCCATCGTGCTCAAGACGCTGGCGGCGCTGGGTGTAGCGGTCTGAAACAACCCGGCTTTTCCCTTCGTAAATTTGCTTGATGATTTCCCAGCAAGACAGTCGCCTCCGTGACACCACCCGCCGTCATTTCTTCAGCCAGTGCGGCATGGGGATTGGTTCGGTGGCGTTGGCGTCGATGATGGCTGAACGCGGGTTGAGTGCGGCTAGTGCGGCCGCATCTGCGGGGCCGGGAGTGATGCAGAAGACGCATGTCACTCCAAAGGCGAAGAACGTGATCTACCTGTTTATGGCAGGCGGCCCGTCGCAGCTCGAATTGTATGACTACAAGCCTAAGCTCGTCGAGTTAAACGGTCAGCCAATCCCGCAGAGCTACATCGAGGGCAAGCGATTTGCCTTCATGGGCACGAGCAACGGCTTCAAACTGCTGGGCACGCGTCGCAGCTTTCAACAGCGAGGCGAGAGCGGCACCTGGGTCAGCGACATGCTGCCTTATACGCAGGGCATCGTCGATGACATCAGCGTCGTCACCACCTGCAAAACGGAGCTGTTCAATCATGCACCGGCGAAGCTGTTCATGAACACCGGTAGTGGCCAGTTTGGGCGGCCGTCGATGGGATCGTGGGTCACCTATGGCCTCGGCAGCGAATCGAGCGATCTGCCCGGCTTCGTCGTGCTGCAAAGCGGCCCGCGTGGTCCGCGTGGCGGTGCGGTGCTGTGGGGCAGCGGCTTTCTACCGACGACGTATCAAGGCGTGCCGCTGCGTGGTTCGGGCGAGCCGATTTTAAATCTTTCGACACCGACTAGCTACAGCGCGGCGAGCCAACGGCGTGTGATCGACACCGCGCGTGAGTTGAATCTGTCGCGACTGGTTGAAACCGGTGATGAGGAGATTCAAACGCGCATCAACGCTTATGAAATGGCGTGGCGCATGCAGAGCAGCGCGCCGGAGTTGATTGACCTGCGTGGCGAATCGAAGGCCACGCTCGACCTTTACGGCGTTGATCCCACGCAGCCATCGTTTGCACGCAACTGCCTGCTTGCACGGCGTCTCGTTGAGCGTGGCACTCGCTTCGTGCAGCTTTATCATACGAGCTGGGACAACCATGGCGGCAAGGGCGAGACCTTGGAGGATGATTTCCCGAAGGTGGTGAAGGATGTGGATCAGGCCTGCGCGGCGTTGATTCGCGATTTGAAATCACGCGGCCTGCTGGAAGAAACGCTGGTCATCTGGGGCGGCGAGTTTGGACGCACGCCGATGGGCGAGAACCGCGACAAGACGGGCCGCAATCATCACATCGATGCGTTTACGATGTGGTTTGCCGGTGGTGGCATCAAGGCGGGCCAGACCTTCGGGAAAACCGATGAACTCGGCTTTGGCGTCGCTGAAGATCCAGCGCATGTGCATGATCTGCATGCCACGATTCTGCATCTGCTCGGGCTGGAGCACGAAAAGCTTACCTTCAAGTTCCAGGGCCGAGATTTCCGGCTCACCGATGTTCACGGCAAGGTGCTGCAGAAGCTCTTGGCATGAGGTGCTACTCTACCAAGTAAAGAATGCGACCACAGGCTTCGCATTGCGTGAGCGATATGGACTGCTTCAGCGATTGGATCACGCCGACGACCACTTTCATGTGACAGCCGCCGCACATGGCGTTTTCCATCGGCACGATGGCGGAGTCACCCTTCTTGATGAAGATGCGGTTGTAGAGATCGAGTGCGTCGGGATCAATGGGTTCGGCAAGGGTGGCACGCTCGACATTGAGGTCATCGAGGCGCTTCTTCACGCCAATGGCACGTTCATCGAGGTTTTTGAGTTCCTCGTTCACACGCTTCTGTGTTTCGGCCAGTTTGGCCTGCGCGTCTTTGAGTTTGGCCTTGGCGGTTTCGAGTGCTTCCATCTGCTCCAGTTCACCGTCTTCGAGTTTGGTGACATCAGCTTGGTAGCGTTTGATCTCGTGGCCTAGGGCGGCGAACTCGTCGTTCTTGCGCGTCTCGAACTGCTGATCCTGCAGGCGCTTGATCGAGAGTTGGCGTGTTTGCACGTCGAGCTGGATGCTCTTAATCTTCACCTCGACTTCTTTCATCGCGAGGTTTGCCGCCTCAACAGCGGCTTGATCTCCGGCGAGCTGCATTTTTGCCCGTGCTTGCTGTGTCGGCACGTCTTTGAGGTCTTTTTGCAGCGCTCGGATGCGTTGGTCGCGTTCTTGGAGCTGGATGAGTTTCGTGATGGCTGGAAGCATGTGTACAGCATGTAAGCTGGTTCGGTTCAAAGTTCAAAGTTCAAAGTTAAGGCATTGCACCTTGAACCCGGAAGGGTGCGCAGCAAGAATGCGCGCCCTTCCCACTCTGAATTCTCATGAAACCCACTCTTCTCATCCTCGCTGCCGGCATGGGCAGTCGTTACGGCGGCCTGAAACAACTCGACGCCATGGGGCCTTCGGGAGAGGTGGTGCTGGATTACTCGGTGTTTGACGCGATCCGCGCTGGCTTTGGCAAAGTGGTGTTCGTCATTCGCCGCGACTTTGAAGAGCTGTTTCGCACGCAGATCGGCTCCAAGTTCGAAGGCCGCATTGCCGTGGATTATGCGTTTCAGGATTTGAACGACCTGCCCGCTGGTTTCTCGTTGCCCGAAGGCCGCACGAAGCCCTGGGGCACGGCACACGCATTGCTTGCCGCAGCGAACGTTGTGAACGAGCCCTTCCTCATGATCAACGCCGACGACTTCTACGGCCAGGACGCCTACAAAAAGATCGCCGCCGATCTCGTCCAGCCACGCCCGAACGACGGCAAGGGCCACTGGTCGATGGTGGGTTTCTATTTGAAGAACACGCTCTCGGAACACGGCAGTGTGTCACGCGGCGTCTGCAAACGCGACGCGAACGGCATGCTGGCGACGGTCACGGAGATGACGAAGATATTCAAGCATGGCAGCGGCGCTGAAAACCGCGAGGTCGAGGGCGCTTACGTGCCGCTCACTGGCGACGAAGTCGTGTCGATGAACTTCTTTGGCTTCACGCCGGACATCTTCCCGCAACTGCGCCAAGCTTTCACCGAATTCCTCGCCAAACGCGGTAACGAACTCAAATCCGAGTGCTACGTGCCCGCTGAAGTTGATGCGCTCATCCACGTCGGCAAAGCCGAGGTGCGCGTGCTTGAAACCACCGGCAAGTGGTTCGGCGTCACCTACCCCGAAGACAAAGCCGAAGTCGTCGCCAGCATCCGTGCGCTCATCGACGCGGGTGAGTATCCGCAATCGCTGTGGGGTTAAAGCAAGCGCTCTGCGCTGCGCTGTGTGGCACCTTCGTGAGTTTTCAGAGCTTTATTGCCTGACTGTCCCATCTGAGCGGCTTTCGCTTGGTCTTGCAGCAGGACGAGGCAGGTGTCTTCGAGTTCGTTGAAATCGGCGACCTGTTGCGCGCCTTTCTTCTTGATGAGGAGCTCGACGAGCGGCGTGAAGTTCTCCATGTGTGGCCCAAACAGGACGGGCTTCTGCGCCAGCGCGGCCTCGGCGGGGTTTTGACCGCCTTTGGCGAGGAAGCTTTTACCTACGACGACGAGCGTGGCGAGGTGCTGCCACGCAGCGAGTTCGCCGGTGGTGTCGATGACGAAGACGGGGGCGGTTGAATCGACGCAAGAAGCCGGATCGCTGCGCAAAGCAGGTGTGAGGCCAATGGTATTGAGTGAGGCGGTGATCTCGGCACGGCGCTCGACGTGACGTGGCACGATGAGCAGAGCAAGGTCACGGATTTTTTCTCGCAGGCGCTGGAAGACGCGGGCGAACTCGATTTCCTCGCCTGCGTGCGTGCTGGCAGCGAGGATGATAGGCTGTGTGGATGCGATGCCGGTTTGCGTGAGCACAGCACGCAGTTCGTCGATCTTCGCAGAGGGAACGGTGGCTCCTTCCGGATCGTATTTGATGCTGCCTGTGAGATGAATACGCTCGCGTTCGACGCCGAAGCTCTCCCAGCGAGCAATGTCGTCTTCTTCCTGCACGAGAATCTGTTTAAGCATGCCGAAGACGGGGCCGACGAAGCAGCGGAACTTCCGGTAGCGGCGTTCGGAACGAGGAGAGAGTCGGGCGTTGACGAGGGAGACGGGAATGCCGATGCGCACGGCAGCCGCGGTCAGATTCGGCCACACTTCGGCCTCCACGAGTATGAGCTGCGTCGGCTGGATCTGCTCAAGCATCAGGCGGCCAATGCCGGGAAGATCGACCGGGCTGAAAATGGCGAGGACTCGTCCGACATACTGCGCTGCAAGCTCCACCGCGAGCGCGTGACCTGTAGGCGTGGTGGTGCTGAGCACGATGCCGAGATCGACGTGGGTTTTGAGCAGTCGTGTGATGAGTTTTTTTGCGACACCGACCTCACCGACGCTGACGGCATGCACCCAGAAGCGTTCGCGCTGCGGCAGCGCGTCGATGGCCTTTTTCGTGTCCTCATCGAAACAACCCACACGTTGCGCGAGATCGCGCCAACGACCATTGCGACGGCGCATCTTGATGATCGCGCCGGGCAGCATGCAGACGAGGCCGAGGGGCAACGTCAGGTTGTAGAGAATGAGGCTAAGGGCTTTCGATGCCATGCGGGAGTTTGCGCAGCCAGACGATGCGGGTGGAACCGTAATTGCGGTCAGTCAGCACCTCCCAGCCGGGCCAGCTTTTAGTTTCGCGGTTGAAGTGGTGACTTTCGAGAATGAGGTGGCTCTCCGCATGCAACAGCGCAGGAAGAGCCTCATCGGCGAGCAGTTTCGCGACGAAATCCGTGTCCGCATCGCAATGCGTGTACGGCGGGTCGGCGAAGATGAGATCGAACTGCTTGCCGTCGCGTTGCAGCAGCGGCAGGAGACGGAAAACATCGCTTTGACGCACGGTGGCACCGGTGAGCTTGGTTTTGGCGATGTTGCGGCGGATCACGTCGCATGCGCCTTTGTTTTCATCCACCATCAAGGCGGATCCGGCTCCTCGGCTCAGGCATTCGAGGCCGATGGCTCCCGTGCCAGCGAAAAGATCAAGCACATGTGCCCCAGGAACAAGTTCACCGAGCATCGAGAACACAGCCTGCCGCACACGATCCTGTGTGGGTCGCGTGACGGTTTTCGGGACTTCAAGGGCAAGCCCGCCTGCGGTGCCGGAGATGATGCGCACCCGTTTCCTTTAGCGGTGGGAAGTGGGGATGCAAGGCGGGGATGTTCCAACGTTCTAGCGCTAAGTGAGGCTAGGGTTCGGTGCCTGTCTGCGATGGACCGCTCGTGGTATTCTGAGTCGTTTCGTTTGGATCGAGTAGTTTGTAAGCCCGATCATAACGATGTTGTTGCCCGCATTTTAAACAGCGGATTACGATGGACTTGTCTGGCTGAGCCATAGATACGAACGCCGTGTATTTCTGTTCGCACGAAGGACAAACGTGGTTCGAAGCCAGATTTTGGAAGCGCAGGGCTAACGGGCTGTTAAAAATCAAGTCAAGCATCCACACGCTGAGAGGGAACGAAGCTATTCCCGCAAGAACTGAGAGAGTGATGCCGAAGCCTAATTTGTGGACTGCGAAACCAACAATTATGCCGAGCACCAGGAAAATGGGCAGAGGCATGATGCTGAAGCCATGACGATGCGCAGGCATTGTTATCACTTCCCGTTCTTGAACACATACAGCACTCCATCATCCGCGCCGACGATGATGTAGTCACCGGCGATAGCGGGGGAGGTTTTGACGGGGGCACCGAGTTCGTTGTGCCAGACTTCTTTGCCGGTGGTGAGGTCGAGGGCATACACATAGCCGTCGTCGCTGCCGAAGATGGCGGTTTTGCCGGCGCAGATGACGGCGCTGCTGTCGATGCGGTCGCGGGCACGGAATTCCCAGAGTTGTTTACCGGTGACGCGGTCGATGGCGTGGAAGCGTTTGTCTCTGCCGCCGACATAGACGCCTTTTTCCCAGATGGCGGGGGCGGCGTAGTATTCGAAGTCGCGCTCGCCGTATTCCCAGACCTGCATGCCGTCCGCGATGCTATAGGCACCGACGCGGTTGCCGTAGTGGCTGACGTAGATGACGCCGTCGGCGATGGCGACGTTGTTGCCAATGTAAGCGCCGACTTCGATCTGCTTTTCTTCTTTGCCGGTCTTCACGTCGTGGACGTGCAGGACGCTATCGCAGCCGCCGAAGACGACTTTGCCGTCGCCGACGGCGGCACCGCCGTTGATGTAGTAGCCGGTTTCGGCAGCCCAGTCTTTTTTGCCGGTCTTGGCATCGAGGCAGTATACGGAATAGTCATAGCTGCCGATGATGATCTTCTGTGCCTTGGTTTCGGGATCGGTCCAGACGTTGGCGGCGGCGTGGATCTCGGCCTGGGTCTCGAATTTCCAGACTTCTTTGCCGGTGTCGGCGTTCCAGGCATAAACGAAGCCGTCCTGGCAGCCGACGACAACCAAATCACCTGCAAAGGCGGCGGCACCGTCGAATGCGCCCTTGGCCTCGGCTTTCCACTTCTCTTTGCCGGTGGCGAGGTCGAGGCAGAAGAATTTGCCGTCCTTGCAGCCGACATAGACTTTGCCCGCACGCACGACGGCGCTGGAGACGAGCATTTCGGCCTGACCCTTGGGCTTGTCCATGAGCTTGAACTGCCAGGCGATTTCGAGAGGGAATTTGAGCTCAACGGGGGAGGTGCCAGTCATGGCGGCGTTGCCACGAGAGTCGGGCCAATCGGTATTTTGCGCCTGCACGGTGGAAGAAAGGAGGAGGCACAGGAAAAAAGTGGAGCGCATGAGTTTGGACTGTGAAACTGGCATGGTGTGGGCTTTGTTGCAACGCAAGCCGATGTCTGATCACAATCTCCAGCAACCGCCGCCGATCCCACCTGACCTAAGGTGCGAGTATGAGGAGCGTCCGTTCAACAACTGCACGCGCTGTGGCGAGTCGCTGCCGGATTTTCCGGGTGGGTTTCAAATCTCGAAGGCGTACAAGCGTGGCGAGTGCGTGATGGAGTATGCACTGTGCGATCACTGCCGCTCGAAGATGATGGAGGAGTTCTCCCAGGAGTCGAAGAAGCGGCTGGCGCAGTTTCAGGATGAGGAGGTGACGCTGGATCGCGGGCTGGAATCGTGTGCCGTGTGCAATGCGTCACGACACGCCAAGGGCATGGATGATTTTGTGATCACAGGCGTGTGCGAGGGCACCTCGCTGCTTCACAGCGTGATGATCTGTGGGAAGTGTGGTGACACGGTGCAGGGTATGATCTCGCAAAAGACGCGGGACACCTGGCGGCGTTTTGTGGATGACAATTTCCCTGGTCCACCTCCAGATGATTCGCTGCCGGAGCCGGAGGAGACGACCACACGGACGCCGTTGCCTGTGATGTCGAAGATGTGATCAGTGGCCGCAGTTCGCCCCTTCTTCAGGATCGGTGTCCTCAATCTTGGCGGCGGCTTTGAGTTCTTCCAGGAAGGCGTTGAACTTTTGGTCGCGGTATTCCTCAATGAAGCGGTTTTTTACGTCTTCCTTCAATTCGTCGAATGGGCGTGCGACGGGCGGCTTCCGACCGGTGAGCTTACAGATATGGAAGCCGAGTTGAGTGTGGAAGACGGGGCTGATTTCGCCCTCGTTCATCGAAAAGGCGATGGTTTCGAACTCCTCCATGAATTCGCCGCGCTTGAACCAACCGAGATCAATCTGCTGCTGTTCGTCAGCGCGGTGTTGTTCAGCGAGTTTGTCGAAATCGGCTCCAGCGAGGAGTTCGGTGCGGATGTCCCGCATGGATTGATACACTTCCTGGCGGCTTTTGGCTCCCTGGAGGTTTTTGGTGATGTGAGAGGCCTTGATCTGCTCCTCGGTCATGTAGTGCTTGAGGTTGGCTTCGTAGCAGGAGCGCAGATCGGCCTCGGTGGGCACAGGCTCAGGGGCGTAAATTTCGTTGAGTGTCTTGTCGAGCCGGACGCCGCCTGCGACATTGTCGCGAACGAGGGCCTCATCTTTGACGACCATGCCAATGTTCATGTAAAACTGCTCTTCACCACCGGCTTCGTCGATAAGCTTGGTCAGACGAGCGGTGACATCGTCTGCGGTCACTTCTGGAAAACGGCGGCGGCTTTCCTGGCCTAAAAGGGCACGGGAGACGAGATTGTCCTTGGCCATGCCGCGGAATTCGGGGTCACGTTCGCAGCAAGCG
>Ga0209086_10002491_pt1 | contig 14375 bp, 10 predicted proteins | sample M_130207_XF_Meta_FD_187312 | JGI IMG/M metagenome (GOLD analysis project Ga0209086, IMG submission 187312) | Freshwater microbial communities from Lake Montjoie, Canada to study carbon cycling - M_130207_XF_MetaG (SPAdes) (version 2) | ecosystem: Environmental > Aquatic > Freshwater > Lake... | reverse complement strand
AGAACTCTTTGCAAGACTCGGCGAAGAATCGTTCTGGCGTATTGCTCGTGCTTTTTATGCTCGGATTGCAATTGATCAACTTCTGCGACCAATGTTTCCCAAAGACCTTGAAGAACCAATTCGAAATCAGGCTGAATTTCTGATTCAGTATTTCGGCGGTCCAGAAACATACAGCATTCGCAAAGGACATCCTCGTCTGCGAATGCGGCATCATCCGTATTCGATCGGAGTTGCCGAGCGAAATGCTTGGGTTGCTGCAATGACAGGGGCGCTTGAAGATGCGCAAATCCCACAACCTGATCGCAAAGTCATGAATCGCTATTTTGCAAACACCGCAACTTTCTTGATGAACCGAGATGAGTGATCGCACTCGTCGAAGGGGACGAGAAATCACAATTCAGTCTGCGTCGATTGCGCCGACCATTAAATCGCGACGCGCAATCGAATTGAGTACCTTTTCTGCTTCGGCTCGCGTTGGCCATGTTCCGATGCGAACAGCAAATAGTTCCTCTCCCTTCGTCGTGTGAATCGTGTCAATGCGAGCCGCAGGAGCCTTTGATCGTTTCAAGTCACTTGCCAAATCTTTTTTGCGCTGCGCCGCTGCGGCCTGGCTGCTGTAACTGCCAGCGCGAATGGTGAACTCACGATCTGCAACAGAATTTCCCACAGGATGATCCGCTGGATTTTTCTTTGCTTCACGCTGAGGCGCAGCACTCGTTGTCTTCGGTTGGAGTGTCCATGCAGGAGCAAGTGCGATTTCCGCATCCTCCGATTTGTCTCGCTCTTTGCCAAGCACAACAACAGTTGCAATTGCTGGAGCCTCCGCCATATTTGTCGCACGCTCTGCACAATCGCGCGCACGAACCGCATCGGATCCAGAAAGCTTTGCAGCAGCTTGTGAATAGAAAACAGCGGCATCCTTGGGATGCTGCTGAGACAATTTTATGTCTCCAAGCAGAACCAATGCGCCGCCAGAGACATTTCCATCCTGCGCAGAACTGGCTTGCGTAGCAAACCGCTGTGCTTGATCCATATTCCCAAGTTTGTATGAACTCATCGCTGCGATGAGAGCGCTTTGAGTAGATGTTGCACGATCATCGCTGCGGACAAGACTTTGACTTTCGGAAAGAGCGACTGCGTATCGTCCTTCTTCATAGCGCGAAACAGCAGATGACAAATTCCCGGCTTTCGGTTGGCTGTCACAAGCAACGCAGAGAAATATCAGCGTACTCCAAATCGATAAGTTGATTTCGCGATACTCGCGTTGGTTGCATCCTTGCACATAAAGTATCGTATCTCCAAGTCGCCCTCTGGCGCAAGTCGATGAAACTTCTCAAGAACATTCAGTGCAACATTTTGCTTCGCCCTTGGCGTATCGCGGTCATTGATGATCAGCGGTCGTGGCGTGCATTCGAGCTGCAATTTGTCGCTTGGCATCTTGCGAAGAAGATCATGGCGGTCTCAGACAAACCGCGCATAGGCATCATGCTTCCCACGTCGGGACTTTTTCCGCCGGCAGTGATGGCAGGGTGGTCGCTTGGACGAACGATCGTCCCTTTGAACTATCTGCTTTCAAAATCTGACTTGGAATATGTCTGCGCAGATGCTGGAATCGACGCATGCATCACTATTGGACCCATGATTGATTTGATTGGCGGTCTACCAAGCGGAGTGACCCCAATCCGCATGGATCAAATGAAATTCGGCGGAATTCCGCCAATTCGCATCTCGAAACGTATGAAACAAGACGATCTTGCGGTGCTTCTGTACACCTCTGGAACAAGTGGTCGACCAAAGGGAGTCATGCTGACCGCGGGCAATCTGAGTGCGAACATCGATCAGATCGTGGACCGAGCAAAATTCGATCGTCACGACACGATGCTGGGCGTGCTGCCGCAATTCCATACATTCGGATTGACGGTTCTGACTTTGCTTCCTCTGGCAATTGGCTGCCTCGCGATTTATACCGCGCGCTTTATTCCAAGAAAACTTATTGCTTTGGCACGCACCCATCGACCAACGGTTCTTGTCGCAATCCCTTCAATGTATGGAGCATTGCGACTGGTCAAAGAAGCGACGAAAGAAGATCTCGCCAGCCTTCGATATGTGGTCAGTGGGGGAGAACCCTTGCCGCAAGCAGTTTCCGATACTTTTTTCGAACGCTTTGGCATCCGAATCAGTGAGGGATATGGCTTGACAGAGACAGCGCCCGTCACCAACTGGTGCCTCCCCGAAGAATGGAAGTGGCGCAGTGTCGGACGCCCGCTCAAGGATGTCACTGAACGAATCGTGGACACCGATGGAAAAGATGTTGCAGCAGGCGGTGAAGGTGAAATTCGCATTCAAGGACCCAACGTGATGGCGGGATATTGGAATCTGCCGCAAGAAACCAAAGCAGTCTTTGACGAGAAAGGTTTTTTTCGCACAGGCGACATGGGACGCATCGACAGCGATGGTCATCTTTTTATCACCGGACGCATAAAAGAGATGATGATCATCTCTGGAGAAAATGTTTTCCCGCGGGAAATCGAAGAAGTCCTTGATCGTCATCCTTCAGTCAAGGCGAGCGCAGTCATTGGTATGCCAGACGAATCACGCGGAGAACTTCCAATTGCATTCGTTGAATTGAAAGAGGGCGAGTCCTTCGATGAGGTTGCGCTTCGCACTTGGTGCCGCGAGAATCTTGCGCAGTTCAAAGTGCCAAGAGAAATCCGCCTTCTCGATCCACTGCCGCGCAATCCAACAGGCAAGATCATGCGCAGATCGCTCAGGATCGCGTAACGAGCGCAGAGTTTGCGAACAAAATCACGGAGGGCAAGCACCCCAACCGCTGAGCAGAAGAGTGAGATCTGCGCCATCGGTGACGCCATCACCTGTCACATCAGAACCACTTGTATTCCAACCAGAAAGCAGAAACGCCAAATCAGTTCCGTTTCGTTGTCCGTCATTGTTGTAATCACCCAGACAAGTGGAGCAGGCCGTTTGAGTTGATGTCACGGTCAATGTTCCAGCTCCAATTGACCCTCCACCAACACTTGCGACACGGACGAGGTACTCAGATCCGCATTGTGCCGTGAAGTTGACGATAGCACTCTTCGCATTCGCTTGGCACAATGCGTTGTCATCATTGCACACGATCGCTTGGGTATTTACGCTGCAAGAATCTGGATACACCATCAATGCCGTGTCATAGATTCCTGTTCCGCATGTTCGCACGAATACGGAACCACGGACATCAGAAAGGCGAAACCACACATCTGAAATGACTGGATTGATTCGAGTTCCTGAGATAATGAGATTATCAATACGATTTTCACCAGTAATCTCAGTAGTGGTTACGGCCGATTTCATACGAAAGAGCACGCTTGCTTGATTCGATGCAGTTGGGACGGGGAATGTGCGAGTGAAAGCTGGTTGCAAACCAACAGTTTCCCAAGCATGAGTCTGCATGGTTCCATCCTCAAGCACCGAATAATTCTGCGATATTGCCGTCCATGTCGTTCCGCCATCGGAGCTCATGACGAGATCGAATGTTGAAGGTCCACTCGAATTACGAGCCTGATCCCACGAAATCGAAATGCTTTGATAGCCAAGAGTGCTGACCTTTGCTTGGTAATAGTCGCCAACACTCCAGTTTTGGGAGCTCAAAGAAAAAAACGATCCATTTCCAGTCAAGGTCGAATAGACGGTCGATGGTGATGTATGTGCGCTTGAAAGCATTGTTCCAAGCAATACTTCGCCAGAATCAGCAGCCCCATAGTTGTATGAAGTACCAGTGATTGATCCAGAAATTACAGTTGGAATTTTCCACGCAGCAACAACTGACGTTTTGTTTATGCATCCATCCGGTATCGCGTTACTTCCCGAAGTCGCACGAATCAGCGTGTATGGATATTCACCAAGCGAAATCGGCGTGGCTTGTGAGCATTGATCATTCGCAGGCACAGGTGGATTGCAATGGGAAACGGCCAAATCCACGCAGGATTGATCCCAAGATTTTTGGCAACAGATTGGATCAATTGCACAAACGGTGTTGCAACAGGTTGCAATCTGACAACCAGGCGTGGAATGCTTTGCAAAGCAATCTCCAGAAGACCCGCATGGATTAGAGCAAACGTCATCCCATGTCACTTTTAAGTTGTAACTTTGTACCTCTGGGCAAGCGTAAGTAAACGCTTGTGGGGTTGGAAAAGTCCCCCGAGCAACCACGACATACCACGTTCCAGCAGGGAGACACTGAAAACTACTTTGAGAAAAGCACCCATTCGACTGAATGACAAATGCGGCTTCAGAAAGTGCGGCGCAAGGTTGTGAAAGAATTGCCGCGAAGATTGGAACATTGTCAGTGAAATTAGGCAAATAAAATGTTCCATATTCAGCCTGAATATCAATATTGACTCGTGCGAGACCGTCGCCATTGGGATCTGTGAGAACAAGTTTGTATGCATCTAAATCTGGCAAGCCAGTTGTTCCACCAGGAATAAATCGAATACTTCCACAAATGGTCTTGCCACTCTGAACCGTCAAGAGTGTTGTGTTCACAGCGTTGTTCACACATGGAGAATTTCCTGCACCTGTGGTTGCGCAAGGCTCGTTCTCTGCCATTGAAGAAGCGGGGCAGGCAGGTACGCAACCTGTTCCGCATATGGAAAATGCCGCATTGACGCAAGTTTGATCCCACGCAACTGAACAACAGTAAGGTTGAACGGCACAAACCGCATTGCAGCAAGCAGCATCGGAACAGGAAGGAGTGGTATGAACAACCGTGCAAAGACCAGCGGTCGCTGAACCACAGGGCGTCGGTGGAGGAGGAGCGCAGTTGATCTGGGCATTTGCCGCGCACTGACTGTCCCACATTGTCAAGCAGCAGAATGGATCCATTGCGCAAATCAAAGCACAACACGTTGGCGTATCACAACCCGGTGATGAGTGCGAAGCAAAGCACGAACCAGTCGCGCCGACGGGGCAAGTCTGCGCCGATGCGAATCCGCTTGCAAAGGCACCTATAGCGATCAGGCCGCAGAGGACATTGGATATGTGTGCGAAGGACTTCAAGTCACTCAACAATACGAGAAAAACTCTCATTTCAATCATCAAATTGTAAATTTAACAAAAATCACTTCCTCAAAGAAAACCCCCTCAGTCTTTCGACCGAGGGGGGTTATTTGAATCGAATTCACTGATTGAACAGAAGTTTAAGCATACTTACTGTGGGCAATTTCCCCAACCACTGAGCAGATATGCGAGATCTGCACCATTGGTCAGTCCGTCACCATTCAAGTCACCGCCAGCGGTTCCCCAAGCGGACAACAGATAGGCAAGATCAGCACCGTTGCGCTGACCGTCGTTGTTGAAATCACCAATGCATACCGCTGAACAATTGACAGGAGAAGCCACTGAAACCGTGAGCGTTCCAGTTCCCGTTGCAGTTGTGGCGGAATATCCACCCAAAGCAATGGTGTACTGAATTCCACAACTGAGTTGGGCAGTCATGATGGAAGAGAAGCCAGTGCATCCCGCTCCGTCGTCGTTGCAAGCGATAACACTGCTTACTTCGCAGGTTGTTTGCGCCGAAAGTCGGGTGTCATGATTTGCAGTGTTGCAGGTCGAGAATGTGTATAGACCAGCTTGGGTCGGAGTGAACTTATAGAAAATGCAGTTGTAATTAATTTCGGTTCCAAACGGGCCCATATCGCAGAGACCGGTGTAATCCAAATCAACAGTTGCACCTGCGCGGTTGAATGCTGTCGCACCCATAGGGAGCGTGACAGATTCTGCACAGGTCAATCCTGCACCGCCACCACCACCGCCACCGCTGGATGTGATGACCATAACACCGACGCCGAAGGTTGCGGCACCGTATCCACCAATGCGGATGCGATACGAAGTGCCAGCCGTTGCCGCAAGCGTCACTTCTGAAGTCAAACCGCAGAAGTCATCGTTGCATACGACCAAGGCACCACCGCAACCGTTGTAGATATCAAGGCGAGTGTCCCAAGTAGCCGCAGAACAGAGTGAAACTGTGTAATTCCCAGCTGCAGGAGCAGTGAAGGAGAACCACACATCGTTGAAGAAACTTGCTCCGAAAGCACCGCAAGAGGCATCCGTTGGATTTGGTCCGTCAGTCGACGATCCATTTGTATCAAATGGATTGTTTCCAACGATTGCAACAGTTGCGTCAGCGCAATTGTCATTTGCAGGACCAACAGGAGCACCTTGCGAAACGATCATTTCTGTCGTTCCGGTTGCGCCGTTCCAACCACCGACTCGGATGATGTACGTTGTTCCCGCTGTCAAATCAGCAGAAACAAGAGATGCATAGGCAGTTGATTCTGGGCAATCGTCATTACAGGCGAGTTGATTTCCACCTGCGTCTGGACAACCATCCCATACTTCGATTCCTGTATCAAACTCGGCGCTTGAACCACAGGTTGCGAAGGTGAAGGCATCCGTTGCGGGAGCAACGAAAGAGAAGAAGACATCCTTCGTGAATGCCGCACCGCCGAAACCACAAGTCACTTCGCCGAAACTTGTTCCAGCGTTGATGTTGGTGAAAGGATTGGCGCCGAGATGAGCAACCATTGGTGCGCTGCAGTTATCTCCTGCTGGTGGCACAAATGAGCAACTCGTCGAAGAAATCTGGAGCGTGTAATTATTTCCCAGTGCAGTTCCACAAGGGAGATCGATGAACTGACTTGGCAGCGCAACGATGTAGTAACTACCAGGACCAATGCAAGCGGTCAGCGTACTTGGGCAAGATCCAGTGCTGACTGCACCAACAATCGTGCATCCAGGGTTGTCAACGATCGCGCAGAACGATGGCAGATTGCTGAAGAGATTCAGGGTGATCTGCGTTCCAGCAGTCACAGTGAATCCGTACCAGTCTGTGTCGCGTGTTGCCGTGCTCGCATAGAAAGTTCCGCCAATTGAAGTGTTGAGCGAAGACAAAGCCTGATTTGCGCCGCCGCCGTTGCAACCACCGTTCGTGTCATCTCCGCAAGCTTCTTGTTCTGGAGTCGCTGCAGGGGGAATCGTGCAACTTCCAGCTCCGCAAGCTGGGCAGAGGGTCGCTGCTTCGTTGGCGCAATAAATGTCCCATTCGGTTGTACAGCAGTATGCATCTGAAGCACATACCGTGTCGCAGCAAGATTGGTCTGCGCAGCAAGTTGTTCCAGGATTGGCAACGCAGCAATCGCCGCCGCCGCCACCGCCGCCAGCGCAAGCTGGGCAGAGGGTCACTGCTTCTCCAGCACAATAAGTGTCCCATTCGGTTGTACAGCAGTATGCATCTGCAGCACACACCGTGTCGCAGCAAGTTTGGTCTGAGCAGCAAGTTGTTCCAGGATTGGCAACGCAGCAATCTCCGCCACCGCCGCCGCCGCCGCCACCACCGACTGCGATGGACATGGTTCCAGCTCCACCAGTTGTTGTCGCGCTATAAACACCGACTGCGATGTAATAGAGCGTTCCTTGTGTTGCGGACAGAGTCATGAGGCTCGAAAAAGTAGCGCAACCCGCGCCGTCGTCATTGCATGCAACGACTGTCGACGCATCGCAGCCAGTTTGAGCAGAGAGACGTGTATCAACGCCACCCGCAGTATTGCATGTTGAAAAGGTGTATGTGTCAGTCGTGGTCGCTGTCCACTTGAACCAGACCGTGTTGAAATTTGTTTCGGTTCCAAATTGCCCCATATCGCACAGACCTGTGTAGTCCATATCGACAGTCGCACCAGCATTGTTGTATGCGTTCACGCCATCCGAAATGGTGACAGCTGCAGCACAGGTTTGTCCGCCCTGGGCATAAGCGCCGACGGTTGTACATGTGGCGATCAAAGCTCCAGCCACAAACATTAATGTTTCATTACGCATCAAATTTCTCCATGGAAGTTTCAAATAGAATCTGATCCAAAGGCCTTTGGATAAAATTGTTCTTCGGTTTGATCAGCGTCATGCTTCAACAAACTGAAGAGTTCAATAAGATCCTGTGAGTTTGCAAACACTGCAAACCTAATTTCAATATAACTCAAGATTTGCGAAGTACAAATAAAAACAATGTTTTTCTTAAAAAAAACAAGCACTCACTATTTTGGGGGATCCTTCAGGCCTGTCGAGTGGTCTCGTTCTCCGCCTTTTACTGAAAATACACCTCTCGCACAGCACTTCGAGTGCATTTGAGGGCAACGCTGATGGCGTCGGCAGTCCGCCGTACAGGTTGATTGGCGGGATGATTGACTGGTCGAACCGGCGAAACTAGGCGACTCCTTTGCATCGCTAGACCCGAACGAACTCTACAAAGAAACAATGGGAATCGAATCTCCGTGGCATGTCATTGGCGTGCGCCTCGAAGCGCCGACAGCGACGGTCGAAGTCGTTGCCGAGTTCCGTGGCGACAAGAAATGCGCGGGCTACGACTCTTGTCGACGAGTCTTCCGTCACCTCGATACGTGTCAATACAAGACTCACCCGATCGTCGATGTGCCTCGGATCGAGTGCGAAGAGCACGGCGTGAATTGAATGTTTGTAGAAGGCGAACTTCTTGTCGAATGCGACGCGACGCTTACCAAGACGAAGTATGTCTGGCTACAGAAGCCCAGCAAGATGAAACGGTCGAGGAGATTACTGTTGAGGTAGTTGATCCATTCATCGCTGCGTACCGCACGTACCTGGACGAACTGCTCGGTGGGCCTCAAAAGTTCAGTCTTTACTGCCACCCTTTGCGATTACATTGCATGTACCTATGAGCATCTTCCCTAATTTTATCCCTTTAATATTAGTATTTACGGGAACTATAAAAACAAGTTTCAATTTGTGCTCTCCAGAACTTGGTTGCTTAGGAAGTTCTGATAATTTCATTATAAGTTTGGATGGTTGGAAAAATATTTGAATATCGTTTTGGCGTTCCCAGATGTAACCACAGGGTTTTGTTGTTTTGCCGATTGAATCCACGAGTTCAATTGAAACATCTGTTCCGAGTTCCTTGAATGTCTTCGATCGATCGCCCCACATATCAATCCCACTCCCATTTGCAAATCTTGTGGCATCCACCAAGACAACTTCAGTCCCCGCCGAATGGTTAAAGCCACTAATTCGCTGAGCGCGTGAGATTGCAACCGTCGAACCTTTTTTATAAACACCAGTTCCTCCACTGAGAAAGTTTCCCTCATCACTCGTCGCAACATCCATCGGGTCAGCAATATTGACATTGAGTTGAGCTGGACGAATTGAGTTGTTTACAATAATAAAATCAGAGATGTCACGAAGGAATCCGCCATCCGGATTCGTCTTGTCTTGTTCGACGATTTCTACACCACCTTCATCGGAAAACTTTTTCGCAAAATCCGTTGTTTCTGGGGGAGTGAGTAGATACCGAAGCCCTTTAATGTAAAAAACACTTGGGGGCTTCGCGGGATCCGGGAAGTTTTCTGAAGGGAAAAAGAGAACGATTTTTACGTCTTGGGCCCCTGGGAAACTTGTGGCATAATTTCCAATGTCTTCAAATGTAAAGGTTTTTTCTGCACCCTCATCCAGCGGTTGCCGAAACTTTGTTGGATAAGAAACTTTGGGGGTGTTCTCTGTATTTGAAATTCGTGCTTGCGCGCAAGAGAGAATGAACTGCTCTCCGTTGTCGTATCCTCCATTCGTGACTGTGATTTCAATCGCATAAGTCCCTTGGGCCGAACCATCTTTTGTAATGAAATTTGGATCGAAAATGAGATTTCCAACGGTGATATCCCTGGGAGCAATTGTTGCTCTGCCATCACCACCACGAAATGTGTCCCTATGCAAACTCAAAGCTGTATCAGCAAGGCGAGGAAAGTGGGTCGCCATTGCGTACTTTCCACTTGGAGACATGCTCCCAAGAGAGAGTTGCCGATAGAAATTTTCCGTCCAGTTTGCTACTGGTATCAACATCTGATTAAATTGCTTTGGAGCACCTTGACTTTCTGCACCTCGGGCCCAACCAAGAAACCCCATAAGTTCAGTGGGTCCTTGGATAAATCCGCACGATATCGAAGCCATTCCGATCGTCAAGACTCCAGCTATGAAGCCAAAGATGCCACCCCCGATTGTGTTTGCAAGTGACGGAAGGGGAATATCGAAAGGAATCAAAATATCTGATGCGACGCGAAAAATGACAAGGAACAGGAAAAAAAGCAGACCGAGGACCATTCCCCATGAATAGTTATCAAAGCTGCTCCCTTTCAGCGTGTATCCGAGCACGACTGGTTCCCAAAAAGCAAATGCGAGCGCGCCGGCAACAATCACACAAACACAGTGAAGTATTGCGCTGAACAACCCTTGATTTGCCCACCAATAGGCGATCAATAAAATGAAAGCGACTACGATTAGGCCGAAGAGTCCATTCATTTTGATTCCTTTTTCAAAGTTTTGGCTATTGTTGGCGGTGCAATTGCTGCATTGGCAGCAGGCGTTGCGGCAGCACCACTCGGTTTGGTAGCAGGCGGGACTTTCGGTGCGAAAACGCGCGCGATTTCTTCCAAACTCGTTTCACCAACCCGAACTTTAAGGAGAGCGCATTCTTGTGTCAGCGGCGTTCTATACGCACGACGCATTTGCTGATACGCATTCGCGACATCGCCAGCGATAAGCATTTCTCGACCTCGATCATCAGGGCGGACAACTTCAAACACTCCGACCGTTCCAAGAAATCCTGTTCCTTGGCAATTCCCACAATCAACAATGTCATTCTTGATTTGCACTTTCCCGCTTGCGCGAAAGAGTTGGAGAGGTTTCCCAGCAGCAGCGCCAAGACGTTTGGATTGATCTGGAGATGCTTGGAATGATTGGCGACACTCTGGGCAAAGTTTTCTGACCAATCGGCCAGCCACAACGGCTCTCAGCGAGTTTGCTGCAGACTTTGGATCACCAACGGCTTTCAGATATGTTGAAAGTCCAATGGTGACAGAGTCTGTTGGAATCAGCACATAAAACAGTGTGTTTTGACTGTTGGCGTGAGTCAAGATGGGACCCGTCCCGACGTCTGTGATGTCCGAAACCAACATAACATTTGGACCGCGACGAACGATGGACTGGAGTGTAGTTGAGTATTCGTTGGTTGCTTCACCTGCAATCCACGCCAATTGCGTGACGCCTTCAAGTCGTCGATCAACCTGGCGTTCAATCGTCTTGATATCACTGGTGTATGCGTTGTGCTGTGTGAGCAATGCATATCCAAGAGTGGTCAAACCATGCGTGGGAGGAACAAGCACAAGCACAACTCCACCAACGACATTCTCGAGTGCATCCTTCAAAGTCTGGGCTTGAATGGGCAACATCCCCAACTGATCGAATGGAATCGTAAGTTGTTTCTCACGGTCAAGTTCGAGGCGAAGAATCTGGCCTGCCGAGGAACCCCAAGTTGAGAGAAGAAATTTGACTTCTCCATCTCCGATTTTCATTCCAAGAATCGCCGATTGTCTTTTGCGTCGTTCTTTGATGTCCAAACCTGCAGCGGTCTTGAGCAAATCAATCATTTTTACAGCAACATCTGCTAGATATGTTTCTCGTCGATTTTTAATAGTGTCGACTGTTTGTACTGTGAGATATCCACCTGCAACAGGAGCAAGTTCGATTCGACTAGCTCGGGCGGGGAGTGATGGAACAAGCATCCTTTCAGTGTTGAGATGCGTTTCAAAATCTGGCGCACCTTTTTCTGGAGGGGTGACAAATTTTCCTTTCCCTGTTCCATAGGACGCAGTCACTTCGTCGAATGCTTGCTTCATTTTTCGCTTCGCTTTGAACGCGGCGAGTTTGGTAGCCAAGATGTCAAATTTGTCGGCAGGGGCAACGCGTTTATCGCGAAACTTCCAATAGGAGTAGGGAACTGCCATGAACATTGCAATCATCAACGGCCAACCGATCCAGAAGATCGGGATAAATAAAACCGTTGCAATTCCGATGACAAAAACCACCAGGGCAAGGCCTCCCCAACGTTCGGGAAAGAGCCGCCGCTTGCGACTGTCCATTTCAATCACGGTTGAAATAACCCATGCATAAGGCATAATCGTTAAGAAAATCAGGATCGGCTTGTACGTCGAAACCAGATTGATCGCGATTGGTTCTATTGCAAGAAGAGAATTCGATTGAAAAATCATGGGAGATGTGCTTTGAGCATTGAGAACGCTTACGTGATGCCCTTCAAGCGCATCTTCAGTTCTTCTGGGCGAGGTGTGGATTCGATTGCCACACGTTGATGGACCATTTCACTTTCGACGAGTTCGACAAGTGCGGAAGTGTAATCGAGCATGCCTTCGTCCTTTGCGCCTTTGATTACTTCAAGAAGATCGCCTTCGCGAGCATCCAAGATGTACTTCTGAACGACGGGCGTATTGAGCAGAATTTCGAGCGCTGGAATACGAGCGACTTCGGGCTTCAATGTTGGAAGCAGTTTCTGATAGACGATCGCTCGCAAGTTGTATGCAAGAAGTTTGCGAATCTGATCTCGTTCGTTTTCTGGGAACAAGTCATAGATACGACCGAAAGTTTGCCATGCGCTTGATGCATGGATGGTTCCGAAAACCAAATGGCCTGTTTCCGCTGCGCGGACTGCGGCTTCGAATGTTTCATAATCGCGCATTTCGCCGACGAGACAGATGTCGGGATTTTCTCGCACGAGCGCGCGCAAGGCATCATCGAAATTCGTGCAATCAATGCCGATTTCGCGCTGATTGATTGTCGCCTTCACGTCAGTGAATATGTATTCGATCGGATCTTCAATTGTGACAATGTGCACCTTCTTGCGCTCATTGACATATTGAAGCATCGCTGCAATAGAAGTGCTCTTGCCAGAACCAGTCACCCCAGAAAAGAGAATGAGCCCTTGGGCCAACATGGCGATTTCGCCAAGACTTGGTCGAAGTCCAAGTTCTTCAAAGGTCTTGATCTTGCTCGTGATGAGTCGAGCCGCAACTGCAGGGCGACCTCGAGCCATGAATAAATTGACTCGGAATCGTCGACCTTGGTCGAAGTCGAACGCAAAGTCCATTGAACCATTTCGCCGAAAGTGATTCAGTTGATTCGGATCAAGAATGTCCTTTGCAACTTGGAACATCAAATCTTCCGTGATTGGTGGAGTTGCAAGATCGCGAAGGGCGCCTCGATGTCGAATGCGTGGCGGGAGACCAGATTTGACAATTAAATCGCTTCCTTCAATCTTGATGATCGCAGTCAGCCACGAATTCCAAGCTTTCCGACCTTCGCCTGGTTGAGTACCGCGCGTATCCGTGTCAACTGGTGTGATGAGTTCGCTTCGTGATTGGCTCAAGTCAGTTCCTTCTGTGACATTTGATCGTGATCCCGAAGAATAGCAGGGGAAAGGCTTCGCGGAAGGGGGTACTTGACGAGATTGTAAATTCTTCGGATCATCTCCAAATGGAAGACAAGATTTCTCAAGACGGAATCACCTTTGACGACGTGCTTCTCATTCCAAGGTTGAGTTCCGTCTCCCCAGACTCCGTGGATATCTCGACTCGCCTGACCCGCAATATTTCCATTGGATTGCCGCTGATTTCTGCACCAATGGACACCGTCACCGAGGCAACGCTGGCTCGTGCGCTTGCGCAAGAAGGTGGAATCGGAATCATTCACAAAAATATGACGCCTGATCAACAGGCCAGCGAAGTTGCCAAAGTCAAACGCAGCGAGAATGGGATCATCGTCGATCCGATTATTCTGAGCCCCCACGAATCGGTTGCACGCGCACTGGCTTTAATGTCGGAGCAGGGCGTGAGCGGATTTCCTGTCACTGAAGACGGAACACGCGGAGGCAAACTGGTTGGGATTCTCACTCGGCGTGATATGAAGTTCGTGTCGAAGATTGCTGGAACAACAACAGTTGGCGATTCGATGACCAGCAAGAATCTTGCAACGGGACGATTGAATACGCCGCTTGCAGAAGCTGAAGCAATCATGATTCGTGCTCGCGTTGAAAAATTACCGCTGATTGATGATGCGGGAAAATTGACCGGTTTGGTCACGATGCGAGACATCGACAACACTCGACGACATCCACGTGCGTGTCGAGATTTGCGTGGAAGACTTCGTGTTGGCGCATCCGTTGGTGTCCACCAATATGACCGCGTCGAAGCGCTCATCGCTGCGGAAGTTGATGTGATCGTTGTCGACACAGCGCATGGTCATAGTCAGAATGTGTTGGAAACTGTGCGCGAATTGAAGAAGCGATATTCCATCGAAGTGATCGCTGGAAATGTTGGTACCGCAGATGGAGCGAAGGCACTCATTGATGTGGGAGCTGATGCGATCAAGGTTGGAATTGGTCCTGGATCAATCTGCACAACTCGCGTCGTGACTGGCGTTGGAATGCCACAAATCACTGCGATTCTGAATGCTGTCGC
>Ga0209086_10002490_pt1 | contig 14377 bp, 16 predicted proteins | sample M_130207_XF_Meta_FD_187312 | JGI IMG/M metagenome (GOLD analysis project Ga0209086, IMG submission 187312) | Freshwater microbial communities from Lake Montjoie, Canada to study carbon cycling - M_130207_XF_MetaG (SPAdes) (version 2) | ecosystem: Environmental > Aquatic > Freshwater > Lake... | reverse complement strand
ACATTAACAGTATTGAAAGAAAATATAAGTAATAGTGATAGAAATATTGTTTTTATCATAAGAAAAATATGTTCTAATAATAATAATAAAAATGGTTAAAGCAATCAGAATTACAGAGACCGGCAATGCAAACGTAATGAAGTTTGTAGATGTTGAGCTTAAAAAGCTAGCTCCAAATGAAGTTTTAATTAAAAATAAAGCAATCGGTTTAAATTACATAGACGTTTATCATAGATCTGGAACCTACCCCCTACCTCTACCAAACGGTATTGGGCTTGAGGCTGCTGGAGTAATTGAAGAAATTGGATCTGATGTAAAAGAATTTAAAGTTGGCGATCGTGTTGCTCATGCAGCCGCCCCTCCAGGATCCTATTCAGAAAAACAAGTTTACCCTCAAGAAAAAATAGTAAAAATTCCAGATTATATTTCAGATGAAATTGCATCGTGTATTATGCTTAAAGGAATTACATCTGAATATCTTCTTCATAGAGCTTATAAAGTTAAAAAAGATCAATTTATTTTATATCATGCGGCAGCCGGTGGAGTTGGACAAGTTTTATGTCAGTGGGCAAAATCATTAGGATGCAAAGTTATTGGCACAGTTGGTTCTGAAGAAAAAGTTGCAATTGCAAAAGAAAATGGATGTGATTTTGTAATTAATTATTCAAAGGAAAGTTTCTTACAAAAAGTTAAAGAAATTACAAATGGCAAAATGTTAGATGTTGTTTACGATGGTGTGGGCGCTAAAACATTTGAAGAATCCATTGAGTGTTTAGCAATTCGTGGAACGATGGTTTCCTTTGGAAATGCCTCAGGATTAGTTGAAAAAGTAGATCCTAAAAAACATATAGCTCCTAAAGGACTTTTTTTTACAAGACCTTCTATTGCTCATTATACAGTCACTAGAGAAGAATTAGTAAACAGTGCAAAAACTGTATTTGAGGCAATCAAAACAAATAAATTTAAAATTAAAATATTTAAAAAATTTGCACTTAAAGATGCTGTTACAGCGCATGAAGAATTAGAGGCTAGAAAATTAACAGGCCCTGCTATTTTAATTCCTTAATTAAAATTGTCTGACAATAAAGAAAAAGAAATTATTGAAGTTAAAGAAGTAGAAGCTGAACGAATAAATAATAACGAGACATTTAAACCAAGATTTAAAGCAATTCGCCTAAGCCCACTCTTTCTTGTTGGAATATTAATCTACGTAGTTACTGCGTTTTGGGGTTTATTTATTTGCTTTGATGTAGTGAAAGAAGTCTTTGGTCCCATCATTGCTTTTTTAGGATTAATATTTTTTCCATTCATACTCGCTCTTGCTCCTTGGTATGCAGCACTAGCTAATCATGATTTTTATCCGCTACTAATTGTCTATGGTGGTGCGCTTTTAGGAACAATGTGTTTTAGAATTGCAATGCGGTCTACGTTTAAGCGCTGAGAGTGGTGCCCTAATACGGACTTGAACCGCAAACCTACTGATTACAAATCAGTTGCTCTACCAATTGAGCTATTAGGGCATTTAATAAAAAAGAAGATTTTAGTACATAACTTCAAATATAAAAACAAACATTATTTAATTTTTATAAAATCCAAAAACTCACTATTTAAAGGTAAAATTACTCATAGAGGTTTATTAAGGACTATCGAACTGCAGTCAATTCTTTAAGTCGACTTTGTGTTCTAGAAAAAACTTTTTGAACTTTGGAACTGCTAGTAAGATTATTAATTTGCGTTGCTGCTGTTGCAACAAGTTTTAATTTATTATCATAGATCACATCAATAAAATTTATAAAACGATATTGTTCATTAATTAAATCCTCATTGAAATTTGGAATATTTTCAATAAAAAATATTTTTATAATCTTACTCATTTCAATATAATCCTCAGCAGAATAATTCTCAAAAAATAAATCTTTAAAATCAAATTTTGCAATATTAGAAACAAAATTTTTAACCACTACTTTTCTACCCTTAACTATTAAAGTGGTAGGTGAAAATTTTTTACCATTTAAAGTTCCGAGCAAAACATCGTTAAACATTTTTTTAGCTTGAGGATTTGTATGTGGAAAAAATTTATTTTTTTTCTTTAAAAATAATTGACGATAGTCAACACCTGTGTCTAAAGAATAGATGATACTATTCTGTTTGATCATCTCAATATAGCGTAAGAATTGACCGCGCTGAAGTCCACCTAAATATAAGTTATCAGGACGAACATTTGAGGTAGTTATGATAAAAATATTTTTACTATAAAATTGTTCAAAGAGTTTTCCTAAAATCATCGCGTCAGCAATATTGGTAACTTGAAATTCATCTAGGAAAATAATGTCGTATTCAGCCTTTAAATTTTTTACGATGTTTGGAAGAACCTCGCTTTCATTCTTTTTTTTATGAAGGCGATTATGAACATCCACCATAAATTTATTAAAATGTACCTTATATACTTTTAGATTTTCAAATTGATCTAAAAATAAGTTTATAATCATTGTTTTACCAGAACCTATGTCGCCATATAAATAAAAACCCTTTGGTTTTTTATTTGAAAAAATATTTCCTAATGAACTTAATAAGGATGGTTTTGAATCTTTAATTAAACTCTCTAAATTTTTTACTAATTCGACTTGAGCATTGTTTGGAATCAGGCCTTGTTTTTTTGAAAATTTTTTAAATGCTTGGTTTATTTTTAAATGATACATTTATTATGTTATTAATTGATTTATAATTATACGCAAATGGCTATTTCCTATTCAAAAATACATATAATCGCTGATACAAATTCAACTGCTCAGTCTGCAAAAAAATTAATTACAAAAAAATATAAAAATTATTCAATTCGTGATTCGGATGTACTAATTGTTCTTGGCGGCGACGGATTTATGTTAGCCTCGCTTAAAAAATATCAAAAATATAAAATTCCATTCTATGGAATGAACAAGGGTAATCGTGGATTTTTATTAAATAAATTTGATGAGAAAGATTTAATTAATAAAATCAATAAAGCAAATATTGCAGAGCTTCATCCCCTTGAAATGTATGCAAAGAATAAGAATGGTAAAATTAAAACAGCCATTGCTGTTAATGAGGTATCTGTTTTTAGAGAGACTCGGCAGGCGGCAAAACTTGAGATTAAAATTGATAACAAAGTAAGAATGAAAGAAATTATTTGCGATGGTACTCTTGTTGCAACGCCTGCAGGCAGTACAGCTTATAATTTATCAGCTCGAGGTCCTGTATTAGACTTAGAGTCTAATCTTTTGACCGTAACACCAATATCGCCCTTTAAACCAAGAGGTTGGCGAGGAGCAACTATTAATAATAAATCTAAAGTTTCTATTAAAAATTTAGAACCAAAAAAAAGACCTGTCAGTGTCGTTGCTGATAATGTTGAATTTAGACATGTTCTAAATGTGAATATTTATTTAAATAAGAATAAAACTTTTAAACTTTTGTATGACAAAAAATTTGGTTTAAAAGAGAGAAACTTGGCTGAACAATTTAAATTTTAAAAGATTCTCCGCAGCCGCAACGTTCTGTTTCATTAGGATTATTAAAGACAAATGATGATGAGAATTTATCTTCTTTGTAATCCATCTTAGTTCCAAGCAAATACATAATTGCTTTTGGATCAATAAATACTTCAACATTATTATCTTTAACTACTTCGTCATTTGGAATGGTTTCTTTAAGATAAGTCATCTCATATTCCATCCCTGCACATCCTCCAGATTTTACAGAAACACGTACTCCTTTAACGCCGCTCTCAGCGTTGCTTAGAATTTCTTTAATACGCTTTGCAGCGTTGTCTGAAATTGTGATTAATTGTTTTGTCATACGTTTAAAGCTAGTTTAGCAACTTCCGACATTTTACTCTTATCCCAAGGTGGATCCCAAACAATTTTAACCACTACTTCATCATAATGTCCTAAGCTCTCAACAGCCTTTCTTACGTTATTCGGAATGCTTTGAGCCTCAGGGCAATTTGGAGAAGTCAGCGTCATGTCGATTTCGCAATTCTTATCCTTAAGCCTTACATCATAAATAAGACCTAACTCATAAATATCAACAGGTATTTCTGGATCAAAGATGGTCTTTAATTTATCTTTTATTTCATCTATTTTTTGTGAATGATCCATTAGTCAATTATTTCTGAGTTAATTGGTTTTTTTTCATTATCTAATGCTGCTCTTAAAGTGTGCCAGGATAAAGTTGCACATTTTACTCGCATTGGAAATCTACCAACGCCAGCAAGGGATGAAAATTTAATGTGTTCATCTTCTGTTAAGCCTACTTTTTTTATTTCATCTCCTTCTTTAATCATTTTAAAGAATGCATTTAATAATTCGCGAGACTCTTTTTCCGACTTTCCTTTGACAATCTCTGTCATAATAGAAGAGGATGCAACGGATATAGCGCAACCCGAACCTTCAAATGAAATATCTTTTACTTTTTTATTATTATCCAAATTTAAATACACATGAATATTATCACCGCATAAAGGATTGTGTCCTTTTGCATCATGATTTGCAGAATTACATTTGCCAAAATTTCTTGGCTTCTTGCCATGATCTAGTATCAAATCTTGATAAAGTTCTTTTAAATCCATTAATTTAATTTAAATAATTTTTTGCATTTTTTCACACTGTCACATAAAGCATCTACGTCTTGTTGGTTATTATAAATTCCAAAAGAAACTCTAATAGATGAAACAATATTCATCTTTTTATGCAGTATTTGACAACAATGATGCCCTGCTCTCACTGCAATATGATCTTGATCAAAAACCGTTGAAACATCATGGGAATGAATGCCTTTTATATTAAAAGAAAACAAACTTGATTTTAGTGAAGGGGTTCCAACAAATTCAATATTATTTATTTTGCTAAGCTTATCTAAGGCATAATTTGTTAAATTTTGCTCATGATTTATAATATTTTTAATTTTTAATTGATCAATAAATTGAACTGCCTCTTTTAAAGCAACTACTTCAGCTGAAGGCATGGTGCCAGCTTCAAATTTACTAACGCCAGAAGCATAAGTAATATTTTTTAAATCAACATTTTGAATCATTCCACCACCACCTAAAAATGGATCAAATTGATCTAGCCATTTATTTTTCATATACAAAAGACCCACACCTGCAGGACCGTACATTTTATGACTCGAAAATGCATAAAAATCACAATCTAATTCTTTTAAATTGACGTTTACATGACCAACTCCTTGTGTGCCATCAATGCAAACTGGAATTTTTTTTAGTTTTGCAACTTCAATTATTTTTTTTATAGGAGACGTATGACCTGTAACATTTGAAATATGTATAATACTAATAATTTTAGTTTTATTTGTTATAAGAGAATTTATTTTATTTATGTCCAATTCACCATCTGCGTTAAGAGGTATAAATTTTATATTAACTTTATTTTTTCTTAAAAAATGCCATGGTACATAATTAGAATGATGTTCTGCCTCAGATAATAAAATTTCATCACCTTCTTTTAAAAATTTAGAAAAACAATTTGCTACTAAATTTATAGACTCTGTGGAGTTTTTAGTAAAAATGATCTCTCCTTCTGTCCCATTTACAAATTTCTTAATTGTCTGCCTTGATTGCTCATAGGCCTCCGTTGCAATCCCAGCCAAACTATAAACTCCGCGACCAATGTTTGAATATTTATTCCTATAAAAATCATCCATAACATCAGCAACCACCTTTGGTTTTTGTGCAGAATTGGCAGTATCTAAATAAATTAATTTTTTATTTGATTTAAATATAGGAAATTTTGATTTGATTTCTTTTAAACTCATTTTAACATTTCTTCTGTTTTGCTTATAAAATAATTTTTAAAAACATCATCTGATATTTTTTCAATTACTTCCGATAAAAATCCCTGAACAATTAACCTTTTGGCTTGTTTTTCTGGAATCCCTCTTGCCATTAAATAAAATAACTCATCTTTATTTAATGATGTGGATGATGATCCATGACTACATTTTACATCATCTGCATAAATCTCAAGTTCAGGCTTTGAATGAAATGTGCACTGATCAGATAATAAGACACTCTTTATTAACTGATAACCATTTGTCTTTTGAGCTATCTGATCAACAAATATTTTACCCTGATAAATCCCTTTAGCAGTTCCATCAATAATACTTTTAGAAAATTGATTACTCTGTGTATTTTCAGCTAAGTGATTTATTTTAACTTTAATCTCATGATCTTCATCATTTTTTAAGAACTGCGTGTAATATAAATAACATTCAGCCAAGGATTCATTTAAATTAATCTCAACTTCATCTCTGATAGTTTTAGTAATATTTGAAAATATAAAACTTTCATAATTAGCACTTGCTGCAATATTAACTTTCTTAAATCTAAAAATACAATTTTCAGTATTATGTGAATTAAGAATATAATTTTTAATATGGGAATTTTTTTCAACATCAATATTAGTGTTAATACTAATAAATGTTTTTATATTTTCGTTTATAAATTTTTCAAATAAGACGGCTTTGGAGTTTTTATTTATATAAATGTAATTTTTTTGATGTAATTGCATTTGATCAATTTTTGAATTGAATTGATGATAAATAATAATTGGCAAATCTAAATTATCTTTAATTTCTAAATAAAAACCCGATGTTGCTAAAGCATTATTTGCTGCAACGAGTGGATTTTTTTTATTACTAAATAATTTTGATAAATACTTATTATTTTTTTTATAATACTCATTAATTGTTGTGATAATTAATTTATCTTTATCTTTTCCAACGAACTCTATTTTTTGAACTAATCCGTTTACTGTAATAATTTTATTATGATTAAAGTTCTCAAAAGCTTTATCATAAATAGTTTCATTATTATCTTTGTAAATTTCAAGCTTTTTATTATTTTCTAAAAAATTATTTAATGTAGATTTTTTCCAGTCTTCATCTTTTTTAGTTGGAAAACCATATTTATTAAATAGGTTCAAACTAATTGCTCTTAATTCACTTACCTCTTTAATATCAGTAATAGTATTCATGTTGGTTAGATTGCTTTTTGAAATTCCTTGTAACCAATCTTATCAAGCTCTTGTGCAAGTTTAGAACAACCCGTTTTAACAATAGAACCATTGACCATCACATGCACGAAATCTGGTTTAATATAATCTAATAATCTTTGATAATGAGTAATGATTAAGAAAGATCTATTAGGTGATCTTAAAGCGTTTACTCCATCAGCAACTATTTTAAGAGCATCAATGTCTAATCCTGAATCTGTTTCGTCTAGAATTGCAAGATCTGGTTCTAATAGTGACATTTGTAAAACTTCATTGCGTTTTTTTTCTCCTCCAGAAAAACCAACGTTTAAAGCTCTGCCTAATTGCTCATCTTTGATTCCAAGTTTTTTGGCATGTTGCTTAACAAGAGATAAAAATTCAACGACATCTACTTCTTTTTGACCTTTTGCTTTTTTAACTGCATTGAGTGATGTTTTTAAAAAGTTATTCATAAATACCCCTGGGATTTCTATTGGGTATTGGAATGCTAAAAATATTCCCTTCTGCGCTCTTGCATCAGCTGGAAGCCCAATGATGTTTTCGTTCTTAAATATGATCTTTCCATCAACTTCATAACCATCTTTGCCGGCTAATACGTATGAAAGTGTGCTTTTGCCAGATCCGTTCGGTCCCATAATAGCGTGAACTTCACCCTTGCCAATCTTAAGATTAAAATCTTTTAAGATTTTTTTATCACCTACGCTTATATTTAATTTTTCAATACTTAACATTAACCAACGCTCCCTTCTAAGCTAATGCTAACTAATTTTTGAGCTTCTACAGCAAATTCCATAGGAAGTTGTTGTAGTACTTCTTTACAAAAACCGTTTACGATTAAACTTATCGCTTCTTCTTGATTTAAACCTCTTTGCTTGCAGTAAAATAATTGTTCTTCACTTATCTTAGAAGTTGTTGCTTCATGTTCAGTTGTTGAAGTTGAGTTTTTATTATCAATATAAGGAACAGTGTGTGCCCCACATAAATTTCCAACTAACAATGAATCACACTGAGTATAATTTTTAGCATTACTTGCTTTTGAATGAATACTTACAAGACCTCTATAAGTATTATCTGCATGTCCTGCTGAGATACCTTTTGAAATAATTCTGCTCTTAGTATTTTTACCAAGGTGAATCATTTTAGTTCCGGTATCTGCTTTTTGATAATTATTTGTAATTGCAATTGAATAAAATTCACCCGATGAATTGTCTCCTTGTAAAATACAGCTTGGATATTTCCAAGTAATCGCAGAACCTGTTTCAACTTGCGTCCAAGAAATTTTAGAATTTTTTCCCTTACAAATTCCACGTTTTGTTACAAAATTATAAATTCCACCTTTTCCTTCTTTATCTCCTGGATACCAGTTTTGAACTGTTGAATATTTAATCTCAGCATCATCAAGAGCAACTAGTTCTACATTTGCTGCATGAAGTTGATTTTCATCTCTCATTGGAGCAGTGCAGCCTTCTAAATAACTTACGTAACTTCCTTTATCTGCAATAATTAAAGTTCTTTCAAACTGACCTGTATTTGATGCGTTAATTCTAAAGTATGTTGAAAGTTCCATTGGACATCTAACGCCTTCTGGAATGTAAACAAATGAACCATCTGTAAATACTGCAGAATTTAAAGTTGCAAAGTAATGATCTGTTAAAGGAATTACTGAACCTAAATATTTTTTAACTAAATCAGGATGTTTTTGTACTGCTTCAGAGATTGAACAGAAAATAACTCCAATATCTTCTAATTTCTTTTTAAAAGTTGTTGCAACAGAAACAGAGTCGAATACAGCATCAACCGCAACACCGGCTAATCTTTTTTGTTCATTAAGTGGTATGCCTAATTTTTCATAAGTTTTTTTAATTTCAGGATCAATTTCATCTAATGACTTTGGTCCTTCTTTAAAACCTTTCGGTGCTGAGTAATAATATAAAGCCTGATAATCTATTTTAGGATACTGCGGTTTTTGCCAGTTTGGCTCTGTCATTGTTTGTAATCTTTCAAATGCTTTTAATCTCCACTCAAGCAACCACTGTGGTTCGTTTTTTTGTTTAGAGATAAACTGAATGACTTCTTTGCTAAGACCCTTTGGAGCTCTTACCGATTCAACGTCCGTTACAAATCCATAAGCATAGTCCTGCTTAATTTGTTCTTGGATTAGATTATCTGACATTTAAAGCTCCATTTTTAAAACAATCTGACTTCCAAACACTAAAGAAAGTCTCAATTTGCTCTTTAGTAGAATCCCAACCTAAGCTCACTCGGATTGCTGAATGAATATATTTCTCATCTACATTCATTGCTTTTAAAACATGAGAAGGCTCAACTTTTCCAGATGAACAAGCAGCACCTGAACTTACGCAAATACCTTTTTGATCTAGGGCGATCACTTGATTTTCACTCGTCATCGAAGGATAAGCAAAATAACAAGTATTTCCTAATCTATCGGTATCTTCGCCAAAGATTTTAATTTCATTCGATAATTTTTTCAAATTTGACTCTAATAAATCTCTATTATTTTTAATTTCAGAATTACAAATTTGAGTTAAGTTTTTAACTTCATTAATGACTTCACCAAAGCCTAAAATTCCAAGAAAATTCTCTGTACCGGATCTTAAATTCTTCTCTTGACCACCCCCAGTGATTTCAGGAAAAATATTATTTCTTGTATTAATTAATAAAGCTCCAATTCCTGTAGGCCCACCAATTTTATGAGATGAAATTGAAAACAAATCTACATCAAGACTGTCTAAATCTATTTCAATTTTACCAAGGCTTTGAACACCGTCACAATGAATAATTCCTTTATACTTTTTAACAATTTTAGATATTTCTGTGATTGGATTAATAATTCCAGACTCATTATTTGCAAACATGATGCTAACTAAAAATGGAGTTGTTTGCTTTGAAAGCAAGTCTTCAATTTCTTTTAAATTAACAGTGCCATTTGAATTTATTTTAAAGAATTTTTTTTCAATATCTAAACTTTTAACAACATCTATGACTGATGCATGTTCCGTTTCGAGTGAGTAAATAGTTTTAATATTATTTTTTTTAATAAATCCTTTAATAGCTAAATTGTTCGATTCCGTGGCCCCACTTGTAAAAATAAGATCATAATTTTTTGCTTTTAAACTTGATAAAATATTTCTTCTTACTTCCTCGACAATTTTTTTAGAATTTCTTCCTATTTTATGAACTGATGAAGGATTGCCAAATTCTTCAAATTTTAGACTTTGAATTTTTTTAATTACATTTTTATGTAATGGTGCTGTAGCATTATAATCAAAATAAATCATCTATTCATTCCTTGCGATTGATTTAGTGAATTTTCAAATGGAATATTTCTTGGAATTTTGTTCTCTAGAACATCTAATAAAGTAACGGATGTAAAATAATTATTAATGTGTCTTGATAGACCATCCCAAAGATTGTGCGTAACACATTTAGTAGATTTGCCTGTGCAGCCTTTTTTTGATTTTAATTTGCATTTTGTAGTTTTAATATCTTCATTGACTGCCTCGATAATTGAAGACAGATAAATTTTATTTGGATCTCTTGAAAGCTTATAGCCTCCTAGATTTCCTCTTATGCTGGTAACTAATTCTTTATTTTTCAACTTTAAAAATAACTGCTCTAAAAAAGAAAGAGAAATGCTCTGTCTTATAGAGATATCGTTTAAACTAACTGGCTTTTGCAGCTTATTAAAAGAAGCAAGGTCAGCCATCGCCATTACAGCGTATCTACCTTTTGCTGTTAATTTCATAGTAAATTAATGATTAATTTTAATCAAATTTATCTATTCCTACTAAATTAGTCAACTTTAAAAAAAAACCAAAAGTGTTTAGCTTTTATGGTATAAGAGCCGCTTGTTAAAATAATAATTCTTCAAAAATCTATGAGCGTAGTTAATCCAGCAGGAACTTTTATTAATGGCCCAGACGGAAAACTAGAAGCAAAATACGTTCAAGGAAAAAGTTCAACAGCGCCGACCGTTCTAATTCTTCATCCCCATCCAGAGTACGGTGGAACTATGAATAATAAAGTAGTTTATAATGCGTTTCATACATTTCTTAAAAATGGATTCTCAGTTTGTCGTTTTAATTTTCGAGGGGTTGGCAAGAGTGAAGGTAAATTTGATAATGGTCAGGGAGAATTATCAGATGCAGCTGCTGTGTTAGATTGGATACAAAGACAAAATCCTACTACTAATGAAAGTTGGATTGTTGGTTTCTCATTTGGCTCTTTAATTTGCATGCAATTACTTATGAGAAGACCTGAGATTTACAGATTTATAGCTATTTGTCCGCAACCAAATATTTATGATTTTAATTTTTTAGCACCCTGTCCTTCTTCAGGAATGGTTTTATATTCATCTAATGATCAATTAGTTCCAGTAGAAGCAACCAAAACTTTGGAAACTAAACTTAAAAATCAAAAAAGTATTAATGTAGATTTTATTAAAATAGAAGGAGCCAATCATTTCTTTGTAGGCAAAGATAAAGAATTTAATAGTGCTATTGAAAAATATATTAAAAAAGAATCTAGATTTTAATTAGAATAAACAATCCCACCTGTTACCGGTAAACTTACACCAGTTGTTGTTGGAAGTGATAAATATTTTTTTTCTAAGCTTCTTATTGCAAGATAAGCAAAGGCTTGGGACTCAATAAAATCACCAGTAAGTTTATATTGATCTATGGACTCAACACTAACATTTAAAATTTTTAATAAGAATTTAATTAAAGTTTTATTTTTTCTGCCTCCTCCTACTAAAATAATTTTATCTTTTTTTTCTTTAATATTTTTCACAAAATTTGCTATTAAATTTGCAGTTAAACTAACAAGTGTTGCAGCGCCGTCTTCTAATTTAAGACCTCGAAATTGCGCAATATTAAAATCAGTAATATCTAATGATTTTTTTTTATCATGATAGTTATAATGATTTAAAAAATCTTCTTGTATTAATGTGTTTACTTCGCCTTTTCCTGAAATATTTCCTTCCCTGTCAAACTCTAGGTCTTTAGAATTTATTCTAATCCATTGATCTAATAGACAGTTTCCAGGTCCAATATCATTGGAATTAAGTACTGAATTTTCAAAATAACTTCCATTAGCAATACCACCGATATTAATAATCACTCCATTATTAATTAAGTTTAAATTTTTTAAAATTTGTCCATGGTAAAGAGTGACTAATGGTGCGCCTTGTCCTTTATTTTTAATATCATTATCTCTAAAATTAAATACAACTTTAGTTTTTAACAATTGCGCCATCAATTCAGGATTTCCTAATTGAAATGTAAAACCCTGCTCAGGTTTATGAATTAAAGTATGACCGTGATAACCAATTAAATCTAATTTGATTGCTGATTTTTTTTTCAAAAATTCCTGAATAGCCTCTACATGTAGTAACGTAATCTTTCTTGATAAATCGTTAATTAGTGCTTTTTTTGATGTTAAATCCTCTTTTTGCAATACTTCATTTCTAATTGTTATTAATTCTTTTTTAAAATCAGAACTGTATTTAGAAAAAAAGTTGTCAATAACAGAAGTACTGGTTTCGCCATCAGAATTTATAATAGAAAGATCTATTCCATCCATGGAGGTGCCACTCATAGTTCCTAAAGAAATGTATTTACTCATTTTATATAGATTTAATATTATTTAATTTTGTATAATACTATCTTATTGAATGAATCAGAATCTTATCAAAACCTTTCAACAACGAGGGTATTTTAATCAGTGTACTGATTTAGATAAGCTTAACAAACTTTTAAATAATAAAAAAATTAATTTATATATCGGTTTTGATTGCACTGCTCCAAGCCTGCATGTAGGAAGTTTAGTGCAAATCATGTGTCTTAGACTGTTTCAACAATTTGGTCATACTCCAATTGTTTTACTAGGCGGGGGTACTACGATGGTAGGTGATCCTTCAGGAAAAGAAGAAAGTAGAAAAATACTAACAAGCGCAGAAATAAAAAAAAATACCTCCGGAATTAAAAAAGTTTTTAATAAATTTTTAAGCGGGAAAGGCAACAATAAATTTGTTTTTTTAAATAATGAAAAATGGCTAACTAAAATTAATTATATAAATTTTTTAAGAGATTACGGAAAACATTTTACTATTAATAAGATGTTAACCTTCGATAGCGTTAAACTTCGATTAGATAGAGAGCAATCTTTAAGTTTTTTAGAATTTAATTACATGATCTTACAAGCTTATGACTTCCTTGAGCTTAATAATAAAAATGATTGTATCCTCCAGATTGGTGGATCTGATCAATGGGGAAATATTATTAATGGAATTGAACTAATAAGAAGAGTAAATGGAAAAGAATCTTACGGTTTAACTACTCCGCTCATCACTACAAGTTCCGGCGTTAAAATGGGTAAAACCGAAAAAGGAGCTGTGTGGTTAGATGAAAAACAAACATCACCTTATGAATATTGGCAGTTTTGGAGAAATGTAAATGACGCTGATGTATTTAAATATTTAAGATTATTCACTGAGCTTCCATTAGATGAGATTTCTAATTTTGAAAATAGTAAATCTAGAAATATTAATGATTTTAAAATTACCCTTGCGAATGAAGCGACTAAAATTCTTCATGGCAAAAAAGCATCTTCTAATGCTGAGGCTACTTCTAAAAAGACTTTTGAAGATAAATCTTTTGGCGATGATCTACCAAAAGTTGACATTAAAAAATCAGATCTTAATAATGGAATTTCTTTTAATGATTTAATTATTAAAATTAACTTTGCAAAATCAAATGGGGAATACAGAAGAAATATTGCAAATAAGGGCTATCGAATTAATAATGAAATTGTAACGGATGAGAAAAAAATTATTACCATAGAAGATTTTAACGGTGAAAAAGTTATTAAAGTTTCATTTGGAAAAAAGCAGCACACCTTAATTGAGGCTATTTAGAAGATCTAAATATATCTACAAATCTTTGCACAAATCTTGGTGTAATGGTCCGAACAGGATTTATTGTAGTTTCAAAATTATTATCTTTACCTTTAATTTTAAAGCTTACACCAAAGACTCCATCACCACTCTTTCCAGTTAAAATCTGCCCTAGTATTGGAATATTTGATAAAAGACGATTAACTTCATATGCTGGGATTACATTTCCATCCAAACTTACAAAGTCATCTGCATTATTAATTTTACCCTCAACAATAAAGCCAAGAGATGGTCCTGTTCCATAAAAATCTTTAAAGGTGAAAAACTTTTCATCATTTTCATAAACAATAACTGTGTTATCAAACCGAATTCCCTCTCCTTTTAAGGTGTCTAAAATTCCTGTAATTGAAGCAAG
>Ga0209086_10002489_pt1 | contig 14380 bp, 10 predicted proteins | sample M_130207_XF_Meta_FD_187312 | JGI IMG/M metagenome (GOLD analysis project Ga0209086, IMG submission 187312) | Freshwater microbial communities from Lake Montjoie, Canada to study carbon cycling - M_130207_XF_MetaG (SPAdes) (version 2) | ecosystem: Environmental > Aquatic > Freshwater > Lake... | reverse complement strand
ACGTCTTTAAAATAGCTGTAAAAACGTTGAAAATTCATATAAAAAATTGATAATAAAATATGGTAGTAACTACTACATTATGACAACAACTCAAAAATATATATTTCATTTATCAGACTTACATATTCGAAACGGTGATAAAATACAATCTAGATATGATGAATATAAATTAGTATTTGATAATACTATTATTTCAATTAAAAATAAGATAGATGAACTACATATGAAATTTAATGAGTATTTAATTATAATAACAGGCGATATATTCCATAATAAAAGCGTTATTGGTTCGCATGGCTTATTGCTATATAGAACTTTCATACAGGAATTAACTAAATTAGGAAGGGTTATAGCATTTCCAGGCAATCATTGTTTTGTCCAGAGTGATACAGAAATGCCAAATTTATTATATTCATCTTCATTTGAAATAGATAATTTAATAGTTTTAAATGAAACAAAATCATTTATAATTGATAATATAGGTTTTTCATATGTTGCTATAAATACAACATTGGATATTTATAGAAATAGTGGGAGAATACAAGAATTACCAGAATTTCCAAAGATATTAGAAGATGTTAAATATAAGATTGGATTATTTCATGGGACATTTGCAAAAGCTAAATTATATAATGGTGAAGAAATAAGAGAAGATACAAAACCTTATCCTCTTGAATGGATTAAAGATTTAAATTTAGATTATATGCTATTGGGAGATATTCATAAACGACAGTTATTTAATTATAAAAAAACTATATGTGGTTATTCAGGAAGTTTAGTGCAACAAAACTACGGAGAGAACATTTTAGACCACGGTTATTTATTATGGCATTTAGAAAATAAGAAAGTTGAAGAAATTAATATTTATAATAATATTGGTTATATAAATATTAAAGAAAATGAAAAAGAAGAAATATTAATTCGCCAAAATGGCAAATATGAATGTTTATTGGAAGATGTAATAAAAAAGAATGGAGACCTATTTCCAAAAAACCTTGAAATTAAAATTTTTTCAAAAATTAATTTTCATAATTTAAATTCTTTATTAAAAAGTTTCCATATTAACTTTATTATTATTTCTAAAATAGATGATAATCTTTCTATTACAGACCATAGAACAGATTTAATAGATAATATAACAACTGATATTTATAATAGTAATGAAATTTCATCAATTGTAAATGATGATTATATATTAACTTATTTTAAAAAGACACTTATACCTAAAAAATATAATTTATTATCAATGTTTATAACTAATAAGGATACATTATTATTAAATGAAACGATTATTAATAATGATTTAATTGACGAATGTAGAAAAAAGAATAAAGAAATTAAATTATTAATTGATTTATGTAATACTAATACCGAAATAAAAGAACAAAAAAATTCATTTATAATTAAATACATCGAATGGGAAGGCTTATTATGTTATGAAAATAGAAATTGGTTAAATATGCATGATTTAGATGCTAAAACATTTTTAATAAAAGCACGAAATGGAACAGGTAAATCAGCAATATATAATATCTTATTATTAGCAATATGGGGTAATATTAAAACTAAAAGTAAAAATAATATAAATTTATCAGGTAGTATTATTAATTCTAATAAAAAAAGAGCATCAACAATTGTTGATATTGAAATAAATAATGTAGTTTATAGAATAGTTCGTAAATTTGATAAAACTAAGAAACAAAAAGATAATAATAAAATTGAAACAAGTTTAAATAATGATACAACTACTATTTATAAATTTATTAATGATGTTGATATGATAATTTATAAGGATGGTAATGGAAGTTCTAATGAAACTGTTAGAGAATTATTTGGTAGTATGGATAATTTCTTACATTCATCTATGATTACACAGAATGTAGATAATGATATTTTAAAATTGGATTATTTAACAACTTTACAATTAATTGATAAATATAGTAATGTTGAATATATATTTAATTTACAAACTTTATTTAATACTGCAAGTAATAAATATAAAGACTTTAAACGAACAATTGAAAATAAAAAACAGGTTTATGAAAAATTACTATCAACAAACAAAATAGAAGAATTAACAGAAGAAGAAATTAAAACAACTAATGATTTAATTTCTGACTTACAAAAACAAAAAGAAGAATTATTAACAAAATTTAATTCTATTATGATTGATATTAAAAATCCCAAGACACTTATAATTCTTGATACTGATTATAATAAACTAATAAAAGAATTAAATTATAGAATTGCTGATGATAATGAATATCAATCTATTTTAATTAAATATAATGAACTCAAATATTTATTAAAAGACGTTGATATTAATCTATTGAATAAATTGAAAGATGATTATAAAGAAGAATATGAAAATGAAATATTATTAGTTATAAATAAACCTTGTGAATTATCTATTTTAGAGGATGAAGAAAAGTTTCTTAAATCCTATTTAATTAATTATAATGAAAGTGATGATAAGGATATAAATTTATTATCATCTCAAATAAAAATAACATTAAATGAAAAACAATTATTGGAAAAAGAACAACAATTATTGATATCTTCTAAACCTGAAACTATTACTAAACCTAGTATAGATGCAAATGAATGTATTATTGAAATTAATAAATATTATAAATCAATTGATGAATTAAATTATTATGTTTCTACACATACTAAAAATAATAATGGTTCTATGGTTAATGTTAAAAATATGATTACTTATGATGAATATAGATTAAATGAAAAAGAAATTATTAAATTGGAAGAAAATATAAATATAATTAAAAAAGATTTATCTCAAATTGAAAATAATTTTAAATTATGTTTTAAGAAACAACAAGAGCAAAATGAAATAATTATTAATATCCCTGCTACTCCTATTAATTGTAAAACATCGACCACTGTTAAACGGTTTTTAAATACTATTAATATTAAAGAAGTTGAAAATAATATTAAACGCGATGATGAAATTTTAAATAAATATTATACGTTCAAAGATAATATATCTAAATTGGAATGTGAATTATTATCTTATAAACAAGAACTGATATTATTAACAACCAAAGATGAATATAAATTTAATCCTACATGCGAATATTGTTGTATGCGTCCATGGGTTAATCGTATTAATGAACTAAATATTATTATTTCTAAATATGAAAATGATATTAATTTATTAAATGATACTATTAATAATGATGGAACTAATTATTTATATTTATATGAATATAATGAAAAAAATAAAGAATTGAAAGATAAATATTATTTATATTCTCAATGGTATGATTATTATAAAAATAAAGAATTAAAAAATAAGATAACCAAAGAATTAAATGAAATTATTGCTTCAAAAGATAAATTAACTAATTCTATTACTAAATTTGAAGATAAATTAGGAAATTTGAAAGATATTAATCATATATTTAATATTATATCATTTGAATTATATGAAAATCTAATTAATAATGAAAAATATAATAATTGGAATAAATGGAATATTCAATATAATCAAATTAATGATAATATTAATAATCTTTCAAGAATAATTAATGAAATTGAGACAGATATTAATTATAATAAGAATATTAAACCTCGTATTATTAAATATACTAAATTGAAGGAATTATATAATGAATGGGAACAAATTAATAATATTAAATTAATAGTTAATTCATATCATTATTATGAATATAAAAAACTTATTGATATTTATGATAAATTTAAAGAATATAATAAACTTGAAAATTCGAAATCATTAATAAAAGATAAATTAATATTAAACGACCAAATAAAAGACATTGAAAAACAATTGAAATCGCTTAATGATACGTTTATTAAAAAATCTACAATGGCTGGTTATAATAATGATAATAAACAGGCTTATATTAAATTATGTGATATTTATGATAATATTGATGATATAACTGATACATTAGAAGATATTATAACTAATTTTCAAGCTTTTAAAATTGAATTATATGATAAATATATTTTAAATAATTTAACTAAACGAGCTAATTCTATTATTAAAAGTTTATGTCATAAAGATACTAAACCTTTTAAATTAGATTATTATATTAATGTGGTTAATGATAAAATTCATATAAATTGGTTGATTAATGATGATATTAATAATGACGAAAAGAAAATAATATCAATTACCCAAGCATCTGGTTTTCAACATTTCACTATATCATTAGCTCTTCGTATGAGCTTATTTAATAATAAAAATGAAATATTATGTAATCAAATATTTATTGATGAAGGATTTGTCAATTTTGATAAATATAATCTTTCAATGGTTCCTAGTTTCTTAAAAAGTTTATTGTTATATTTCAATAATGTTATCGTCGTTTCTCATATCGATATGATACAAGATAATATTGATGAAATTGCCGAAATCAAATATAATAAATCTACTGGTGTTTCAGAAATGACTTATAATAGTCAAAAGAAAACAATCACCAAAAAGACAAAAAAATAAAAAAATTTAAAATAACATATTATATTTAATAATGTTTTTTATTTCGTTTTTTATATTATTAAATAATGTTTTATTTAGATATAAATCTAAATAATTTAATCTTGAATATATAAATTCTAATACTTCGATATTCATTATTTTTTCTTCAATATCCGATTTTTGGTTATTGTAATAATTCCTTAATTCATATGAATTTTTATCAAATAATTTATTACTTATTACTTCTAAATTTATTAAACCCCATTTATCATCATTTTTAATCAAACATCCCTTATTATTTTCATATTTGATATTATGATTTTCTGGAAACTCTTTATTAAAATGTTTTAGTTCAATATATTTTGGAATAATATTATCACCACTACATTTAAAAATTTTTATCATATCATCCAATGTAATATAGTCTGTTCTTTCATTTCCAAAATTATTAATAATTGTATTATTTATTATATTAGTATTATTAATATATAAATTTGGTTTATTCTCAATATTTGTTTCTTTATTAACTAAATGTATTATACTTTTTGCTTTACAACTATCTTTTCTTATATGTTTGCTTTTATTACTTGTTGTACTAAATGTTATCATACATTTTGGACAAGTTAAAATATTTAAACCATTACATTTTTTTTCATGTTCAATTAAATATTTTTTTGTTTTATATTTTTTATTACATTTTTTACATATATGTTTTTCTTCTTTTTGGATATGTTTTTCTTCTTTTTGGATATGTTTTTCTTCTTTTTGGATATGTTTTTCTTCTTTTTGGATATGTTTTTCTTCTTTTTGGATTTTTAGCTCTTTTTTTAAATGCTTATTGTTATGATGTCGGATTAAATTATATTTCTTATTTGTTACGTATTCACATTCCTCACAAAAAAAACTCATAAATTTTTATATATATATTGATGTATATTTTATTTTTTTTATATAAAAAAAATATAAAAAAGAGGAGTTTTTAATGAGGAAATGAGCACTCAGAAAAAATATTTATATTTTTTAATAATTTGGCTGTTTTTTTTACAATTGTCTTTTAATTTAATTAAAAAAATTGACATTTTTTTTATATTTATTCTTTATTAAATATGCCTTTGACTAATGCTGAAAGACAAAAGAAATTTAGAGAAAGACAATTATTAAATAATCGTGATGAATATTTACATACACAAAGTCAATATAAAAAAAAACAATATAGAAAAAAATATAAAGATGGTGAAGAACTTCTAGAACCTGATAATGAAATTAAAGAAGAAGTTCCACAAGAAGAAGAATTCGTTTTATTAAAACCTCTTAAGAGAAGACCAGCACTTCTTAATAAAAAGATAATTAATGATGAAACAAAAAAAACTTATATTAAAAGTTTATCAAAGATTTATAAGTCTTATTATCATAAAGATATTACTCACGAATTTAATGAAGAATTAATTAAATTATTATCTGTTCAGAAATATAATATTAATCTTATAAAAGATGAATTTAAAATTATTGATAAAGATATTTATGATATAATTAAAAATACTTCTAATAAATCTGATATTCGTAATATTAACGCTATTATTACTCGTATTAGAGGTTTTTCATCTCTTGTTAAAAAAATTACTCCTTATACTGATGATAATCAAATACAATATGCTATTTCTAGAAATAATAAAGAATTTACTCCTGCTATTCAACGTAAATATTATGCTTTATCTTTTAATAAAGATGATATTATTAATAATTTGAATAATGATGATTTACAATTAACATCAAAAGAAAAATTATTATATGGTCTATTTACTCTTTTTCATACTCGTCGTCCTGTTGATTATAATAGAATGTTTATAGTCAATGAAAAACCTAAATATGAAAATAGAAAAAAATTTAAAGATAGAAATAATTATTATTTTGATGGAGTTTTCTATTTCTATGTTACTAAAAATAAACAAATTCAAAAATATAATGTTCCTCCTGAATTACGTCTTTTAATTGATAATGAAATTAAATCTAGAATTGATATTCATGAAGATAACAATAAATATTTATTATTAAATAATAAAAATAATTATTATAAATATGGTTCCGATTTATCTCGTGATATTATGTTAGTCTTTAAAAAAATTTATAAAGTTTCCATTTCTGCTGTCGAAATAAGAAGATTTTATTGTACTCATCTTAAATATAAAGTTAAAAATGGTGAAATGACTGAAAAAGAACATAGAGAAATAGCCGAAATGATGAACCATTCTTATGAAGAAAATTTAAAATATGCTTATTCTATTGAAGATATTTAAGGGTTTCTTTTATTATCCTTATATCTCTTTTTACTTATAACCAATTATTAAAAGATTATATCCATATATACTTCAAAAACAAATCGAATATCAACAATCTAGAACTAATATTGAACTAAAAGATATAAATTATATTAAATATAATAAATTATCATTTAATATTGATGATGTATTACTAATATTAAATCATTTTAATGATAATAAAATAGAAAGTGATAAAAATTATCTTACATCCAGAGATAAATTAATATTTGGATTATTTATGTTATTACCTGTGAGACGTCCTATTGATTATTTAAGAATGATGATAATTGATAAAGAACCATTAATACATAAAAGAAATAACTATTATTATAACAGAACATTTTATTATAACAGAACAAAAACAAAAGAAATACAAAAAATAACAGTTCCGGACGACTTAGATATATTAATTAAAAATTATATTAATGATAGAATTTCTGGTTATTTATTATTAGATAATGATAATAAACAATATACATCTTCAAATTTATCAATACATATAATGCGAGTATTTAGTAAAATATATGATATATCAATATCGGCTGTTGAATTACGACATTATTATTCAACTTATATTAATTATTTAGTTAAACAAAAAGAAATAACTGAAAAAGAACATAGAAATATATGCGATATTATGAACCATTCTTATGAAGAAAATAAAAAATATGCTTATTGTTTATAAAGATATTTAAGGGTTTCTTTTTTTATCCTTATATCTCTTTTAAAATTATAACCAATGCTAATTTTTCAATATTTTTTTTTGGTTTTCATCTTGAGTAAATGATAATAATTTATATTATTTTATTGTGATAGGCTAATGTATTATTGATATATATCCATTTATCTTTGTTTTGATTATAACATTCATTAATATATATAAAATCAGCAGCATATTCATATAAATTCCATTTTATATTTTTACATAAATTATATGATATCATAGCAGTATCAATTTTAGATTCTTTTATTTCATATTTGTCCATAAAACTTCCAAAATATTTTTAATGATAATAATAAAATGATTCATGTTTTTTTTCAATTTTTATATTAGTAATGGTATTACAATCACCTGGAATACCTATTAAATTTTCAGAAATACAAGCAGAATTTGGTGGTACAAATCCGATAAAATTAAGTGAATATTATTTTAATAGTGTAGGTGCAAATTATATTAATACTAATAGAGTAAGTACAATATCTATTAATACAAGATCATTTTATGAAAAACAGAAAATTCCAATAGTTATTGCTAATGGAACATATCAACCGGTGCCCATATTAATAAATAATTTTATATATTATTATAATATTACATCAACAATTCATGGAAATAGTATAACTTTTTATAATGATACAATATGTGATATATTACTTGTTGGCGGTGGTGGTGCTGGTGCAGAAGACGGTGGTGGTGCTGGTGGTGGTGGTGGTGTAATTGTAAAAACAAATTATTCTTTTTCCGCTGGTACATATACAATTATAATAGGTTCGGGTTCGAGTGCGCATGCGCTACATACTTTTATAGACGCAAATCCAGGTAATCCAACAGCCATAACATCAAATTCATTTGATGTTATGAGGGCTTCAGGAGGAGGTGGAGGTTATTATAATTCATTGGTCGGAGGGAATAGTAGTTATACTATAAATAATAATGTTATCACACTTTATTCTGGTGGTTACGGATTTTTAAGAAATACACCAAGTACTGCTAATGGTGGTGGAGGAGCTGGTGCAAACGGTAATGGGGGTAATGCTTCTTCAACTAGTGCTGGATTAGGTGGTAATGGTTATATATCAACAATAACCGGAAGTAGTATAACTTATTCAAGTGGTGGTGCAGGTGGTATCTCTTTTAACTCAGACGGCACTCAAAATAGCAATGCGCCAATTGCAAATACATCAATTGGCGGTGGTGGTACTGGAGGTAATGTTCAAGCAGGTTTAAAAGGAAATGATGGTTGTGCAATAATAAAAATTACAAATCCAATTATATCAAGTTTTTCCATGAGATTTACACCAGCAGATGCAACAGGAGGTACTGGACCAACATTAAATAGTCTTAGAAGTTTTTATACTACTAATAACCCATTATATAGAACTTTTATTTATAATAATAATTATTTTACTTCAGATAATGGTAAACAAATATTGACTATACCACAATCAGGAAATTATAAGCTAACTGTTGTAGGTGCTGGTACTAACGAAGGAAAATCAGGTTATGGTCATTCATTAGTACAAGCATTTAGTATAGGTGACAAATTAACATTAATAGTAGGACAAAAAGGGACTAATGGAAATGGAGGAGGTGGTTCTTTTGTATTTAAAGGTATAGATATAAGTACTGTCAGTAATTTAGTAATATGTGCTGGAGGTGCTGGTGGTGGTACTACCGGTATTGATGGGGCACTTAATGCAACAAATGGAGTAATAGGTGAGTATGGTTATGGTACTGGTGCTGGTCGAGGAGGTAATAGTGGTACTCCTAATTCAGTTGGATTAAGTGGTTCGAATGTTACAATTCTTGGTGTCATTAATTATGGGGGTAGTGGTGGTAGTCCTGGTAACCCTTGGAATAATGCAGGGTTATTTGGTCCAACTGTCGGAAGTTTTGGAGGAGGCGGAAAATTCGCATCTGGATTAAGTTTTTTATCATTTGGTAAACCAGGTTTTCCTGGTGGAGGAGGTTATAATGGAGGAGGAGGAGGTGGTGGTGGTGGTGGTGGTGGTGTAAATATGGGTACTGGTAATAATGGTGGTAATGGTGGAGGTGGTGGAGGAGGTGGTAGTTATCCAACTTCTGCTACAATACCAATTACATCAGTAGCAAATATTGATGGGTTTATTCAAATTGAATATATGCCATTACAATAATTAATTATAAAAACTTCTGTATAAAATGACAATTTATTTTTGTAAATAACTTATAAATATGGTTATTTGTGAAGGTGGAGAGACTATCGTTGAAAATGGTTATGTTATACATTCTTTTAAAACGACTGGTGTTTCAACATTGAAAGTTGTTGAAGGAGGATTAGTTGAAGTATTAGTTGTGGCAGGTGGAGGTGGTGGTGGAAATGCCAATACAACAACTTCAGAAGGCGGGGGGGGGTGCAGGAGGTTTAATATTTAATTCTAATTTTTATATTACTGCTCCAGCAAATATATCTGTAACTGTTGGAGCTGGTGGAGCAGCTGGAACAAATGGAGGAAATTCTATTTTTTCGACTTTAACAGCAATAGGAGGTGGTGCAGGCGGGTCAAGTGCTGTAGGTGGAAATGGAGGGTCTGGTGGTGGTGGTTCTTGGGCGGCAGCAGGAGGTACAGGAACAACAGGACAAGGTAAAAATGGAGGTGGAGGTATTGGTAATTTAGGTTTACAGGCATCTTTTCCAGCATGTGGAGGAGGAGGCGGAGGTGCTGGTTTTGCAGGTAACACAAATTATTATTCATTTGGTGGTGATGGTTTATATTATCCACAATTTTCAAATGTTGGAGGTAGTCCTCCTGGATGGTTTGCTGCAGGAGGACAAGGAGGAACAGTTAATGTTGTTAATAAAAAATATAGGTCTTATGGTGGTGGAGGATATTCATGTGATGTAAATAATACAAATTCACCATCTTATCCAGGAATACCAAATACAGGAGGAGGTGGAGGTGGTAGATTAATTTCAGGCACAGCTCCGGGTGCTGCTGGTGGTTCAGGAATTGTTATTATTAGATATAAAAATTATATATCTCAAAAAACAACAACATATTTTTCAGATTTACAATTAGCATTTGGTGGAACAACTCCTATTTATTTTAGTGAATATTATGCTAACAGTGCAAATAAATATACATCGAATATACGAAATATTCCAAATACGGGTAATACAATAACAATGACACAATTTAGAAGTAATGATAATACTATCGACTTTAAATTGTATAGTTATTATGGAACAATAAATTCTAATTGTATTTCATTAGCTGTTGATTCGAATTCAAATATATTTTTTACTGATAATACAAATTATATATCTAAAATCGATACTAGTAAAAATTTAAATTCAACATTTTATAATGTAGGTATTCCTAATAGTAAAATATATATTTTAAGTAATGTATTATATTTAGCATATAGTTATACTGACCCTACAGCAGTATATTGGGGTAGTACTCTAATGACAAATCGATATATCAGAATAAAAAAATTAACATTAGATGCTTCTGGTAATGTATCAAGTGATGTATTATTTGCAGATAAATTACATCATAGTTATATTCCAGGAGGCGATACTGCATTTTGGCCATGTGGTGATCCGGATGCAATAATAGTAAATCCGAATGGAAATGTATATATAGCTGTAAAAACGAGTTATTGGTGGGCACAACAAGATATACTTAAAGTTGCTGCAGATGGAACAAAATCTATAATTTATCATTATAATGGCAATGCTTATCAATTTAATACAGTTGTTTATTCATTAGCACCTTCTAATGATTCAATCGGATTTTATACAATTCATCAAAATAATTTTAATTATATGAATGATGCTGGGACAATAACGAGTTTATATAACATGGGAAATTCAAATTGTACAATAGTTAGATATTTAAGTTCAAAAATGATTTTATTTAATAAAACAACTTTAATTGCAAGAATTTATGATTTCAATTCATCGAGTATTATGGCATCAGAAACTGTATCATTATATAATGTAGATTTTACAGCAATGTGTAGAAGTAGTATAAGTGATGTATTTATATTTAATGTTAAATCACAGCGAATAATAGTAAGAAATTGTCCTAACGATGGTTCTTCAAGTAAGAGAGCTGCGTTGAGTGGATTTCATTTAGCACAATTAAATACCAGTTTAAATTTAGGATTAACAAATGGTGATTATTGGATTAAAGGTGAAAAAATGCCAAATCCTTTACTAATGTTTGTTAATTTTACTGCAGACGGTGGAGGATATGATTTTTATTTAATGACAACAGGTACTACAAGTAGAAATTATATTTATCAATTAACAGGAGCTGAAACATTAGGATTAGATGTTTTTTATCCTCGTAGCAAAGCACATTGGGTTGCTATACGTAATTATGTTTTAACTACAAAATCCTCAACACTAGCTACATGTGTTGCTGTTGTTGGAAAAGTATATAGAATAGATGGAATAGGTAATTATACAACTGTTGTAATGAGAGACCCTAGATATTTTTCAAGCGGTGCTCCTGATTGGATGGTTCCAGATGGAGGACAATGGTTTATAAGAGATACTGTTTATACAGAACCGAATGGTAATTATTATGGATATGCTTATTTAGGACCATGGTTAACTATTATTAATAGTGTTACTTATGATAGAGTAATATCAGATGGAACAGTATTTTTTGATGATAATAATAATTCTATTTATACTGGAACCACGATTATATGTTCTACAAATTTTAAAGGTTCTTTATTTGATGTTTCAACAAATGACGGTTCAACATCTGTAAAGGCCGCATTGAGTGGATGGCATTTAGCAAAATATAGTAAAACTTATGGCTTAAATTTACCAAGCGGAACATATTGGATTAAATCACCTAAAATGACATCTGCTATACAAATGTATGTTAATATGACAATAGAAGGAGGAGGATATGATTTTTATAGATTAACAAATGCTACAGCGCGTAATTATGTTACTACTGTAGATACAGAAGCAAATAGTAAAGGATTAGATATATTTTATCCTCGTAGCAAAGAACATTGGGCGGCTATTTATAATTTTGTTGTAACTGTAAGCGGTTCAACAATAGCTAATGATGTTAAAACAGTTGGAGGAGTACATAGAAATGGTGCAGGAGGGGATTATAGAACTACAGTAATGAGAAGTTCAAGATATTATTTAACAGGAACAACTGCATGGAGAGTTCCTGACGATGGGAAATGGTATATTAGAGATACAACTTATTCAGAACCAAGTAGTGATTATACAGCAAACGGATTTTTAGTAATGGGTAACTTAGATGTAAACGGAAATGTTCTTTCATTTAATGATGTTACAGGTGGTTATTCTACTGGAACTACGGTTATTTGTTCTACAAATGTAAAAGGGTTTTCATATTTTGATTAGATAATAAGAATTGTTTGACAAGAATAAATGATATATTTAATATAACTATAATTATTATTATTGGTTATCGTAAAAATAAATAAATTATTAGATATGTATTTAATGATATCATAATTAATATCATATGTTTTATCGATGGTCAAAAATAAAATTTTATAAAAAAATAATCTAAACAACAAATGACACCATAATTGAATATTATAATTTTTTCGGAGGGTGAATATTAAACTTAGATAATAAAATTTAATCATAATGAATAAATCGAAATATGATATTGATGAATAATTTTTAATCAATACAAAACTTAACATAATAATACTAAGATAATTGTCTAATTTATGATAAATCGAATTAATTTTATAATAATACCAAAACAACGGCGAAATAATAACAATAGACGATAATAAAAAAGTCTGAAAATATAATTCATATAAATAAGTTTTATAAATAAGATTAATAATCCAAAAAGAAGACGTTCCCAATATTAATCGATTTTTATAAGGCATATTATCTTGAGTATTATAAAACATTGATAAATATTAACATGAAATTATTTTTAACTATATTGAATATTAGATATAATAATTTCTTCTTTATCATTTGAAAAAGTCAATGGTTTAGATTCTAAATTCAACAAATTTGCGAATATATATCTATTTTTAAAATAAGAAGAAAATATGAGTTATATAATAATAAATAAGAAGAAATATATAATAAAACAGTTTGGTTTTAAAGGAGGTAATAATCAAGGTTATATTGATTATGATAAAAAGAAAATAGGAAAAATAATATATTTATCAGATAAACGAAAAAAAGATAAAACATTAGATACAGATGGATATAATGAAAATCCGTATAGAGAAATAGAAGTTCATAATGAATGCAATAAACTAATAAAAGACAAAATAACGAAAAATTTAGTTAAATTCTATAAATATTACGTATATAATAATAGTATAATATTGATAATAGATAAATATGACGGAGATTTAGGTTCAATAATAAACAATTTGACATTAAATGAATTATGGTCAATATTCCATCAAATAATAATAACATTTATAATATTACAAGATAAATTGGAATTTTATCAAGGCGATTTTGGGTTATCAAACATTTTATATAAAAAAGTCAATAAAACAAAGAAATATTTTGATTATAATTATAATGGAATGAAATATAGAATACCAAATGAAGGATATGAAATAGCAATATGTGATTATGGAAATGTAATTATAGATAAATTCATATTATCAGATAATGAAATAGATTATTATAAAGAAAATTTAAAAAAACGAATAGAATTATATGAAATATTATTATTATTATCAAAATACATAAAAAACGAAGAGATAAATAATATAATATACAAAAACATAAGATTTAATTTATTCAATGGTATATATTCTATTAACGTTAAATATACAAACCCAGCAGACCCTGACAATATATTAAAAGTATTTAAGGGAATTCATAAATAATCCTTAAAT
>Ga0209086_10002486_pt1 | contig 14386 bp, 6 predicted proteins | sample M_130207_XF_Meta_FD_187312 | JGI IMG/M metagenome (GOLD analysis project Ga0209086, IMG submission 187312) | Freshwater microbial communities from Lake Montjoie, Canada to study carbon cycling - M_130207_XF_MetaG (SPAdes) (version 2) | ecosystem: Environmental > Aquatic > Freshwater > Lake... | reverse complement strand
AGCGGAGCCAGCGGCAGCAGCGGCACCAGTGGTATGAACGGATCAAGCGGTTCTAGTGGCACAAGCGGTTCAAGTGGTAGTACCGGAACAAGCGGTTCAAGTGGTAGTACAGGCACAAGCGGATCGTCTGGTACCAGCGGCAGCAGCGGCACAAGCGGAGCCGACGGTTCAAGTGGCAGCAGCGGTACCAGTGGTATGAACGGATCGAGCGGTTCAAGTGGTAGTACCGGAACAAGCGGTTCAAGTGGTAGTACAGGCACAAGCGGATCGTCTGGCACCAGCGGCAGCAGCGGCACAAGCGGAGCTAACGGAACCAGTGGCAGCAGCGGTACCAGTGGTATGAACGGATCGAGCGGTTCAAGTGGTAGTACCGGAACAAGCGGTTCAACCGGCACCAGCGGCAGCAGCGGCACGAGCGGTGCAGGAACCATCTCGGGCGGCACAGCCGATTATGTAACAAAATTTAGCAATGCCACAACATTAACAACTGGTTCATTGTTTGATAATGGAAGTAGAGTTGGTATCGGAAAAACGTCTCCAAATTCCACTTTGGATGTAAATGGTAATGTTATCATAACAGGTTCATTGGTTGTAACCACGTATATAACAAGTTCATTGTTTGGCACAGCCAGTTATGCAACAACTGCAAGTTATGCAATGAACAGCGGTGCGGGTGGTACAACACTAACTTCTGGATCAACATATAATATTACAAGCAGCTGGGCAAATACAAGTTCATTTGCACTAACTGCTTCGTATGTTAATACGCTCAATCAAGCAGTAGTAATATCTGGTTCTCTATCTGTATCTGGAGCATTTAGTGCTACAGGTGATACAGGAAGTATATTGTTTTCAACCAATGCTGATACACTTGAAGTATCAGGTTCTGTATTGGTTAGTGGATCAATTGTTGTAACAGGAAGTATTTTTGCAAGCAATGGTATATCAGCTTCATTGTTTGGTACATCAAGTTATGCAAGTCAAGCGTTGAGCAGTTCATTTGCTACATCAGCAAGTTATATTTTACAAGCTGTAAGTTCAAGTTATTCACTAACTGCTTCATATGCTTTAAGTGGCGGTAGTGGTGGAGCTGCTTTAACTTCTGGTTCAACTTATAATATTACAAGCAGCTGGGCAAATACAGCATCTCTGGCTATAACGGCATCGTATGTGAATTCAAGTTCGTATGCATTGACAGCAAGTTATGCTCTTAATTCTGCTGGCGGTGGTGCAGCACTAACATCGGGCTCTAGCTACAACATCACCAGCAGCTGGGCAAATACAGCATCTCTGGCTATAACGGCATCGTATGTGTTGTCGTCGTCGTTTGCTACAACGGCATCGTTTGCAACATCTGCATCGTTCTCACAAACAGCTTCACTGGCTATAACGGCATCGTATGTGTTGTCGTCGTCGTTTGCTACAACGGCATCGTTTGCAACATCTGCATCGTTCTCACAAACAGCTTCACTGGCTAGAACGGCATCGTTTGTAACTCAACTAAATCAAGCAGTGGTAATATCTGGTTCTCTTGCTGTTACAGGTTCTATATCATACAACTCGGCTATTGGTGATACAATTATATCTGCCGACGGTGATACACTAGAACTAACAGGTTCATTGTTAGTCACAGGCTCTGTAATAATCACAGGCAGCTTGGGAGTAAGCGGAAGCATTTCATCTTCACTATTTGGTACAGCAAGTTATGCAAGTCAAGCGTTGAGCAGTTCGTATGCATTGACAGCAAGTTATGCTCTCAACTCCGCAGGAGGAGGTGCAGCACTAACATCGGGCTCTAGCTACAACATCACCAGCAGCTGGGCAAATACAGCATCTCTGGCTATAACGTCATCATTTGCACTAACAGCGTCATTTATAACCACAGCACAAACGGCATCGTATGTGTTGTCGTCATCGTTTGCTAGTACAGCATCGTTTGTAAATTCAAGTTCGTATGCATTAACTGCAAGTTATGCCCTCAACTCGGTTGGTGGTGGTGCAGCACTAACATCAGGCTCTAGCTACAACATCACCAGCAGCTGGGCAAATACAGCATCTCTGGCTATAACGGCATCGTATGTGTTGTCGTCGTCGTTTGCTACAACGGCATCGTATGTGTTGTCGTCGTCGTTTGCTACAACGGCATCGTATGTGTTGTCGTCGTCGTTTGCTACAACGGCATCGTTTGCAACATCTGCATCTTTCTCACAAACAGCTTCACTGGCTACTACAGCATCGTTTGCTGCAACGGCATCGTATGTAAATACGCTCAATCAAGCAGTAATAATATCTGGTTCTCTATCTGTATCCGGTGGATTTAGTACCACGGGTGATAGTGGTAGCATATTGTTCTCTGGCAATGCTGATACATTTGAGTTTACTGGCTCTATGTTGATTTCTGGTAGTATTGTATTAACAGGTAGCATCAACGGAAATGTTTCTGGTTCATTATTTGGTACATCAAGTTATGCTACAACCGCAGCAACAGCTTCATATGTTCTTAATGCAGTAAGTAGTTCATTTGCTAGTACAGCATCATTTGTATTATCATCTTCATTCTCTCAAACATCTTCACTAGCTAGAACAGCATCATTTGTATTAACTGCTAATACAGCAAGCTATGTTCTTAATGCAGTAAGTAGTTCATTTGCTAGTACAGCAAGTTATGTTCTTAATGCAGTAAGTAGTTCATTTGCTAGTACAGCAAGTTATGTTCTTAATGCAGTAAGTGCTTCATTCTCACAAACAGCTTCACTTGCTAGAACTGCATCATTTGTAAATACATTAAATCAAGCAGTGATAATATCTGGTTCACTTGTTGTATCTGGTGCATTTAGTGCCACAGGTGATAGTGGCAGCATAATGTTCTCAAGTAATGCTGATACATTTGTATTCACTGGCAGCATGTATCTAACAGGTTCGCTTGAATTAACTGGCAGCATGAATGTTAATGGTGGTATAACAAGTTCATTGTTTGGTACATCAAGTTATGCAACTCAAGCATATAGCAGTTCATTTGCTACATCAGCAAGTTATGTACTAAATGCAATAAGCAGTTCATTTGCTACATCAGCAAGTTATGTTCTTAATGCTACATCAGCAAGTTATGTTCTTAATGCTATATCAGCTTCATATGTTCTGCAATCAGTTAGTGCATCATATTCTATAACATCAAGTTATGCAATGAACAGTGGCGCGGGTGGTACAACATTAACTTCAGGTTCTAGCTACAACATCACCAGCAGTTGGGCACAAACAGCTTCACTTGCTAATACAGCAAGTTATATAGCTTGGGCAAATGTATATGAAAATAATACAGACACATTCTTGGGTACATCAAGTTTTGCTACATCAGCATCATTTGCTATATCAGCTTCGTTTTCACAAACAGCAAGTTATGTTCTTAATGCAGTAAGTAGTTCATTTGCTATTACATCAAGTTATATTGATGGTGGGTTTTATTGAAAATTGGCATAAACTAAATAACGTTACACAAATTATTATATGCCTTTTAAAATCAAAAAAACAGTATCAACTACAGCTCTATCTGGAAATAGTGTTTTATTTAATGGAAGTAATCAATATTTGAGTATTCCCGGTAATGCCGCGTTTAATTTTGGTACCGGCAATTTTACTATAGAATGGTGGCAATATATGACCAGTCAGCCATCAAACCCCCGTGTATTTTCAATAGGAAATTATCCATCTGCAACAATAGGTGTTAGTATAGAAGGTGGTACTTTTTACGTGTGGGAAAATTCTGGTGTTAGATTTAGTTATTCATTAACAGCGGACGGATATTTAAATCGCTGGTTACATTTTGCAATATCCAGAAATAACGGAAATACCTTAATTTTTAAAAATGGAATTCAAATAGGTTCGTCTTATAGTGATACTAATAATATCAATAACACTTCTACTGCATTGTCTATTGGTCAAGAAAGTTCGGCGACGGCAGCTAGTTATTTTCCAGGTTATATTTCAAATTTTCGTGTAGTAAATGGTACGGCACTTTACACATCAAATTTTACAGCACCAACAGCTCCATTAACAGCCATAGCAAACACATCACTGCTCACATGTAATTCTGCTACAATTGTTGATAATAGCACAAACAATTTTACTATTACTAATAATAATACAGCAACAGTGTCATCAACAGTTGTTCCATTTACTACATCTCTTTCATTATTTAAACTAAAAAAGAATAATGCAAATCCAACTGCTCCATCTGGGAATAGTGTATTGTTTAATGGAAGTAATCAGTATTTGAGTTTACCAAATACCAGTTCATTAAATTTGGGTAGCAACAATTTTACAATGGAAGCTTGGGTATACCCAGCATCTATTTCTGGTAATAAAAATATATTTTATATAAATGGAAATGCCGGTAGCTACTCCGCAATATGTTTATATGTTCAAGACTCACAATTTGCATTTTTAGCAAGTCAAACAGGTGGATATCCTTGGACTTTACAAATTGGAGCAGTTGGTCCTACAATATCTAGTAATACTTGGTATCATGTAGCGACAACAAGATCTGGAAATTCATTTTATGTATTTGTAAACGGAACTCTTGTTAGTGGTGCTCCTTATACTTTAAGTGGTGCTTTGTTTAATGGCACAACAAATATTATTGGTTATCAACCTACGATAGCTTCGTATTTTAATGGTTATATCAGTAATGCTCGTATCATCAATGGAACTGCACTTTATACAGCATCATTTACAGCACCAACATCTCCATTAACAGCAATAGCCGACACAGCATTACTAGCATGCCAATCGGAAACTATTATTGATAATAGCACAAACAATTTTGCTATCACAAATAATAATACTGCCACAGTGTCATCAACAATTACTCCATTTACTGCAAGTATATCAACCAATAAATTTAAATTAAAACAAGTTAGTTATGTTCGTACTTTACCGGGCACACAAAAAGCAATATTTGGATATGGAAGTACAACTGTAAATGTTTCTATGACCAATCTTGTAAGCAACAATGGTGTTGTGGCTACAGACACAACTGGAGTTGGAACTGCCAGACAAGGTCTAGCCGCCGCTGGTTATGGGTCAGACAAAGCTATATTTGGATATGGAACCACCGGTGCAATGACCAATCTTGTTAGCAATACTGGTGTTGTAGCGAATGATACAACGGGGGTTGGAACTGCGAGAGAATATCTAGCAGCAGCAGGTTATGGGTCAGACAAAGCACTATTTGGATATGGAGTTGTTGGTAGTGTTGTTTCAATTACAAATCTTGTTAGCAACAATGGTGTTGTAGCAACAAACACAACGGGTGTTGGTACGGCTAGAGCTTATCTAGCAGCAGCGGGTTATGGGTCAGATAAAGCAATATTTGGATATGGATATACAAGTACATACGTTTCAATAACCAATCTTGTGAGTAATACAGGCGTCGTATCAACAGACACAACCGGAGTTGGTACAGCAAGATCTGATTTGGCAGCAGCAGGTTATTCAACAACTTAATATACAACAAAAAATATAATTTCTTATGCCATTAAAAGTTAAAAAAGTAACAATACCAACCATAGTAGCCAGTGTGTTGTTTAATGGTAGTAATCAAATATAGATACACAGATTAATAAATTCAAGTTTTATAAAAATGTATTTATATACTTTTTTTGATATATAATCATTATGATAATATTTGTATTATGCTATACTTATATCTATAGATATATACATATATGCCGCTCACAATAAAAAGAACAAATACAGTTGTCGCACCGGCATATAGTGTGTTGTTTAATGGAAGTAATCAATATTTGAGTTTATCCAGAGTATTGGACAATTCTACCGATGTTACGATTGAAGCATGGGTGCGTGCAACTTCAACGCCAACAACAGATGCTAGGTATATTGTTGCTCAATATCTTATAGGAAGCTCCGATAGAACTATTTTTTACATAAGTACAACTTTAACCGTAGGCATGCAATTTGGCTCAAACGGTGTTGGGTCAACCACTGCAATAACATTAAATACTTGGTATCATATAGCGTGGGTAAGAAGTGGGTCAGGCGCAAATAATTTTAGTATTTATATAAACGGCGTAAGAGATGGTCAAATGACATATACAGGAACATTCCAAAATGTACCAACCACAATTGGGGGTAGTAATAATTATGATGCTTATGGTAGTTCATATTTTTCAGGTTATATCAGCAATCTTCGCATCTTAAAAGGAACTGCACTATATACAGGAGCATCATTTACAGTACCAACATCACCTCTCACAGCAATAGCAAATACACAGCTGCTTATATGTAATGGACCAACTATTATTGATAATAGCACAAACAATTTTGCTATCACAAATAATAACACTGCTACTGTTTCATCAACAACTCCATTTGCCGCAGCATCACCAACTAATAATTTTCAATTTGTTAATAGAAATAATTTACCAATTGTTTTAGCAGGTACACAAAAAGCTATATTTGGATATGGAGATAATGGTCCGGCTCTATCAATGACCAACCTTGTAAGTAATACCGGTGTTGTAGCGACAGATACAACCGGTGTTGGAACAGCAAGATATAGTCTAGCAGCCGCTGGTTATGGTAGTGATAAAGCAATATTTGGATATGGAAGCACAGGAACTGTTACAGCAATAACCAATCTAGTAAGCAACACCGGTACTGTATCAACTGATACAACAGGTGTTGGTACAGCAAGAGAATATCTAGCAGCAGCTGGTTATGGGTCAGATAAAGCACTATTTGGATATGGAAATGCGGCTGGCGGCGATGTTTCTACAGTTTCAATAACCAATCTAGTAAGTAACACGGGCGTTGTAGCAGTAGACACAACCGGCGTTGGAACAGCCAGAAATTATCTAGCAGCATCTGGTTATGGGTCAGATAAAGCACTATTTGGATATGGATATGCTTCAGCAACATATTTATCAATAACCAATAAAGTGAGCAACACAGGAGTTGTGTCAACAGATACAACAGGTGTCGGTACAATAAGAGGTTTTCTAGCAGCCGCTGGTTATGGTAGTGATAAAGCAATATTTGGATATGGAAATAACAGTCTTGGTGCTGGCGTCTCAATGACCAACCTCGTAAGTAATACAGGTGTAGTAGCAACTGATACAACCGGAGTTGGTACAGCAAGAAGTGGTTTAGCAGCAGCTGGTTATGGTGGGGATAAAGCAATTTTTGGATATGGAGCGAACTTTGGCATTTATTCAATGACCAACCTTGTTAGCAACACTGGCGTTGTAGCAACTGATACAACAGGAGTTGGATCAGCAAGATATGGTCTAGCAGCAGCAGGTTATTCAATAACTATATTACCAGGACCAAGTGGAATGTCACTTAAAAAAGTATTTGCTGATCCGCTCTCAATAGTCACGAGCGGGCTTGTATTAAATCTTGATGCAAGCAATGCAAGTTCATATCCTGGTAGTGGAACAAGTTGGAGTGATTTAAGTGGTAATGGAAATAATGGAACACTTGTAAATGGACCAACTTATACAAGTTCATTTGGTGGCAGTATTGTGTTTGATGGAAGTAATGATTATGCAACATTAGGAACTTCAATACCAACTAATTTACAACTAGGTCAAGGCAATTTTACTATTGATTTTTGGGTTTATCCTAATGGAACTGGGACGTATAGCATTTGTGGAAATCTAAATGACGCAGATGGTGGTGGTTCTTATTGGGTTATTATAAACTCAACATATAATGGATTACATACAGTACAATTTGGATATGCTGGCCTTTTTGATTCTGGCAATGGATATAAGTTTGGTACTACCGCTTTACCTATTAATGTTTGGTCAAATGTAATACTATCTAGGATTGGGACTACTATGACTTGCTATATAAATGGATCTTCGTATGCTACGCCGATTACTGTAAGTAATTTTACAGGTAATTTTAATATAGATTATTTAATAGGAATGTCCAAATCTGGGGGTGGTTTTACTTCTTACCCTTTAAATGGCAGATTGTCGATTCTTAGAATTTATAAAAATGTAGGTTTTACTCAATCCGAAGTACTACAAAACTATAACGCAAATAAAGGAAGGTTTGGTTTATGAGTTATAACAACGGACCAAAAATTGTATCAGATGGACTTGTGCTTTGCTTGGATGCTGGTAATAATAAGAGTTATCCAAGCAGTGGAACAAGTTGGAATGATTTGACTGGAAACAATAATAATGGAACATTAACCAATGGACCAACATTTGATAGTGCAAATGGTGGCAGTATTGTTTTTGATGGGGTGGATGATTATGTTGATTTAGGTAATATTTCTCAATTAAAACCAACAACACAAATTACTGTTTCTGCTTGGGTATACAGAAGTACCATGAACGACAGTCAAAATGAAGTAATTATTGGCTGCACCCAAGTTGGTGGATATGAATTTTATTATACTACAAATAAAATGACATTTTATGTCTATGCCGGTGGTTCATATAGAATACCCGAAATGTCCACTTCAGCAATATCCGGTTGGATGAATTTTACAGCCACTTATGATAATAGATACGCAAAATTATATTATAATGGAGTTTTACAAAATACTGTTGACTCTGGTGCAACTAACAACATTTCATATGTGGCCAATAATATTTTAATTGGCGCAGAGGCTGGTGCTGGTTCGACACGAGATTCTGGATTTGAATGGACCGGTAAAATAGCACAAACATTGATATATAACACATCACTGACGGCATCAGAAGTTCTCCAAAACTACAATGTAACCAAAACAAAATTTGGACTATAAAATTTCATAAACAAGAAACTTAAACAATTTTTTTCGCAAGAAAAATCAACAAACAACAAAAACAATCGTTATATAAAATATTATGGCATCAAACTTAAATTCTGAATTCAATTATAAATACCAAGTCATTGGTAGTACTCCATGGGAAAAACTTAAAACTTTAAAAGGGTTTTTAGTTGGTCGCAAAAGAGCTGCTGTACTTGAAAAATGTGCTGATCTTAAATACAAAGCTAAACTTGCTGAATACAAGCATCTATTAACAGTACCTGCGCTACCGCATATATTATTAAATCTAGAAGCTGAAATACTAGAATTAGAATCACACTTAGATGATCAAAAACATGCATTTGAATTAAATCGTACAGAAATTAAAATCTTAGAAAATCTAATAGCCGAACTATATGAAATCTGTGAACCTACTCGTATAGAAGGTTATACAGATGATCAAATGTTTGAAGCTAATGCAAATCTTGAATTTACTGTTACAGTAGGACGTGAATTACAATCCGAAATTATTGCATATGGTCGCCCAAGTTCAGCTAAACTATTAAATGCTATGAGCAATCCTCAAACACTACAAATGCTAACATCAGTAGGTTTGGTTCCAGAAGGCACAACATTACTAACAGCAGGTAGCAAAGAAGATTTTCTTAAACTAGCAGCTAGTGTAAGTTCAGAAGATAAAAAGCTTATTGGACCATAATATATTTATATATTTATAGATATACAATATACTGATTTATGCCATTCAAATTATCAAAAACAACACCCGGCCCATTTCCATCAAGCCGAAGTGTTTTATTTAATGGCAGTAATCAGTATTTGACCGTTGGTAGCATTGGTAATTTTAATTTTTTACACAACGGTCTTTCTGATTGGACCATAGAAGGTTGGGTGAATTTTAATTCATTATCAGGAACAGCATCCCGAGATTGGATTAGCGATGGTGCCAATACTTCGACCGAACTCGGTATAAGCATAGTTTTCGGCGGTGGAATTTCTAACGGACTTCGTATATTTATATCCAGAGGTGCGTCCGGTGGCCCAGCTTCTATCGTTGGATATAGTACGGCTGCGGATGTTTTTACAAATACAAATACTTGGTATCATGTTGCCGTCATATTCAATTCATCTTCAAAGTTGTTAAGCTCATATATCAATGGTACCGCAACAGCTTTTGGTTTAATTAGCACATATCAAAATTCAGTTGGATTTGCATATTCAAACTCAAATTCCACATATGTAATGGCAATTGGCAGAGGACAATATTCTGCACCATTTGGTTATTTTGACGGTTATATTTCTAATACCAGAATACTTAATGGCACTTCACTTTATACAGCATCATTCAGTGTCCCAACAACTCCACTCACAGCAATAACAAACACTTCACTACTTACATGCAATGCAGCTACAATTGTTGATAGTAGTACAAACAATTTTACTATTACTAATAATAACACTGCGACAGTGTCATCACTTGTGCCATTTAATGTTGTAGGTTATGGATACAAGTTTAATAATAGAAATAATCCCACGAGTGGTTTAACAGGAACACAAAAAGCTATATTTGGGTATGGAAATAATGGAGCTACTAGATACTCAATAACCAACCTTGTAAGTAACACCGGTGTTGTAGCAACTGATACAACGGGTGTGGGAACAAGTAGAAACGATATAGCGGCGGCGGGGTATGGAAATGATAAAGCGATATTTGGATATGGATTTACAACTACTCGCGTATCAATGACCAATCTCGTGAGCAACACGGGTGTGGTGTCAACAGACACAACCGGTGTTGGTACGGCGAGGTATGAACTAGCAGCAGCGGGTTATGGAACAGACAAAGCTATATTTGGGTATGGAAATAATGGAAACGAACTATCAATGACCAATCTTGTAAGTAATACAGGCGTTGTATCAACCGATACAACGGGTGTTGGAACAGCAAGACGTATGTTAGCAGCAACGAGTTATGGAGCAGACAAAGCTATATTTGGATATGGATATACGAGTGCCTTTGTTTCAATGACTAATCTTGTAAGCAACACTGGTGTTGTAGCAAATGACACAACGGGTGTAGGAACAGCAAGAAGAGGTCTAGCCGCAGCAGGTTATGGAACAGACAAAGCTATATTTGGATATGGATATACAAGTACATACGTTTCAATGACCAATCTCGTAAGCAATACTGGCGTTGTATCAACCGATACAACGGGTGTGGGTACAGCGAGAGTTTATTTGGCAGCAGCTGGTTATGGCGGCGACAAAGCTATATTTGGATATGGTCAAACCGCCGTCGCTTTATCAATGACAAATTTAGTTAGCAATAATGGTGTTGTAGCAACTGACACAACCGGAGTTGGCACAATAAGAAATAGTCTAGCAGCGGCTGGTTTTTCAGCAGGTACTGGTTTAGCACCAAGTGGATTAAAATTTAAGAAAGTATTTGCTGATCCTATTATTGTATACTTAACACAAAAAGCTATATTTGGATATGGATTTTCAAACGATATTGTTTCAATAACCAACCTAGTAAGCAACATCGGTGTTGTAGCAAATGATACAACGGGAGTTGGAACAGCAAGATATCTACTTGCAGCCGCAGGTTATGGAAACGATAAAGCAATATTTGGATATGGAGCTAGTGGTGTTAATTCATCAATAACCAACAAAGTAAGCAATACTGGCGTTGTAGCAACAGATACAACGGGTGTTGGCACGGCAAGAATTGGTCTAGCCGCAGCAGGTTATGGAAGTGACAAAGCAATATTTGGATATGGATATGCATCAGGCAATGTTTCAATGACCAATCTCGTAAGTAATACTGGCGTTGTAGCAACTGATACAACAGGCGTTGGTACATTAAGAAGATATCTGGCAGCGGCGGGTTATGGAAGCGACAAGGCTATATTTGGATATGGAAATGATGGCAGTCATGTTTCAATGACCAATAAAGTAAGCAACACCGGAGTTGTAGCAACTGACACAACGGGCGTTGGCACAGTAAGACGTTATCTAGCAGCAGCCGGTTATGGATCAGACAAGGCTATATTTGGATATGGTCAAACCAGCGTTGTTTTATCAATGACCAATCTTGTTAGCAACACCGGCGTTGTAGCAACGGACACAGCGGGTGTTGGTACAGCAAGATATCAACACGCAGCCGCTGGTTATGGAACAGACAAAGCTATATTTGGATATGGAGACGGACTTTCGATAACCAACCGTGTTAGTAACACCGGCGTTGTAGCAACAGACACGACGGGAGTTGGCACAGCAAGATATGGTCTAGCAGCAGCCGGTTATTCACTAACATAAAAATATTGCCGCCATATATACTATTATACATTATATAAAAATATATACTATATTAAAAAAAATATTATAAAATAGCAATAACTCATATATTGTACAATATTTATAAACAATGCCACAGAACATAATACATTTAAGAAGTTTAACCACAGGTTCAATACCAACCACAATATCTCTTGGTGTGGGTATGTTTGCTATAAATGTACCAGATGGTCGTATATTTTTAAGAAAATCTGGCAGTATAAATGATACTATTGAAACTGTATTTGTTTCTAATTCAGATAATAGTGGCAGTTTTAGATTAACAGGTAGTTTAAATATAGATGGCAGTATAATTTCTAATAATATCACAGCTAGTTTACAAGGCACAGCAAGTTATGCAAGTACAGCAAGTTATGCTTTAAATGGCGGCGGCGTAAATATTGATGGCGGAACTCCAAGCAGTATATATGGCGGTTCAACACCTATAGATGGCGGCCCAGTATAATATAAAAACAATTTATAGAAATAAATAAAATCGTATGGCAACACAAATACAACTACGCAGAGGTACAGCAAGTCAATGGACCAGTGCCAATCCAGTTTTGATGCAGGGTGAAGTCGGCATTGAAACTGATACAAATAAATTCAAAATTGGTGACGGAGCCACTGCATGGAATTCTTTATCATATATTAGCAATGGTGGATCAAGCGGAGCCAACGGTAGTAGCGGTTCAAGTGGTTCAAGTGGTTCAAGTGGTTCAAGTGGTTCAAGCGGAACAGACGGTAGTAGTGGAAGTAGTGGAAGTAGTGGTTCAAGCGGTTCAAGTGGTGCAAACGGCACCGGCGGCAGCAGCGGCAGCAGCGGTGCTGCTGGAGCCAATGGTTCAAGCGGAACCAGTGGAGCCAATGGTTCAAGCGGAACCAGTGGAGCCAATGGTTCAAGTGGCACCAGCGGAGCCAATGGTGCAAGCGGTAGCAGTGGATCAAGTGGATCAAACGGAGCCAACGGTTCAAGTGGATCAAGCGGTTATTCTGGTACAGACGGTAGTAGTGGAAGTAGTGGTTCAAGTGGTGCAAACGGCACCGGAGGCAGCAGCGGCAGCAGCGGTGCTGCTGGAGCCAATGGTTCAAGCGGAACCAGTGGAGCCAACGGAGCCGGTGGCACAAGTGGATCAAGTGGCACCAGCGGTGCAAACGGATCAAGTGGTTCAAGTGGATCAAGCGGTTATTCTGGTACAGACGGTAGTAGTGGAAGTAGTGGTTCAAGTGGATCAAGTGGTGCAAACGGCACCGGAGGCAGCAGCGGTAGCAGCGGTGCTGCTGGAGCCAATGGTTCAAGCGGAACCAGCGGTGCAACCGGTGCAACCGGAACCAGCGGTTCAAGTGGCACCAGCGGTGCAACCGGTGCAACCGGAACCAGCGGTTCAAGTGGCACCAGCGGTGCAACCGGTGCAACCGGAGTTGGATTTTCAACAATCAATAGTCCGGGTATAGGACGAGTAATATTGTCCGATGGTTCCAGCAATGCCGCCACTGCATCGGCAAACTTGATTTATTCCGATAGTGTATTTGCAATTACTGGCAGTGTTCGTATATCCGGTTCGTTGACTGTTACTGGAAGTTTTGCTGCAACGGGTGGTACCGGTAGCATATTGTTCTCAAGCAATGCGGATACACTTGAATTAACCGGTTCTATTTTGGTTACGGGATCAATCGTTGTCACTGGAAGTATTTTAGCCGACGGCGGCGTTACAGCATCTTTGTTTGGTACAGCAAGTTATGCCTTGAATGCACTCACGGCTTCTTATGCGTTGAGCTATAGCGGTACAAGCGGTTCAAGTGGCACCAGCGGTGCAAACGGATCAAGCGGTTCAAGTGGAACCAGCGGAGCCAACGGCACGAGTGGTTCAAGTGGATCAAGCGGTTCAAGTGGAGCCAACGGATCAAGCGGTTCAAGTGGAACCAGCGGAGCCAACGGCACGAGTGGTTCAAGTGGATCAAGTGGCACCAGTGGAGCCAACGGAGCCAACGGATCAAGTGGATCAAGTGGCACCAGCGGTGCAAACGGATCAAGTGGATCAAGTGGCACCAGCGGTGCAAACGGATCAAGTGGTTCAAGTGGCACCAGCGGTGCAAACGGATCAAGTGGATCAAGTGGCACCAGTGGAGCCAACGGCACAAGTGGTTCAAGTGGAACCAGTGGAGCAAACGGCACAAGTGGTTCAAGTGGCACAGATGGTTCTTCTGGTAGTAGCGGTTTAAGTGGATCAAGCGGTTCAAGTGGAACCAGCGGAGCAACCGGAG
>Ga0209086_10002481_pt1 | contig 14401 bp, 13 predicted proteins | sample M_130207_XF_Meta_FD_187312 | JGI IMG/M metagenome (GOLD analysis project Ga0209086, IMG submission 187312) | Freshwater microbial communities from Lake Montjoie, Canada to study carbon cycling - M_130207_XF_MetaG (SPAdes) (version 2) | ecosystem: Environmental > Aquatic > Freshwater > Lake... | reverse complement strand
CTTCTTTAACAAATTAAGAACCTAATGTTATCAATATAAGTAATGCACATTTGTGCGTATTTAATCCTTGTTATTTTGTTTTAGTTAATTTAAATTTATGTTAGGCTGATAAAAAAACAATACTAACCTTTAAATTCTAATCCATTGACTGAAACCATCATCAATTTAGAAACCGTTAACCCTATTGAATTTTTCGGCGTTAACAACAACAAGTTCGACATCTTAAAAAAGAAATTTCCTTTACTCAAAATTTTATCAAGAGGTACTCAGATTAAACTAAGCGGCGCACCAGAGCAGATTGATTTAGCCAAAGAAAAAATTGACTTGATCATTCAGTACATGCAACGCAATGGCCATTTGAGTGAAAACTACTTTGAACAAATTTTAGGAGGCGATGACGCCGAGGTGATCGATAATTTTATTGACAAAAATCCCAATGAAGTATTGGTTTTTGGCCCCAATGGCAAAACCGTTAGAGCCAGAACAGCCAACCAGAAAAAAATGGTACAGGCTGCCGACAAAAATGATATTGTATTTGCTATTGGACCTGCAGGTACGGGAAAAACCTATACCGCAGTGGCCCTAGCAGTAAGAGCCTTAAAGAATAAAGTAGTAAAGAAAATTATTTTAACTCGCCCTGCCGTGGAAGCGGGTGAAAACTTAGGTTTTTTACCAGGTGATTTAAAAGAAAAAATTGATCCTTACTTACGCCCCTTATATGATGCGCTAGACGATATGATACCTGCCGATAAGTTGGGTTATTATATGACCACGCGTACAATTGAAATTGCCCCCTTGGCCTATATGAGAGGTCGTACTTTAGACAATGCCTTTATTATCTTGGATGAGTCTCAAAACGCCAATGATTTACAAATAAAAATGTTTTTAACACGTATTGGTTCCAATGCCAAAGCTATTATCACCGGTGACCCTACCCAGGTGGATTTACCTAGGAATCAAAAAAGTGGATTGGAAAAAGCCTCTCGCATTTTGCAAAATATTGAAGGCATTGCCCATATTCAATTGGATGAGGAAGACGTGGTAAGACATAAATTGGTAAAAGCCATCATTAAAGCCTACGACAAAGAAAGAGAAAACGAGACTGAAAATTCTTACCACAGATAATCGAAACTCTAAGCTCCACCTTCCTAAATAAATTCCCTACTCCGTTCCCTATTTTAGGGACGGAGTTTTTTTTTATACACACTGTAAAAAATTAAGTAATTTCATACCGATGGCAACAACGCAATTAAATCAATTTACCATTGGGGTAGAAGAAGAGTACATGGTACTGGACCCTTCCACCAAGGAATTAAAAAGCCATCAGCAAACGATTGTCAACGAAGGACAAAAAAAATTTAAAGACAAAATTAAAGCAGAGATGCACCAAGCGGTGGTGGAAGTAGGCACAGGGATTTGTCAAAATGTAAATGAAGCTTATCAAGAAATTTTAGAACTAAGAACCCATGTTTCGGAAGTAGCAGGTGGATTGGGCTATAGTATTGGCGCATCGGGCACCCACCCTTTTAGTTTATGGGAAACACAATTGGTTTCGGATCAATCCCGCTATCAAGCCATATTAAATGAATTGCAACAAGCAGCCCGAAGTAATTTAATTTTTGGATTGCATGTGCATGTTGGAATAGAAGACAGAAGTATGGCTATACAAATTGCCAATACCGCTAGATACTTCTTACCACATATTTATGCATTAAGTACCAATTCTCCTTTTTGGGAAACGCGCAACACTGGTTATAAATCTTACCGAAGTAAAGTTTTTGATAAATTTCCAAGAACAGGCATTCCAGATACTTTTGAAAGTATTGAAGCGTATGAAAAATTTATTCAGCTACTCATCAAAACAAATTGTATTGATGATGGTAAAAAAATATGGTGGGATTTACGCGTGCACCCTGTATTTAATACTGTTGAATTTAGAATTTGCGATGTACCTATGACGGTTCAAGAAACCATTACCATCGCTGCATTTTTTCAAGCCATTTGTGCCAAAATATTTAGCCTTCGTCGACAAAATATCAATTTCATTAATTACCAACGTGCCTTAATCAATGAAAACAAATGGAGGGCGAGCAGATACGGCATTGATGGAAAATTAATAGACTTCGGCAAAGAAAAAGAAGTGCCTGTGGTAGATTTAATCCACGAACTACTGGATTTTGTTGATGACGTTGCCGATGAATTGGGCAGCAGAAGTCATTTAGAAAAAGTAAAGGCTATTTTTACCAATGGAACGGGCGCCGACCAACAATTGCGTGTATTTAAAGAAACTGGAAGTTTAATTGAAGTAGTAAAATATATTGAAACTAGTTTCTTAAAAGCATAGTTTTAAAAAGCATTCACTACGGTCCAAAAATTTTTGTTATTCACCGGCTTTGTAATCAAATAAAGTAGCTGTAAATAAGCCACGTTCTCTTTTTTTGAAAATCACATCCCAGTTACCTTTGTATCTTAAAATTTTGGGGACCAACTGCCCATTAAAATAAGTCATCTCTACTTCCATTTGTACATTAAAATCGTACACCCCCGCTTTATAACTTAAGGAATAATTGCGCCCTAATACTTCTAATGTTTTGGGATTAAACCAAGTAATCATTTGATCCACCACCACTCTGTCCTTATTAAAAAAGCCTAAATCTTGTTTAGGTTGTACATCAAATACATAAGCCAACTGGCCATGGTATTCAACATAGTCTAATTTGTAATCGTACAATTCGTGCGCCGATTCGTCATACAAATCAAGCTTATTGCCAATAAAAGGAATTCCTGGAATTTTTTTACCTGGATTAAAAAACAACATTTTTAATTGTTCTTTTGCTTTTTCCATACTACTGCCTTGTACCACTCTTTTTTTACCTGCGACTATATTGGTTTCCCCACAAATAGTTCCTTTGGTAAAAAATAAACTAGCATATAAGGAGGGGGTAACATAATTATATTCTCCATTAGCATTGCGCAAATTACCTGAGGTACTTTCTTCCAGCACTTCCATCGATCTACAATTGTCTTTTCTTGTTTGCTTGGTTTTGCTATTTAAAGTAGCTACAACCGTTTCGTTCTTATCTTTCATTTCAATATGATTGTAAGAACTATACCCAATGGTGCGTAATGTTTTAAATGCTTTGTAAAAACTAGTATCCTCTTTAATTTTTTGTAAAATTGCTATGTAATCAAAATGATTGCGCACTATAGCATCCGTAAGTGTAAACTTTTGACCCTGCTCATTAATCGTAGAATCCTGGGCAACCGCCTTTAAATGCAGGATAGGCAGCATGCTTGCCAATAAAAAATATTTGGTGAATTTAGATGGCATATTTTAGTTTAACTGCTAATAAAGCTAGGTGTTATTTAAGTAGAATCATTTTATAATCCACTTTCACTTTGCCTTTAGAAATATCATTTAGTTTCCCTTGTAATATTTTACGACGCAAGGGCTTTAAATAATCAATGAATAATTTGCCCTCAATATGATCGTATTCATGCAAAATTATTCTGGCGGTCATACCATTAAAAGTTTCGGTATGTTCTACAAAATTTTCATCCCTATAAGACAAGGTAACTGTTTCGGACCTGGTAACATCTTCTCTAATTTTTGGGATACTTAAACAGCCCTCATTGTATATCCAATCCTTCCCTCCTGTTTCAAGTACCTTGGCGTTGATAAAAACTTTTTTAATACCAGGTGCATCCGGGTATACTTCATCTTCTTCCTCTCTATTGGTAAAAATTTGAGCACTGTCCATTACAAATAAGCGAATGTTCTTATTTACTTGAGGCGCTGCCAACCCTACTCCATTGCTCTCATACATGGTCTCCCACATATCTTCGATAAGGGTAGCCAATTGAGCATGGTCTGCCGCAATGGGTAAACTAATTTTTCTTAAAATAGTTGCACCGTAGGCAACAATTGGTAAAATCATACAACAAAATTATATTGGCTGCAAAGTTATCAATAAAAGATGGCTTTTACGAACGGTTGCTGAGATATTCCTGTAATAACATAGTAGCCGCCACCCGATCAATGGTTTTTTTATCTCGACGGTCTATTTTCTTCATACCCATCTCTACCATGGCCCGAACCGCATTTTTGGAACTATAACGCTCATCCACTGTTTGAATGGGAATAGTTGGAAATTTTTTACCTAAATCAATGATGGCTTTTTTCACCAGCGGCGTAGCATCGGTGGGGGTATTGTCCAAATTAAGTGGCTCTCCAATTAAAATTAATTCCACTGGTTCCTTTTTAAAATAATCAGCTAAAAAAGTAAATAGGTCTTTGGTGTCTACAGTAGTTAATGCCGTTGCAATAATTTGCAAAGGATCGGTCACTGCCAAACCGCATCTTTTTCCACCATAATCTATACAAATAATTCTAGCCAAAGGTTATTTATTTAATTAAAATGTATAAAGTTATTGTTAGCGCTATTCATGATTTCTAATATCAATGCCGTAATTACAAATACACTAAATACAATACTCGCGATTCCATTGGCCGTCATAAAAGCAATATTTACTTTACTTAAGTCATTGGGCTTTACGATACTGTTTTGATAAATAAGCATGCCCACAAAAACAAGCAAGCCAATCAAGTACATAAAATGAAAGCCTCCAATAAAATAAGCGGCAATCACAAAGCTAGCTGATAATACATGAAGTATTCTAGCAATGGTCAATGCTTTGTTTAAGCCCCAATAACTTGGAATGGAATATAAAGATTGCGATTGATCAAAATCGATATCCTGTAACGCATAAATAATATCAAAGCCACTTACCCAAAAAACTACGGCGAATGAAAATAGCAAGGGCAATAACGCAAAGCTTCCTGTTACCGCTAAATAAGCGCCAATAGGCGCTAGAGACAAACCAATGCCCAAAACCAAATGACATAAATAGGTAAACCTTTTGGTATAACTATAAAATAAAATAACAAATAGTGCCACTGGCGATAAATAAAAACAAATAGTATTGATAAAAAAACTAGCCAATATAAAAACACCCATATTGATGAAAACAAATAACAATGCTTTTTCGGCTTTGATAATACCTGCTGGAATTTCCCTAATAGCAGTTCTTGGATTTAATTGATCAAAATGACGATCCAAATATCTATTAAAAGCCATCGCAGTGGAACGTGCACTTACCATACATATTAAAACCAAAAAAAGTTTTAAGAAAAAATGTTCTACCGGCATTTGAGCCATCCACTGCGCTCTTACCCCCAACACAAAACCAATCAATGCAAAGGGCAAAGCAAAAATGGTATGTGAAAACTTTACCAAACTCAAATAATTTTTAACTACCGACATATTGTTATTCTAATTTTAAAATAATATTTTTATCGAACCCCCTATCTAACCATCTCCCATAAAACAATAGCAGCTGCTATGGAAATATTTAAAGAATGCTTCATGCCATATTGAGGAATTTCCACGGCCCCATCACAAATGGTCAACACATCACTATTCACACCGTCTACTTCATTGCCAAAAACAAATGCTACAGAACTTATATCTTGTTGAGTTAAATGGATTTTAAAATTTTCCAAAGAAATGCTGCCCTGGGTTTGTTCAATCGCAAATACTTTATAGCCTTGTTCTTTTAAAGCAAGGACTGCGGCGGCTGTTTGTTCGTAATACAACCAATCCACCGAATCTGTGGCACCTAATGCCGTTTTTTGAATGTCCCTGTGAGGTGGTTGAGGAGTGAAACCACACAAGCAAATTCCAGAGATTAAAAAGGCATCTGCGGTTCTAAAAACACTACCCACATTGTGCATACTGCGGATATTATCCATCACCACTACTATGGGCTTTTTATTGGCCAGCTTAAAGTCGGCCACCGACTTTCGTCCCAACTCGTCCATGGTTAGTTTGCGCATACGCAAAAGTAGGCTTTTTATGAAAAATTATGTAGGTTTGTCCACCATGTCAAAATCAAGTGCCGATACGCCACTCATGCAACAACACCGGGCTATTAAACAAAAATATCCCGATGCCATTTTGCTTTTCCGCGTAGGTGATTTTTATGAGACATTTGGTGAAGATGCCATAGTTGCTTCCAAGGTTTTAGGCATTACCCTTACTAAAAGAAACAATGGTGCCGCTTCTTCCAGTGAATTGGCCGGATTCCCTCATCATTCCTTAGATACTTATTTGCACAAATTGGTCAAAGCAGGCCATAGAGTAGCTATCTGTGATCAGTTAGAAGATCCAAAATCGGTAAAGGGTATTGTCAAAAGAGGCGTTACCGATATGCTTACCCCTGGCATTGCCACCAACGATAAATTACTAGAGCATAAAAACAATAATTTCTTAGCCGCTATTTATATTGAAAATGAAAAAGGAGGCATTGCTTTTTTAGACATTACTACTGGTGAATTTTTAATCGCCGAAGGTAATACCGATTATTTAGATAAATTATTACAAAGTTTACAACCTGCCGAAATATTACATCCTAAAAATTATCAAGCCGCTTTTAAAGAAAGCTTTGGTAATGGATTTTATACTTATGGATTAGATAGTTGGATTTTTGACGAAGCATTTGCTACCGAACTTTTATTAAAGCAATTTCAGACAAGTACCTTAAAAGGCTTTGGCATTGCAGATCAAAAAATGAGCATCATGGCAGCGGGTGCCATCTTGCATTATTTAAAAGAAACCGAGCATCCGCATTTACAACATATACATACCATAAAAAATATTGTAAGAGAAGAAATTTTATGGATGGATAAATTTACCATTCGAAATTTAGAATTGATTGGCAATGGTGCAGACCGCAAAGGATTGTTAGAAATTATGGATGCTACTAAAAGCCCAATGGGGGCAAGATTGTTAAAAAGATGGTTGGTATTCCCTTTGCAATCAGTAGAAAAAATTAATAATCGTTTAAACGCAGTAGCTACTCTATTAGAAGACAGTGCTACTTCTACCCCATTAGGTGAATTAATTGAATCCTGTGGCGACTTAGAACGTTTAGCCAGTAAATTATCTACCCGTAAAATTCAACCACGAGAATTATTACAATTAGCAAAATCTTTAGAAGCAGTCACTACTATAAAAAGCGTACTTGCCAAAAACTCCAATCAATATTTGCAACAAATTGCTTCTGATATAGCCGTTTGCGATAAAAGTAAAACTGCCATTTTAACTACTTTACAAGAACACCCCCCTGCTACCATTGTAAAAGGTGGCTTTATTAAAGAAGGTGTTTCTGAAAGCTTGGATGAATTAAGAAATATATCGAGTGGAGGAAAAGATTTTTTAACACAAATACAAAACAAAGAAGCAGAAATCACTGGAATATCTTCTTTAAAAATTGGCTACAATAATGTGTATGGTTATTATTTAGAAGTAACCCATGTACATAAAAACAAAGTACCTGCAGAATGGATTCGTAAACAAACACTCACTACCGCCGAAAGATACATCACGCCCGAATTAAAAATTTACGAAGAAAAAATATTAGGCGCCGAAGATAAAATTTTAACCCTTGAGCATGAATTGTATCAGCAGTTATTAGATGCAGTGTTTACTGAAATGGGGGCTATTCAAAAAAATGGACAATTAATTGGAACGCTGGATTGCTTGTTGTGCTTTGCCCAAATAGCCAAAGAAAATAAATATTGTAAGCCTACTTTAACCGTAGACGCCATTTTAAATATAACCGCCGGAAGGCATCCAGTGATTGAAAAAAGTTTACCCATTGATCAGGTCTATATACCCAATGATGTTTTCTTGGACCCAGCCACCCAACAAATTATTATTTTAACAGGACCTAATATGAGTGGTAAAAGTGCGGTACTAAGGCAAACTGCTTTAATTACTTTAATGGCGCATATGGGCTCTTATGTTCCTGCACAAGCAGCTTCTATTCCACTCACCGATAAAATATTTACCCGTGTGGGTGCCAATGATAATTTAAATGCAGGGGAATCTACATTTATGGTGGAGATGTTAGAAACAGCCAGCATCTTAAATAATATCAGTGAACGTAGTTTAATACTGCTAGATGAAATTGGAAGAGGAACCTCTACTTACGATGGAATTTCTATTGCTTGGAGCATTGTTGAATTTTTGCACCAATCCAAACAAAAGCCCAAAACACTTTTTGCTACGCATTACCATGAATTAAATGATTTAGAAGCACAACTATCTACCGTGCACAATTATCATGTGAGTCATAAGGAAGTAGGTAATAAAATTATATTCTTAAGAAAATTAACCAAAGGTGGTAGCACGCATAGTTTTGGAATTCATGTGGCTAAAATGGCAGGCATGCCTAATATTTTAGTGAGTAGAGCCAATGAAATTTTAAAAGAAATGGAATTGAAAAATCAGGGCAGTCAAAATTTAGCAACCCCTAGTGCACAAGAGCCCAATGCAAAATATCAATTGTCTATTTTTGATGCACACACAGAAACATTTGAATCTATTAGAAAAGAATTAGATGAAATGGATATTAACAATTTAACGCCCGTTGAAGCGTTGATGAAATTACAAGCCATTAAGAAAAAGCTGAACTAAGAAGAATAAATAATTTCTAAAGACTTATATAACGCTCTAAGTAGTCATGAATTTTTTGTTGCAAAGGCGCAGTTACAGGCACCAAAGGCAAACGCAATTCATTTTCAATCATCCCCTGCTCAAACATGAACGCTTTTATACCAGAAGGATTATTTTCTTCGTACATATAAGAATAGCCTTCTACCAATAAATCATTGATTCTTTTGGACATTGAAAAATCGCCTGCCATGGCAAAACGAATCATATCAGAAAAGGGTTTAGGAAAAGCGTTTGCAGCAACACTTATTACGCCATCTGCTCCGCAAGCAATTTGCGCCATTACAATTTCATCATCCCCACTTACTACTAAAAAATCGGAAGGTCTATCTTTTAAAATAGCAATCATCTGTGCCATTTCAGGACCTGCTTCTTTAATGCCAGCAATATTTGGATGAACTGCTAAACGAAGTGTAGTAGCAGCTGACATATTTCGACCTGTGCGCCCTGGTACATTGTATAAAATAATAGGTTTAGGAGCTGCATCCGCTAAAGCAATATAATGCTGAAACAACCCTTCTTGAGAAGGTTTATTGTAATAAGGGGTAACACTTAAAATGGCTACCACTTTTGTTAAATCAAATTTGCTAAATGATCTTATCACTGCAGCCGTATCGTTTCCTCCAATTCCAATCACAATAGGCACACGACCATTTACTTTTTTTACAGTGCAATTAAATACTTCTATTTTTTCTTGATCCGATAATACCACCGACTCACCAGTGGTACCTAATGTTACTATATAATCTAAGCCACCTTCAATTTGAATGTCGATCAAATTTTCGAGCGCAACAAAATCAATGGATTTGTCTTTTTTAAATGGGGTTACTAAAGCAACACCAGTTCCTTGTAGGGTTTTTCTTAACATGTAGCTAAAGATAATTAAATATTATTACGCTTCCTCCCAGAAGCCCATTTTACTGTATTTTTCAATTCTGTTTTCTACTCTTGTTGCTGGAGCAATGTCTTTTACTGATGCCAATGCTGCTATAATTTTTTCTTTTAATACAGCAGCCGCTTCGGTATAACTCCAATGCGCCCCACCTAATGGCTCAGGTACAATTTCATCAATTAAGCCAAAGCCTTTCATATCAATGGCTGTTAATTTTAACTGCTCAGCAGCAACTTCTTTCTTATCCCAACTACGCCATAATATGGAGCTACAACTTTCAGGAGAAATAACAGTATACCAGGTATTTTCCATCATCAGGGTTTTATCCCCTACACCAATGCCCAATGCACCTCCACTAGCGCCTTCCCCTATAATACAAATAATGATAGGCACTTTTAAACGAATCATTTCATATATATTGCGCGCAATGGCCTCGCCTTGACCTCTTTCTTCTGCTTCCAAGCCTGGGAATGCCCCTGGGGTATCTATCAAACAAACCACAGGTTTATTGAATTTTTCAGCCAATTTCATGAGTCTAAGGGCTTTTCGGTAGCCTTCAGGATTGGCCATCCCAAAGTTCCGTAATTGACGTGCTTTGGTATTACTGCCCTTTTGCTGACCAATCATCATTACGGTATGACCATTCAATTCGGCGAATCCACCCACCATAGCTTTATCGTCTTTTACATTGCGATCGCCGTGTAATTCGATAAATTTATCGCACATGTTTTGAATGTACTTTAAAGTATAAGGTCTATCTGGATGACGACTTAATTGTACTCTTTGCCAAGGGGAAAGGCTTGCTGTGATTGCTTTACGCTTATCTACAATAGATTGTTCTAATTGATCGATGGTAGCAGATAAATTTATTTTTGGATTTTTTTCGGCTAATTTTTTAGTCGCATCTATTTGTTCATACAAGTCTTTAATAGGTTGTTCAAAATCTAAAAACTGTCGATTTGGGTATACTGGCATAAGCTTCTATTGGGATGTAAAAATAATAAAGCTTTTTTAATAAAAGATTTGTTTAAAAAAGCAGTTTCCCCTTATCTTTGCAGCCCTTATTAGTGGATTTATCCACGACTCAAGGATCGGTAGTTCAGTTGGTTAGAATGCCGCCCTGTCATCCCGAGAACTCGGGACGGGTTCGCAAGTTGACCAGGTTAACAAATTAGTTCTTAATGTTTTATGTATATTTAATCCAATCGGAAGTAGACTCCTCTTTTTATATAGGTTATACTTCAAACCTGGAACTTAGAATAAAGCAGCACAATAATGGCGAATCGATATACTCTAGACGAAAAAAACCTTGGAAATTGGTCTATTCAGAGGAGTTAGAGAATAAGACATCTGCTTTAAAAAGAGAGCGATTTCTGAAGAAGCAAAAAAATAAAGATTTTTATTATCAGTTAATAAAAACTCTGGATCGGTAGTTCAGTTGGTTAGAATGCCGCCCTGTCACGGCGGAGGTCGCGGGTTCGAGTCCCGTCCGGTCCGCTTTAAAACACTTAACCTCTTGATTTTCAAGGGGTTATTTATTGTCTGTAGCTAAACGTGTAGCAAACGGGTTCTTTCTAGCCATTTCATTATCTACTAAACCCTTGATTTTCAAGTTAAAGCAGCTAATAAAACTTAACCTCTCTTTTTAGCATTGGATTTTAATTTATTAAACCACTCTAATTGTTCTTTCATTGCAACTATCCTATCAACTGGTTCGGTCCTTGCTTCCATTAGTACCCATCCATTGTAATCCATATTTGTAAATAAGTCAAAAAGCTGTTGATAAGGATAAGTTCCATCATTGAGTTCACGAATATGAACAGTATCACCAAACCATTTCTTTACACTGTTAAAATTGGGTTCAAGCCCTGGTGGTAGGAGGTCTTGTTCATTACAGTTCCAGCATATTTTAACATTGGGCTCAGTCACCTGATCAAAAATAGCTTTCATATTAGGAATCTCCTGAGTAAGATTACCATGCACTTCTACCCTAACCAACAAACCATAATCCTGTGCAAACTTTCCACATTCATTAAAGGAAGCAGCAATTTGTGCAATTGTTTTTTCTTTGGATACTTCGGGTGGAAGAAAATTTGGTTTTACCTTAATGCCGCTAGCACCAATATCCTTACAAAGTTTTATATACTCCTTTGTCTGGTCAATATTTTGTCGAAGTATAATTGGATCAGTGCTATGGTATTCAAAATTGGAACCATACCCTATACATTCTACACTGCTATCTTTAAATCGTTCGTTAACTTCCTTTCTTTGCAAAGTAGTTAAATTAGTTTCTACCATATGGGCATGTTGTACTCTTAATTCAACTCCGTGATAACCTGCTTTTTCGCAATTGGCAATTAAGGTGGGTAGGTCCCAGTCTCTGCCCCATTGATAAGTAACCAAGCCCAGCCGCATACCAATTAATTTTGTAAGTGAAAAATTGGGTAAACTACCTAAACTAGTAAGTGCAAGTCCTGCCCCTATTCCGTTCTGAATAAAATGGCGCCTGGATAATTTATTTTTCATACTATTGGTTATTAGCTAATGAATTAAAAGGCTAAATTAAAAATAAAAAGTTAACCTGCCCAGTTGTAACTAGTTAATTAATATATTTTCAATCAATTATTAGTTCTACTTCACAAAACTCTTACTGCTATTTTGCTTTCAAAGTGGCAATTGCGCTGAATTAGTGAGCTCCCCATCAATACTCAACAAACCATCCATCTCTTTTTTCAATATCATTTGATACATCCCTACTCCCTTAATGTTAGTTATTAAAATAAAATCTAAGAATTTTAGAAGTTTATAACTTAGTGGCATGGTTAGTGATATTGACTGCCAATGAGTTAGGAATGCTTTGACGCTCCTTTACTCCTTCCAACTACAACCATCCAATTTTTTCTATTTTATAAGAAAAATGAAATAGTTTAGAATCTAGATTAAGGACCCCTTTTCACCCTATTTTATAAAAAAATCAAATAAAATGAACCCATTTAAAAAATCAAGTATGACCGCTGTGTTATTTTTGACTTTCAGCTATTTAGCTGTCGCACAAGAAAATAGCAAAGAAGTAGCTGCCATTCCTAAAGAGGAAAAATCAGTAACACATCATTCGGTAGTCATTGATGGTAAAACCATTAATTATACAGCCACCGCTGGTGCTTTAATTGTAAGAAACAATATTGACGAACCAGTTGCATTTTTTGGTTACACTTATTACAGCAAAGAAGGAATAACTGATATCACAAAACGCCCTATTACTTTTTCATTTAATGGCGGACCAGGTTCGGCTTCTATGTGGTTACACATGGGCGTGATGGGCCCTAAGCGTTTACAAGTAAATGATCCCTATGACAATGGTGCTGGCCCTTATAAATTAGAGGACAATCAGTATAGTATTTTAGACGAATCTGATATTGTGATGATGGACCCCATAGGTACAGGAATTTCAAAAGCCATAGGCAAAGCAAAAAACGAAAATTTTTGGAGTGTTGATGGTGATATTAAATCGGTGGGCGACTTCATGAAACAATTTTTAGTTGACAACGAAAGACTAAACTCTCCTAGATTTATTTTGGGTGAAAGTTATGGCACCATGCGCAGTGCGGGCGTATCCAAGTATTTACAAAATGCAGGATTCGCATTCAACGGTATTATTTTAGTTTCGGCTGTATTGGATTTAAGAACACTTACCTTCCAAGATGGTGATGATATTTCTTTTGTAATGAACTTACCCACATATGCAGCAACCGCTTGGTACCATAATAAAATACCCAATAAACCTGCTAGTTTAGAAAATTACTTAAAAGAGGCTAGAGTATTTGCCGAAGGTGCTTATACTACTGCATTAATGAAAGGCTCTACTATTTCTCAAGCTGAAAAAGAAGCCATTGCAAAACAACTTAGTTATTTCACAGGACTTAATACTACTTATATATTAAATGGAAAATTAAGAATCACTCAAGGTCAATTTTGTCAAGAGTTGTTAAGAGACGAGCATATGACTACTGGAAGAATTGATTCAAGATACAAAGGCATCAATCAAAATCTTTTAAGTGAGCGTACTTCCTATGATCCGCAAAGCAATGCTTTAAGCCCTATTTATATTACTTCTTTTTTAAACTACTATTACAATGAACTAAAAGTAAATAAAAATTTAACTTACCATATTACTGCCAATAGCCTTGCCGGATTTAAATGGGACTGGAAGCACAACATGAGTGGTTTTGGAGATGCCGCAACACCCAATACTGCCATTGATTTAGCAGATGCTATGTCTAAGAATCCAAATTTAAAAATATTGGTATTGAATGGCTATTATGACCTGGCGACTCCTTTTTATGGTATTGAATATACTTTTGATCACATGGGATTAGAACCAAAAATTCAAGCCAATGTTCAAATGAAATATTATGAAGCAGGACATATGATGTATACGCATCCTGCTTCGGGTATGGCATTTAAAAAAGATGTTGCAAATTTTATCAAAGCCAATTCAAACATCAAATAACTTTGATACCCCTTAAAAAAAGCCCCCCGATAAATCGGGGGGCTTTTTTAGGACTATTTTTCAGTCATGCGTAAAAAATCTATAAGATAACTGCTCCAAATGATGGGCAATGAATGCGTCCCATGTCCTCGAGTAGCATTCGTAATGGGCAATAAAATGAATTTACTATTGGGTATTTTTAAAATGGCAGTATCCAATATTTTTAATTCAGGTGGATTCACTTGATCATCTGCCGAATTGATAGCTAATACGGGTGCTATAATTTTATATAAATCAGCTGCAGGATTGTACTTTCGAGATGCATCAAATTGATAAATCATATCATTGACATCTTTTCCTTTGGCAGCATTGACTAAATACTTATCTAAATAAATTTCTGCAGTCTCTTTGGTAGGCGCATCTTTTTGCCATTGCAATGGAGCA
>Ga0209086_10002478_pt1 | contig 14408 bp, 12 predicted proteins | sample M_130207_XF_Meta_FD_187312 | JGI IMG/M metagenome (GOLD analysis project Ga0209086, IMG submission 187312) | Freshwater microbial communities from Lake Montjoie, Canada to study carbon cycling - M_130207_XF_MetaG (SPAdes) (version 2) | ecosystem: Environmental > Aquatic > Freshwater > Lake... | reverse complement strand
GACTTCTTTCTCTACAAAAATCTAGTCGTCTCAAAAGCCACCAAAGGGCGTGTGATCGCTCATATTGCCAAGGCCAACAAGCCCCCTGAAAACGGGACAGGTTGGCATTACCATGTGGCTGAATTTCAAATGGTCTACATGCTCAAAGGCTGGGCCAGGTTCACGTATGAAGACAAAGTCACTTTGGTCGGTGAGGACGACTGTGTGCACCAAAGACCGGGTATCGTACATTACCTATTTGATTATTCTGCAGATATGGAATACTTGGAGATTGTGGGGCCGGCTGATTTTGGATCCATTTCTGTCCAAGGTCCCCGCGAAGTGCCTGACGTCACTCCTTGGACAACTTAAATCCTAAGCAACTCAACCGAAAAGCATGAACACCCACACGGCAAAACAAGATCGTTGCAAAACTTGTCAATATGTCATGCAATCTGAGTCATCGAACACGGGCTTGAGGTGTGGGTATGAGTATTTTCATGGCAGTTTGATCTTGCGCAAAGTTCGCTTGATGACCTTCTACCCGGTCATCAATCACTTTAATGTTTGTGAAAAATTTTCTCTTCAACCTGAAACGCCGCAAACCTGTGACCCCCTCTCAATTTAGCCTTGCACAGGCAAGCATTTGCAAAAGCAATTCCATGGACATACAACGCACTCAACCCTTTTTTTGATCTAAAAACAAAAAAACTGCAAACTCGCACTCAAGACACTGGGGCTGTCTTGAGCTGAAGTCGGCAGCTCTTTTGAGGTGCTTCTCAGGGGCAATTGACCCCTTAAAAAGACCAGATTGAGCCCTAATGGCTCACATTGAATTAGAAGTTCTTTTTCACACCCAACACCAAGGCCGAGCCACTGAGCTCTTTTGCACCTGAACCGGGTAAGGTGTAGCTGCCATAACGTGTTTTGTAATCGGTCCCAAGCAGCGTGGCACTCAACACCGTGCCCTCCATGTCTTTGTTGACTGCGATGGCATAGTCCGTGTAGCTTGCAGGATTGTTGGCCACATATTGATTGCCCAAATGAGGCACGATCGTCAAACCATCACCCAAATCAAGGGTGTAGCTCAAATCCAAGTAACGGCTGTTTTTGCTGTTCATGTACCCAAATAAATTGCCCATGCTGTTGGACAATTTGGCTGTAAATGCACCCATTGAAAGAGCACCATACACCTCAAACGTATTGGCATCGACAAAGCCTTTGACGCTTGACAAGTTATTGCCCGAATACCAATATTGCAACACACCAACGTCATAAGCAACATCGCCTGTCAAAGCGCCTTTGTAGCCACCATAAATATCAATCTCAACGGGACCTTTAGCTGCGCCCTTGGGGTCTGAGTCTTTGATCCAAGTGATGCTAGATGCCCATGAACCGATGTACGCTCCACTTTTGTCTGCATAGTCAAATCCGCCCTGCAATGCAGGCTTCTTGGCAGATTGAGAGATTCCACGGTAGCGGTACTCACTGAACACACCAAGGTTGAAACTGAGCGTTGACTCGGGTGCAGGGGCAGGCGCAGGGTCTGCAGCTTGGACGGATGTCACATAAGTTGTAGCCAATAACGAGGCTAGAACGACTTTTTGAAACTTCATGGGTATCTCCTTTAAATGATCAGGTCAACCTCAGCATTCTTCATGCCATCAGATTTGTACCATTTACTGGAAAAAACGCACCACAAAGAGGATCTTTTTTTGGGTCAAATCACAAGCGCCCATTTTTGGTGCGCAATTAAGATTTTTAATCGGCCTTTTTGGCGCGCACCGATACGGTGCGAAAACTTATGCTAGGTTTGGGCCCAGAAATTGACTACTTTCTTCTATAGTGACGCCCTGCCTTTGGGCCAAATCCTTGATTTGATCTTCTCCGATTCTGCCAACATTGAAATATTGAGCTTGTGGATGCGCTAGATAGAAACCACAAATGCTTGAGGCGGGCGACATCGCCAAGCTTGACGTCAGGGTGAGCCCAATTTCAGCGCAGGGCAACTGTTCAAACAAGGCCCTTTTGATGACATGATCAGGGCAAGCGGGGTATCCGGGTGCGGGGCGAATGCCCGAGTACTTCTCAGCAATCATGTCTTCTATAGAAAACGTCTCGTTGGGACTGTAACCCCATAAGTCAGTTCTCACTCTGGCGTGCAAGTATTCGGCAAAGGCCTCAGCCAAACGATCTGCAAGGGCCTTTAGCATGATGGACTGATAATCATCGTGAAGCGCCAAGAACTCAGCCTCCTTGTGATCCACACCTTGTCCTGTGGTCAATGCAAAACAACCTATGTAATCCTCATGGCCCATTGGCGCAATGAAATCCGACAAGGACCGATTGGGTCGACCATTGGGTTTCTTGGTTTGCTGCCTAAGCCCATGCCAAACCATCAAAGGCTCTTGGCGTGTTTCATCGCGCCAGATCACCACGTCATCGCCATTGGCATTGGCTGGATAAAAGGCCAGGGCGGCGTTGGCTTGAAGCCACTGTCCCTGAACTATTTTTTTCAACATGCCTTGAGCATCGGTGAAGACTTTTTGGGCTTCTATACCGACGATTGGATCTTTCAAAATGGCAGGATAGGGGCCCGCCAGGTCCCAGGTTTGAAAAAACGGCGCCCAATCAATGAAAGGCGCCAATTGCCCAAGATTTTGATTTGTGAAAACTCTATGGCCTATGAATTTAGGTCGCGTTGCTTGATACGCACGCCAATCGAGGGCAGCTGCATTTTGCCTCGCGCCTTGAAGGGATATCAACGGTGTTGTTTTCTTTTGAGCATGCTGAACTCGAACACGCTCGTAATCTGAGTTTAAATTGTCAATGTATTCTTGTGCTTGATCAGATAACAGCCCTTGCGCCACACCGACACTTCTAGACGCATCGGGCACATAGACAATGGGCCCCTCATAGTGAGGTGCAATTTTGACTGCCGTATGAACCCTGGACGTTGTCGCACCACCGATCAATAAGGGAATTTTTTTATCACGAAAGTACGCATCTTTTTGCATCTCCGAAGCCACGTGCTGCATCTCTTCCAAGCTTGGTGTAATTAAACCCGACAACCCCACAATATCCGCACCCACTTCTTTGGCTTTCGCGAGTATTTCATGACAAGGCACCATGACACCCATGTTGATGACCTCAAAATTGTTGCATTGCAAAACCACCGTCACTATATTTTTACCAATGTCATGCACATCCCCCTTGACAGTGGCCATGACTATCTTGCCTTTGGTTTTAACGGCATGTCCTGCAGCTTGCTGGCGTTTTTTTTCTTCTTCAATGTATGGAATTAAAACGGCAACCGCTTGTTTCATCACTCGCGCACTTTTGACCACTTGTGGCAAAAACATTTTGCCTTGACCAAACAAATCCCCCACGGTGGACATCCCATCCATTAAAGGACCCTCGATCACACTTAAGGCTCGCTTGCCTTGAGAGATCGTTTTCTCGTAAGCCTCTTGGGTATCGAGCTCGATGAACTCATTGATGCCATGGACCAATGCATGCGATAGCCGATCTTCAACAGCACGTGGCGCCTCTTCAGGACCCCTCCAAGCATGCTGTGTCATTTGCTCTTTGGCTTGTCCTTTGGCATTTTCAGCTATTTCAATGAGCCGCTCAGACGCATCGGCTCTGCGATTGAGAACGACATCTTCTACACGTTCTTTTAACTCTGCAGGCAAATCATCATAAACGCCAATCATTCCAGCGTTGACAATGCCCATGTCCATACCGGCCTTGATCGCGTGGTATAAAAATACCGTATGAATCGCCTCCCTAACGGGCTCGTTGCCTCTGAAACTAAAGGAGACATTGGACACGCCACCCGAGACCTTTGCTCCTTTTAAATTCTCTTTAATCCAGCGAGTTGCATTGATAAAGTCAACTGCATAGTTGTTGTGCTCTTCAATCCCAGTTGCAATGGCAAATATGTTTGGATCAAAAATAATATCTTGCGCATCAAAACCCACTTCATCGACCAAAATGTCATAAGCTCTTTTGCAAATTTGGGTTTTCCTCTCAAACGTATCGGCTTGTCCTTTCTCGTCAAAGGCCATGACCACTGCAGCCGCACCGTAACGCATAATGAGTTTGGCTTGTCGTTTGAATTCATCGACACCCTCTTTCATTGAAATCGAGTTCACGATGCCTTTGCCTTGTATGCAACGCAGGCCCGCTTCAATAACACTCCATTTTGAGCTGTCGATCATCACCGGCACTCTTGCAATGTCTGGCTCTGTTGCCATCAGATTCAAGAACCTCACCATGGCCGCTTGGCTGTCAAGCATGGCCTCGTCCATGTTGACATCGATGATTTGAGCCCCATTCTCTACTTGCTGCCTTGCAACGACCAATGCGCGCTCATACTCACCGTTCAAAACCATTTTGGCAAATGCTTTTGAACCCGTGACGTTTGTTCGTTCGCCAATATTGACGAATAAACTATCTTGTCCAATGACCAAGGGCTCTAGGCCACAAAGCAGCAAAGCGTTGGCTTGTAAAGAGTCTTGTGCGCTTAGTTTGTCAGTGGTCAACATGGTCCTCACCTGTGAGTCTTTTACCCAGGTGAGCGCAGTTGTCTAAGGAGATTGCCCCAAGCCTGACCTATCAACACTGTTAGGCTGCAACGCTCCTTGGGGAATGCCAGATTCTAAATTATTTATACGCCCATTTGGCGTGGGATTTCCTGAGAGACATATTTTTTAATCTCAAACAGATGCTCCGGTGTAGTTCCACAACAACCCCCCACAATATTGAGCAAGCCTTCCTTTGCAAATTCATGCAGCAGTCGACTGGTGTCTGCAGGTGTTTCATCAAACCCCGTCTCACTCATCGGGTTGGGTAGTCCGGCATTTGGATAACAAGAGATAAACGTATCTTGTGCCACTTTTGACAGTTCATATAAATACGGCCTCATCAACGCCGCGCCTAACGCGCAATTGAGTCCCACCGCCAGGGGTTTGGCATGTTTAACGCTGTACCAAAATGCACTGACCGTTTGTCCCGACAAAATTCGACCGGAGGCATCTGTCACGGTGCCACTGATGATAAGAGGCAGACGCTCATGGGTTTTCTCAAAACACTCTTCGATCGCAAATAAAGCAGCCTTGGCATTTAAAGTGTCAAAGATGGTCTCGACGATCAAGCCATCAACGCCTCCCTCCAATAAAGCGCTGACTTGCTCAAAATAGCTGACCCTCAATTCTTCGAAGTCCACGTTCCTCGCACCCGGATCATTCACCTCCGGACTGATGCTGGCCGTTTTGGGTGTTGGCCCGAGCGCACCAAATACATATCTCTTGTGTTGTGGTGTTGAATATTTGTCACATGCACGCCGCGCTAGCTGTGCTGAAGCCAAGTTCATCGCGTAAGCCAAATCGGCCATTTTGTAATCTTCTTGTGCAATCTTCGTTGCCCCAAACGTGTTTGTCTCGATGATGTCAACGCCACTTTCCAAATACGACTCGTGTATCTCTTGAATGACTGTGGGGCTGCTCAAGCTCAACAACTCATTGTTGCCTTGCACCGAGCGGGGGACATCTTTGAACCTCTCTCCTCGGTAATGCGCCTCCGACAACTTAAGCCTTTGAATCATGGTTCCCATGGCGCCGTCTAGAATCAAGATCCTGTCTTGGAGCAACTCCCGAAGCTCTGCGCTGCGGGTGTATTGGACATCTTCGTTTTTCATAGAATTTTTGCTCTTGAATGGTTTGCAGCATTTGCCCAAAATTTGAATTTTAATATTGCAACGCTCTGTTTTTGAGCAAGCTTCAAAACCCGCTATATTAGTCCTTTTTTATTAGGTTTTCTTTATGCTGATTGATTTGACTGTTTTATCTCCCTTTGTTGGTTTTTTTGATTGAGTGAAAAAGATGACAAAAAAGTTATAATTTATGACCCTTTAAGGATCTACAAAATGTCAAACCCCTCAAACCAAGACCCTAAACCACACACAGATGTTGTGGAGTCCATTGTGCCCTTGATGCCCATCGTGTTGCCCCTTGGTGGCGCCATCTTGATTTTCTTGCTGGCCTTTATTGCTGTATTCATGGCGTAAGTGTCAGGGTCAGGGTCAGGGTCAGAGTCGACCCATCCCTCAAAGGGCGCGCTCTTTGATTGAACAATGGCTTTCTAAGCCCAACGCGAGGGGGCCCTCACACTCGTCTTTACCCATGGTTTGCTTCGATCTTTTTCGGTTAGTATCTTCCAAATACTTTCAAGTTCTTTAAGGTCAGGGTCTTGAAACCACTCAAGTGCTTGACCTTAATTAATTTGATCAGGAGAGATTTATGAATGCACCCGCACATCAAAGTTTGGGAGTTAATCCTCCAAGCTTTGTCAAAAACACCCAACTTATTGCTTGGGTCAGCGAAATGGCTGCGCTTTGCAAACCCAAAGATATCGTTTGGTGCGATGGGTCAGAAGAAGAATACAAGCACTTGTGTGATTTATTGGTGGAGGCCGGAACGTTTAAAAAACTCAACCCCGCCAAGCGTCCAAACTCTTATCTCGCATGCTCTGACCCCAACGATGTTGCTCGCGTTGAGGACCGAACTTTTATTTGCTCACACAAACAAGAAGATGCTGGCCCAACAAACAATTGGTGTGATCCACAAGAGATGCGACACACCTTAAAACCCTTGTTTGATGGTTGCATGCAAGGTCGCACCATGTATGTGGTGCCTTTTTCCATGGGCCCACTCGGTAGCCTCATTGCCCATATTGGTGTCGAACTTTCCGACAGTGCTTATGTTGCTGTCAACATGAAAATCATGACCCGCATGGGCAAAGAGGTCTATGACGTCTTAGGCAAAGACGGTGAGTATGTGCCTTGCGTGCATACCGTTGGCGCACCTTTGACCAACGGACAAAAGGACGCTATTTGGCCATGCAATGCCACAAAATACATTGTTCACTTTCCCGAGACCCGTGAAATATGGTCTTATGGTTCTGGCTACGGCGGAAACGCTTTGTTGGGGAAAAAGTGTTTTGCACTTCGCATTGCCTCCAACATGGGGCGCGACGAGGGCTGGTTGGCCGAGCACATGCTCATCTTGGGTGTCACCCCACCCAACGGGAAAAAATACCATGTCGCAGCCGCTTTCCCAAGCGCCTGTGGCAAAACCAACTTTGCCATGCTCATCCCCCCCACAGGTTTTGATGGCTGGAAAGTCACCACCATTGGTGACGATATCGCTTGGATCAAGCCTGGAGAAGATGGTCGTTTGTACGCAATCAACCCTGAGGCCGGTTACTTTGGGGTTGCGCCTGGTACCAATACGCTCACCAACCCCAATTGCATGGCCAGTTTAAACAACGATGTGATCTTTACCAATGTGGCACTGACCGACGATGGCGACGTTTGGTGGGAAGGCATGGCCGACGCGCCAGCGCATTGCATTGATTGGCAAGGCAAGGACTGGACGCCCGCAATCGCAAAAGAAACTGGCGCCAAGGCGGCCCATCCCAATGCGCGTTTTACAGTTGCAGCCACCAACAACCCCGCCATTGACTTCGCGTGGGATGATCCAAAAGGAGTTGCCATTGATGCTTTCATTTTTGGAGGCCGCCGCTCAACCACCGTACCCCTTGTCACGGAGGCTAGAACTTGGGTTGAAGGCGTCTACATGGCCTCTACCATGGGCTCGGAGACGACTGCTGCCGCAACGGGCGCTCAAGGTATTGTTAGACGAGACCCGTTTGCCATGCTGCCCTTCACGGGCTACAACATGAGTGATTATTTCCAGCATTGGCTGGACTTGGGCGCAAAACTTTCTCAACAAGGCGCCACTCTCCCAAAAATCTTCACCACCAACTGGTTTCAAAAAGGCGCCGATGGCAAGTTCATCTGGCCTGGCTATGGTGAAAATATGCGCGTTTTGAAGTGGATGATTGACCGCATTGAAAACACCGTCAAAGGCCAAGACCATCTTTTTGGCGTAAGTCCGACTTACCCCGAAATCAATTGGAAGGGGCTTGACTTCTCTGCAGATCAATTCGATCAAGTGACCCACATCGACAAGTCAGCCTGGGAAGCGGAACTGATCTTGCACAAAGAACTCTTTCAACAACTCTCCTACCACTTGCCTCAAGAGTTGAAACAAGCGCAAGATAACCTTGAAAAAAGGCTCGCACTCGTTTGAGATCTTTGTTGCTTTCTTGCTAAAAAGCCTCTTATTCCCAAGAGGCTTTTTTCGTTCAGCACAGAAAAGCAACAACTAGGCTCCACATCAAGACTTCAACATTAAAACCGTCAACTCGGCCATCAACGCTGGATCTTGCTGCGCAACAGCCCATGTTTTTTCATCCTGCCTGTTTTGCGCCCTGACATGCATCCAATGCTGCAAACCTTTTCTCAATTTGCTCGAAATGCTTCTGACAGGTCCATCAAACAAAGCAAGTGAAGAAAATGCCACAATCCAAAGGGCAATCCATGCCGCCATCAAGTGGCCATCACTCCAAGAGTCAATGACTTGGTTGGCAACCACAAGCAAAGCGGAAACCAGGGCGCCTAAAAGCAAGGCGGCCAAGCCCTTTGCGCCGTCAAAGTGCTGGGAATACGCTTGATATTTCGCCACGATGCCTTCGACACGTTCTACACCGGGATGCTTTTGAATGAATTGAGTGTGTACAAATGTTGTCATGATGTTTCCTTTGAAAAATAAAGCGCTTTTAAAACCGCATGTCTCTATATTAGGGTTTTTGCGAGTGTTGTTCAACTTTTGTTTGGTGATGTACAATATTCATAATTATGATGAAACAGGCCCGAACACCCAACTTCAAGACTCTTGACCTCAACTTGTTAAGGGTTTTTGATGTCATCATGTCTGAGCAAAGCCTCACTCGAGCCGCGGCAAAACTCTCGCTCACCCAACCGGCTGTGAGCAATGCTTTGCGTCGGCTTCGTGATCACTTAGATGATGACTTGTTGGTTCGCGCGGGTCCTCGTCTCATGCCAACCTCACAAGCCAAGTGGCTTTGGCCACAAATCAGAGAGGCCTTGAGTCAACTCGAGAAAGCCATCGCGCCCGATCCTTTCAATGCGCAACAGAGCACCACGCCGTTCATTTTGACAATGGCCGATGCGACCGCCGCTGAACTCATCCCTGCGTTATCTAAGATATTTGAGCTCGAGGCACCCAAAGCCAGTTTGCGCATCATTCCTTTGACCACTCGCGACCCCCGAAAACTGCTCATGGAACACGCAGCTCATATCGCCGTGGGTCATTTCCCAGGCGTATTGGCCGATCTCACCGCAAAAGCACAGTCAGACGAGTTGGTCATGTTTGATTATTTCCGGCTCTTTGAAGGCGAATATGTTTGTGTCATGCGACGAGATCACCCACTGAGCACTCGGCCCTTGGATTTGGAAGCCTTTTGCCAAGCAAGGCACATGCTGGTGAGTTTTTCTGGTCGACCTTTCGGTTTTGTCGACGAGGCCCTTGCGTCTTTGGGTAGGCATCGAAAAGTGGCCGTCACCGTCAATCAATTCTCAACCGCTGGGCGCGTGGTATTGAACTCAAACTTGTTGACGGTATTGCCCAAGCATTTTGTTCGCGTCGCTGGCCTGGCTGAACAACTGTGCATCAAACCCATTCCCTTGAGACTTCAGCCAGTTCACGTGGACTTGCTTTGGTTCAAGCAAGCGTTTTCTGATCAAGCGCATGAGTGGTTGCGATCGGTGCTTGTTCGTGCAGCAAAAGAAGTATTGGATGTCATCTAAAGCGCATGCGCGCTCTGCTACTCCATTGACTGGGCCAACGGCATTTGTGGTGCGTTGAAACTTTGACGTGGGCTGTGGCCCCATATGACACCACCACCCAAGCACTCCTCTCCTCTGTATAGAACCACCGACTGGCCTGGTGTGACCGCCCATTGAGCTTGGTCAAACGACAACTTCAATTCTTTGGCACTCATCGCATCCACCTGGCACACCGCATCCACTTGTCGGTAGCGCGTCTTTGCTGTCAAGCCTCTTGCTGTTAAATCGGGTGCCTCACGGCCACACGTCCAACTCAAGTCTTGGGCACTCAATGCATCGGATAAAAGAGCCGGGTGATCATGACCTTGCACGGCCCACAAGATGTTGCGCTGCATTTCCTTGTACGCAACAAACCAAGGCTCGTGGTGCTCATTTTTTTTGGGTTTTGCATCAAGGTCGCGCTGAGAGTCCTTGACCCCGCCAATGCCCAACCCTTGTCTTTGACCCAAGGTATAAAAACTCAGGCCCACATGTTGACCAATGGTTTGGTTCAGCTCATTTTTGATCGGTCCAGGTTTAGATGAAATGTATTGATTTAAAAAAGCCCGAAAAGGTCGCTCACCGATAAAACATATGCCGGTTGAGTCTTTTTTCTTGGCATTGGGCAAACCAATCTCTGCAGCCAAGGCCCTGAGCTGAGGCTTTCTCATCTCCCCCACTGGAAACCAGGTCTTGCTCAACTGCCCCTGTTGCAAGCGGTGTAAAAAATAGCTCTGATCCTTCTCTGTATCAAGTCCCTTTAATAACTTGAATCCACTTGCAGTTTCCACAACTCTTGCATAATGACCGGTTGCAATTTTTTCTGCGCCTAGTCGCATCGCATGATCCAAAAAAGCCTTGAACTTGATTTCTGCATTGCACAGCACATCCGGATTGGGCGTTCTGCCCGCTTTGTATTCCTTTAAAAACTCGGCAAAAACACGATCCTTGTAGTCCGCTGCAAAATTGACATGCTCAATTTCAATGCCCAAAACGTCCGCAACCGCCACGGCATCTACAAAATCCTCATTCGATGAACAATAGGTATCGTGGTCGTCCTCCTCCCAGTTTTTCATAAATATGGCATGTACTTCGTGGCCCTCTTTTTTTAAAAGATACGCCGCCACCGCAGAGTCAACCCCCCCACTTAAACCAACGACAATGCGACGCTTGGGCTCAGACATGTTCAATGCATCTGTTGTCTAGTTGGCAAATGCAGCAATGCCGGTTTGTGCACGACCCAAAATTAAAGCATGCACATCATGCGTGCCTTCATAGGTATTGACGACCTCTAAATTCACCAAGTGTCTTGCAACGCCAAACTCATCACTGATGCCATTTCCACCCATCATGTCTCGTGCCAAACGTGCCACATCCAAAGACTTGCCACAGGAGTTTCTTTTAAGCAAAGAGGTGAGCTCTACAGATGCCTTGCCCTCGTCTTTCATTCGACCCAACCTCAAACAACCCTGCAAGCCCAAAGCAATTTCAGTTTGCATATCAGCCAATTTCTTTTGTATCAATTGATTGGCCGCCAAAGGGCGCCCAAATTGAATGCGATCCATCGTGTACTGACGGCTTGCATGCCAACAAAACTCCGCTGCGCCCAAGGCACCCCAAGCGATACCATAGCGCGCACTGTTTAAACAGGTAAAGGGGCCCTTCAGACCTGTGACCTCTGGAAAGGCATTTTCTTCGGGTACAAAAACCGAATCCATCACAATTTCACCCGTGATCGAGGCCCGTAAACCCACTTTCCCGTGAATCGCAGGTGCACTCAAGCCCTTCATCCCTTTTTCTAAGATAAACCCTCTAATGGGTCCCACCGTGCCACTTTCACTCATCTCTTTGGCCCAAACCACAAAAACATCTGCAATGGGGCTGTTGGAAATCCACATTTTGCTACCGCGCAGTTGATACCCCCCCGCCACTTTCTGGGCGCGTGTAGACATACTCCCAGGGTCTGAACCATGATCTGCTTCTGTCAAACCAAAGCACCCGATGCTTTGCCCACTGGCCAAAGAGGGTAAATACTTTTCTCGTTGTGCTTGAGTACCAAACTCATAAATGGGCAACATGACCAATGAGGATTGCACACTCATCATCGAGCGGTATCCCGAATCAACACGCTCAACCTCTCGGGCAATCAAACCGTAATCCACGTAACTCAATCCAGGACCCCCGTATTCTTGAGGGATGGTGGGGCCAAGAAGCCCCAATTCGCCCATTTCACGAAAGATGGTGGGGTCGGTTTTTTCACTTCTAAACGCCTCTAGCACACGAGGCAGCAATTTTCTTTGACAATACTCATGGGCCGCTTGTTGGATCATCCTCTCCTCTTCACTGAGTTGATCATCCAATAAGAAAGGGTCTTGCCACTGAAAAGTTACTCGCGTCATTGTGTTTTCCAATTCGTTTTAAATAAAGCCTCTGCCCCCGAGCTCGATCTTGATGGGCCCGTCTCACAGTTGATAAGTTTAATATAGATGGCTTGGCCTTGTGCTCATTCGTTCATAAAACCCCGACTTGATTTGAGCGTTGAGCGCTTTTTCTTTTGTTCTAAGCGTTTCTCAATGGAGGATCTCTTGGGTTGAGTGGCTCTTCTCGCTTTGGGTGCTTGAGCACATTTGAGAATCAAATCATTGAGCCTGGCCCAAGCTAAGATTCGATTCATATCTTGACTTCGTGTGTCTTGCACCTTCATCACCAAAACACCCTCTTTTGAGATTCTTGAGTCCTTGAGGGCCAACATTCTTTGCTTGATGGATTCGCCAAGGCTGGATGCATGGATATCAAATCGCAAGTGTATGGCACTGGAGACTTTGTTGACATGTTGCCCCCCCGAGCCTTGTGCTCGAATGGCCTTTAAAATGACCTCCGACTCTTTGAGTTCTATTTCTTTATGCATGGTGGGCAATCCGCATCTTGGGGAGTACACTGGGCTTTTAACTGTCTGAGGACTTTATCATGGCAAAAGGTCAACAAAGAAAAAACAAAGAGAACAAAAAACCCAAAAAAGATCTCACCGCGCCCAAGCCAGGGATCGTGGAGACCACCAAATCCATGCTCGCGACATCCATCATTGCCAAAGGCAAGCTTAAAAAGTGAAGGCCGAGTCCCCTGTCTTGTCATGCTTTATCCCTCACTCCTTCCTTAACTGAACCATGCGCATTTGGCAAAAACCCATCTCCATTGAAATATTGACCGCCAAGAACAACGGCTCTGCATCTGATCATCTGGGCATTGAGTTTACCGAAGTTGGCGATGATTTTATCGGTGCTCGTTTAAAAGTAGAGCGCAAAACCATGCAGCCTTATGGCAGACTTCATGGAGGCGTGAGTGTGGTGCTGGCTGAGACACTGGGTTCATGTGGTGCCTTCTACGCCTGCCCTGCAGAGTTTCTAGCCCTGGGCATGGAGATCAATGCCAACCATCTGAAAGGTGTGAGCAGTGGCTATGTCTATGGCGTTGCTCGGCCCTTTCACGTCGGAAAAAGCACTCAAATTTGGGGGATTGAACTTAAAAATGACAAGCACGAATTGATCTGCATTTCACGGTTAACTGTGGCCATTGTTCAAAGCACATCTTCACCGCGCTGAGGGCAACTTCACTCAACGGTGCACGTCTTTGGCCAGTCGGGGATCAAACGCTTGAGGGTTGGTTCAGTTTGGCCAACCGCTCGCTTTTCCAATAGACATCCGGCACACCTGCATCAAGATTGAGTTTTCGTGCCAACATGAACATGACGTCACTCAAACGGTTCAGATACTGAATACCCAAGCCCTCATATGTTTCTTCATTGGAAAGTGTGACCAAAGACCGCTCTGCTCTTCTCGCTACAGTTCTACACACGTGCGCCAAGGTCGAAGAGCGGGTACCCCCAGGTAAGATAAACTCTTTTAAAGGCGGCAACACCTTCACATAAGAAGCAATCTCCAAGTCCAAGTCAGCGACAGCCGACTCTTTGAGCAAGAGAAAGCCAGGGATGGACAACTCCCCCCCAAGATTAAAGAGCTCGTGCTGAATGTCCACCAACAACGCCTGCTCTTTCAGCGCCATCTCTTCACAAAGAAGCAAACCCAGCATGGAGTTCAACTCGTCCACATCCCCCATGGCTTGAACACGCACATGGCTCTTTGGCACACGCTCGTTGTTGCCCAAACCAGTCATGCCCGCATCTCCGGTGCGTGTTGTAATTTGTGTGAGTCGTTGTCCCATTGTTCTCTCCTTGGCCCAATTGATGGTCTTTCTTTTGCGCTGATCAAGCGCGAGAAAAATCCAATGTGTTGAAAAATACCTTTTTTAAAAGGCCTGCATCTTTTTTTCTGTCCCCTCTTTCTTTTGCCTCGCTGCACGCCAACGCATCCATGCACCTGTCTATACCCACATTCACCCCTTGGCTCCGTGTTGAAAAACCTCAAACAAACCAAGGCAGCCCTTGTGTGGCAAGTCTTTCCTATTGCAATTGAACAATCGTTTTGAGTTTATCGATCAATCCATTGACCTCTTCGAGTGAGCCAAATTGAATGGCCAACTCACCCATCTCCTCAACCCGGCCATATCTTTTCACTCTCTTTTTGACACGAACCTCCACTTGCGCCGTTAGCAAGTCGGACAATTCTTCCTCTACTTTTCTGAGGTCTCGGGATTTTTCTTTTTTCGGCTTAGATGCAAC
>Ga0209086_10002476_pt1 | contig 14414 bp, 13 predicted proteins | sample M_130207_XF_Meta_FD_187312 | JGI IMG/M metagenome (GOLD analysis project Ga0209086, IMG submission 187312) | Freshwater microbial communities from Lake Montjoie, Canada to study carbon cycling - M_130207_XF_MetaG (SPAdes) (version 2) | ecosystem: Environmental > Aquatic > Freshwater > Lake... | reverse complement strand
AGCGTATCGCGGTCTAACTTGAGGCGCTGCACTTCGTCTAGGATCCGGCCGAGCCCCTGATCGATGGATTCGAGCATGGCGGCAAGTTCGGGGTTGTTCTTTTTCTTGCCGGCCTCGGGGCGGCTCTCGTATGGCCCGAAAATCCGATCCGCCGAATCCCAAGGCCAACCAAGGATCGCATCTCCGTCCGAAACTTCGGGATTTGCGAGTCGCCGAGTGTCCCGGAAGCTCCGCGGATCAAACAGGAGACGCCAAAATCGTGGACACGGCGCATACCTCCGGCGCGCCAGACGTTCATGACTGATACCAGCGTGGCTGCGGTCATGACTACGCGGCTTGATCGGGCGGGTTGAGATCGGCCATTGCTGGTTCATCCAGCCCGCCAGAGAGATCAGCAGGAAACGGAACGGGTCCAGGCACTTCGACATCGGGTCGTCTCATTATCGACGACGCCAGGGATTATCTCCCGCTGTTTCAGATAGATCGAGTTTTCGGGCCATACGACCACTGAGAAATGGCGGACATCGGAATCGAAAGAAGGGAGGCAACCTCCAATTTATCAGCAACTTCGAGGTTTGCGAGAACTACGGCCTTCCGCGCTCACGAAAAAATATCATTTTGCTCGGAGAAACTGACCCGTGCGCCTAGGCCGGATGATTACGCGTTCGCTACCCGTGGCGGGCAAAGAAAGGCACGACTTTTTCAGCGGTTCACTCTATCCGAACGTAATCGGATCGGATCGGATCGCGTCTCGTGAGCGCCGACGCAATAGTATAAACTGGTGGGCCGCCGTAAAATATTAAGCACCTAGACCCTAGGCCCGTTCTTGACTTGCAAGGAACCGACTTGGAGACATTCGACCAATTTTTCGCCCGCGCTACCGGTAACCCGCCGTATCCTTACCAGTGCAAACTTGCCAGCTTGCCAACTGCCAGCCGAATCCTGAAAGTGCCGACGGGTGCGGGCAAGACGGCCGCGGCGATCATTCCGTGGCTGTATCGGTTCGTCTCTGGAGCGCCGGACGCGCCAAGGCGGCTGGTCTACTGCTTGCCGATGCGGGTGCTGGTGGAGCAGACCTTACAGTTGGCCCAAGATTGGGTGAAGTGTGTCGCGCCGGAAGTACATGTATATGCGCTGATGGGTGGAGATGTGAATGTCGAGTGGGAGGTGCATCCGGAACGGCCCGCGATTCTGATTGGTACGCAGGACATGCTGCTTTCACGGGCGCTGAATCGTGGATACGCAATGAGCCGGTACCGGTGGCCCGTTCAATTTGGACTTCTCAACAATGACGCATTGTGGGTCTGCGACGAAGTACAGCTTATGGGTGACGGTCTTGCAACCACCGCGCAATTGGCGGCCTTCCGCAGCCGCTTTACTACCTTTGGACCGACTCCCACAATTTGGATGTCAGCGACGCTCGATCCCGAAATGTTGCGGACGGTGGATTTACAGGAGCAGCCTCCGGTTTTCGAACTGGGGCCGGATGACAAAGCAAATGAGCGGCTTTGGAAACGCCTTGAAGCGGCGAAGTCCGTGGCCCCGGCACCCGAAGAATGCCGTGCGCCGGAAGGCCTGGCGCGATTCCTAGCCGCGGAGCATAAGCCCGGTACGCAGACACTGGCCGTCGTCAACCGGGTCGCTCGCGCGCAAGCCGTCTTCGACGAGTTTCGGCGACTTGCCCCAAAGGTGCCGTGCCGATTACTCCATTCCCGCTTCCGGTCAAATGAAAAAAAGATTTGGCCGGACCTATTCCGCGAGCAAATACCGTCAGAAGGCCGGGTGCTTATTTCAACTCAGGTCGTAGAAGCGGGATTGGATATTTCTTCAGCGCTCCTGATTACGGATCTGGCGCCGTGGCCGAGCCTCGTGCAGCGCTTTGGCCGATGCAACCGCGAGGGCGAACAGGAAAGTGGAGGAAGAATTTTCTGGGTCGATCGACCGTTAACCGGAAAGATGAAAGACGAAGCGCTGAATGAAGAGATGGCACGTCCGTACCAACTGGCTGAACTCAAGGAAGCCAGCGATCGTTTGGCCCGCCTCGGTTCGGCGAGCCCGAACGATCTTCCGAATCACAAAATCCCCTATCGCCCCACCCATGTCCTTCGACGCAGGGATCTCATCGATCTGTTCGACACCACACCGGATCTCTCCGGATATGATCTGGATATTTCGCGGTTCATCCGGGATGAAAACAATCGCGACGTGCAAATCGCCTGGCGACAAGAGCTTCCAATCGGAGGAGACAAAGAAAGCGCGCCGTCCAGCGGCGAGCTGTGCAGTGTGCCAATTGGCGAACTGGCGGCCCTAATCAAGAGCGTAAAATCAGGATCGCGACTGAAGGCGGTTACGTGGAATGCGCTCGATGGCGAATGGATTAACGTTCGAGATAACACGCCGTTGAGGCCGGGAATGGTTCTGGTAGCCACGGCAAATTCAGGCTGTTACGACGCCATTCGCGGGTGGAACGTATCGTATACCAAGGCAGTTGTACCGGTTCCAGAGATGACGGCGGAACAGGGTACCCCCGATGATCCACTAACGTTCCTCCGGTATACCCAAACTCTGGAAGCGCATTCCGTCGAGGTACGGGACGCGATGCAAGTTCTCCTGGAAGCACTGGAAGGAATAGAACTTGATGAATACACGGAAACGCTTCTTAACGTGGCCTTGCGGCACGACTGGGGGAAAGCACATCCGGTTTTCCAAATGACCCTAAATCCCGGCGGTACCGGGCCGTTACTCGCGAAGTCGAAAGTTGAGAGACGGCATTCACGGAAGTATTTCCGGCATGAACTGGCTTCCGCACTGGCGATCTTGCAGAGCGGTGGATCGGACTTGGCTACCTATCTGACGGCGGCACATCACGGGAAGGTACGATTGTCGATCCGCGCTCTGCCGAATGAGAATAGGCCGGAGAAGCCCGGCGTCCGCTTCGCGCGGGGAATTCATGAAGGCGATATATTGCTTGCCGCGCAACTCGGCGAGGTAAACACATTGCCTGTAACGCTCGATCTCGAGCCCATGATGCTGGGCCTCTCAGCACGGGGCGAGCCGTCCTGGATGGAGAGAATGCTGAGCCTCCGCGACGCCTTGGGTCCCTTTCGACTGGCGTACCTCGAAGCGTTGATCGTCGCGGCGGATGTTCGGGCGAGCAACAAACCGACGGCGGTGATTTCGTGAGTTTCATACTCGAGTTCGCGGGGTGCCGAGCGGAGCCGATGGCGGGATATTTGAAGGCACTAGCCGTGTTCCGGCTGGTCAGCGAACAATCCGACGCGCAAGCGCGTGGCTGGTGGCGAGAGAATACGTTTTGCCTGGAGTCACGGCTTGACGAGGCCCAATTAGCCAATTTTTTCCTCAATGAATATCGACCTACTGCAATTGTTGCGCCCTGGAACGGTGGCAGCGGGTTTGGTGAAGGCGACCGCCGCAACGGTCTTGACGCGATTCTTGGAACCGCAGACACGCGGTTTGCGGACTACCAGCAGGCGATCCGTGAAATCTTTTCGTGGCCGGAGTTCGCCGGCGGCGAGATGACGGTGGGGGCGATGCTTGACGATCTGCGGGCCACGGCCGCATCCAATTCCGGCAAGGCGCAGAACGACATTCTCGGGTTGATCGAGGAGTTTGAATCAGCAGCGGGGCCCGATCATTCAGAGCTTCGGGGTTTGACGGCCAAACAGGTTAAGGAAATCGCAAGAGGAGCTTACAACGCGGTCAAGAAACTTCGGACGGCCGCAAAGAAAAACCGGAGGGCTGGAGGCAAAGACGAAGTGGTGCGACTATGCCGCAACCGGTTGTCCGACCGCGCGCAGGATTGGGTGGATGCAGCCGTTGTGCTTCGCACGTCCAGTGAACTCGCCTACCCGCCGATTCTCGGCACAGGTGGGGTAGAGGGACGGCTCGACTACACCAATTCATTCATGGAACGAGTGTCGACGCTGTTACTTGGAACTGAAGATCTAAGCCGCAGCCCTTTGGCGAGCGGGTTATTTGACGAACAGGCGTCGCCGCCGCCGCTTGGTAATCAGGTGAGTGCCAGTCTATTGGCCAACGCTTTATACGGTCGCCCGACAGCCAGTCTTGAAATTGCTTCGACCGGGCAACTCGATCCGGGTTGCGCCGGAGGATTCAACCAGGGTCCGGGCGTCGAAACGAAGAACTTTCCCACGAATCCATGGAGTTTCGTCCTCACAATGGAAGGGGCTGTCGCGTGGACGGGAAGCGCTACGCGGCGTCACGGAAGTGTGCGGCACGGCGCTTCTTCAAGCCCTTTCACTGTTTACTCGCGGGCCGTCGGTTACGGCTCTGCGGAATCAACCGACGAAGCTGCCGCACGCGCCGAAGTTTGGATGCCGATATGGACCAGACCTTGCCCGTTTGAGGAACTTAGATACCTGCTCCGCGAAGGTAGGGTTGAGTGGAACGGGCGGCCTGTGAAAGACGCGATGGAGTTTACGCGCGCGGCAACTTCACTTGGCACCGATCGCGGCATTGCGTCCTTTCAGCGATACAGTCTGATTAAGCGCCGCGGCGACAGTTATCTCGCGCTCCTTCTCGGGCGGATTCCCGTAAGCGATCATACCGACGCTACATTATTGCGCGACCTGGAAATTCTACTGGCGGATTACGATGTTTTTGCGCGGGGCTTTCCGAAGGGCGGCCCGCCGGCGAGGCTCGCATCGGCTCGCCGTCAAGTCGATTCCGCCGTCTATGACTACGCGCTGAAAGGCGACGGCATCCGGCTTGCCCGCGTATTCGTGGCAGTGGGCGCTTTGGAGCGCGCGCTTACGTATCGCGACCACAGGGCCAACCCGAAACTCTCCGCGCCCCTCAGAGGGCTGAGTCCTCGCTGGCTCCTGGAAGCCGATGATGAATCGCTCGAATTCCGTACCGCCGTCGCGATCGCGTCCATCCGCCGAACCGGTGACGTGGGCCCCCTGCGCGCGAACGTCATTCCGGTTGATCCCGTAAAGCCGTGGGCTTGGTCAATAGGAGAAGGGCAGACGGCATGGACGGGCCTCACCATCTGGAATCGGCTTCATTCCGCTCTAAAACGCAGGCTAATGGACGGCGCAAGACTTGCTTGTGATAGGCTTCCGTTACAATCGGCACTTTCCATGCATCCCTTGGACGCAGCCGCGGTAGTGTCGGCCCCGCTTGACGAGGATCGATTGGAGAACCTCTTGTTTGCAGCCACTTTGGTTAATTTCGGACACGAAGAATTTTTCGCCGTTCGCGACCAATTGAATGCCCGTTGGCGCTCGCCGCGGATGGCGATACCTATTCCTCGGGACTATGCGTTATTGAAGCACCTGTTCGATCCATCGGTGGATGTTCGCCCGGAACCATCGATTCTGACATTGCTGGCGGCAAACAGTGTGTCCGCGGCCTGCGCTGTGGCCAGCCGGCGATTGAAAGTCAGCCAACTCACTCCGGTTGACGTGAAATATCCGGATCACGATGGCGGAGTCCGGTTGGCGGCGGCACTGCTAATTCCTGTCTACCCGATCGCGGCACTGTCGCGGCTTGTTCTGAAACTCGACGATTCGGCCAAGGCCGAGAAAGGCAACTAAAAATGTTTGAAAATCTGAATGACATAGCGCGTCTTCTGCTGGAGCAGGAACTGCAACCGGTACAGGGCGACCGCTTCCAGCCAACCGGTTTCGCGGATCTGGGAGCGGCGGATTACAAGAGAGCGGACGGCAAGCGCATGCTCCTTGTTGAATCCGCTCAATCGGTGGCAAACCGCCTGGAAAAGACATGCCTGAAGGGTGATGGCCCACATATCGATCCTGAACTCGACGGAATTCCTTACGTCGTTGCGAAACTAACTGGCGCTGTCGAGACCGAGACGAGTTCGCTGATCGAAGCGCACCGCATCAACTCTCCTTGGATTATTTCCGACAAGGCCTTTCAAGCCGACTTCGTCAAGCGGGCGGCTTACGAACTTGGGAAACCGCTGATGTGGAACCGTATCGCGTCAGCACTTTTCCACTACGATCCAAACTCCCTAATCCACGGTATATTCATGGCTAATCTTGGTGATGGCCGCGTTCGTTTTCCGCGCGCGCTCTCCGGATTCGTCGAGGCTTCCGACATTGTGGAAGCAGTTTCGGGCGGCGTGAAGAACAACGCACTGGATCCGACCGGAAAAATTCGCGCCAAAGATTACGACAAGGATGTCTATGGCAACGTTCCATACGCTCGGGTCGAGTACACGGCGCTATCCATCGTTGCGTACTTCAACCTGGACCTAGCTTTAATCAGGGGCTTCGACCTGCCGAAACCTGCTACCACCCTTCTAGTCGCCCTCAGCCTATTAAAGGTACGCCGCTTTCTTGCCGCCGGTCTTCGGCTGCGGACCGCTTGCGACCTGACTCCATCGGCACCGTTTCGCGTGAAGGCGCCCATCGGATTTGACTTGCCGGACGAAGCGACGTTACTGAAAACAGTGAAACAGACGATTGCGGATTGTCGCGAAGCGGGCCTGTTCGCCAGCCCCTCTATCACATTGATCACCACTACTTCCGTGGTGAAGGCTGACGCCAAAGACACGTCGGCAGTTTGACCCCGAGGCACAATGCTGGTAATCGAACTCGCCTTTCCCGCCGGACGCTATCACGCCACCGCGTGGGGACGACACGTGAATGAAGGAGTGCCGGAGTGGCCTCCTTCGCCCTACCGCCTTGTACGCGCGCTCTTCGACACATGGAAGCGCAAGGCCGACGCCTGGCCCGCTGAAAGGGTGTATCCAGTGTTGCGGATGTTGTCTGAATCCGCACCATGTTACCGCCTTCCACCAACCACTGTTTCGCATACACGGTCGTTCCTCAGTAAGAATGAGGAAGACCCGCAAGCCCGTACGTTGATCTTCGATGCGTTCGTTGCCTTAGCACCCCGGAGTACAGCCGTTATGGGCTGGCCGGCCGCCGATCCAACACCCCAGTCTCTCGACGATTTGGACGCGTTGCTCTCCCTGTTGAACTACCTCGGACGTTCGGAGTCCTGGATAGAGGCTCGAATCCTACGCGGGGTCAGCGGGGTGGAGTGGAACTGCGTCCCAGCAAGCGCCACGCTCGCCGACTCGTCGCAAGAAATCATTCAAGTGGCCAGTCCGATTCCGGTCTCCGAGTACGTGCCGGCCCAGATCGGAAAGGGTAAGAAAGCCCAAACACTTTCCTGGTTGGAAGCGATCGCCACGGGCACCGACACCATTCACAAGCACGGACTCAGCCACCCGCCGGCAATGAAGTATGTGGAGTACTCGCGCGATTCGCGGTGCTTTGAATCAGGCTTCGGCGCAATACCGCAGACGCAAAGCGAATCCATCCATTCTGTGCTCTACGCGCTGGATTCTAAAGTTCTTCCTTCGACGATCCAAACACTGGAAATTGCCGAACAGGTGCGGACACGCCTGATGGGAATTCACAAATACATCGCCGGTTTCGAGAATGTATCGCGGAGGTTCAGCGGTCGAGCATCCTCCGTTGCGCCACTCACCGGGCATCGTCACGCTTTCTATCTGCCCATGGATAGCGATGGGGACGGCAAATTGGATCACCTGCTCATACGAAGTAAGGAACCCTTCGACGCTTCTGAACTGCAAGCATTGGACCGGTTAGACGATTTGTGGCAGAGAAAGGGCAAGCCTGGAATCCGTTGCATCCCAATCCGTTGGGGAGGCAAGGCTGAGCAGCACATGCGGGTACGAAGTGCGACACCCTTCGTACCCGCCCGACATATGAAAGCCCGCCGTGAGGAGTTCCCTGATTGGTTGCGCGGCGAAGTCGAGAGAGAATGCCAGAACCATAGCCTTCCGGAACCTGTTGCAGTTACAGGAATGGCAGCGCTTGCAGTCGCTGGCGGACGGACGGTCCGCTGGTCCGAATTCCGCCGCAACCGCAAGGAAGATCCAGTGCGCTCCGGATATGGCCTAGTCCTCGAATTTGCGGAACCGGTGACGACACCGTTCTCGCTCGGCTACGGTTGCCACTTCGGTTTGGGGCAGTTTCAACCGATGGAATAAAAGCATGCGCTCCACCTATCTGGTTTGCTACGACATCTGCGACGACAAACGCCTCCGAAGGTCTTCCAAACGCTGCGCAAGACCGGCGACCACATTCAATATTCCGTCTTCGAGTGCCAACTGAATCCGGCCGACATGGCTCGCCTTCGCGCCGAACTCCACGCCATTATCCATCACACCCAGGACCAGGTGCTCTTCGTGTCTCTCGGCCCAGCCCAGAATCGAGGAGACCGCGTCATCTCCGCCATCGGTAAACCCTATACCAACCTGGATGCCGCGCTGATCGTGATCTAGACAACCCACGATCAGCGCGGCCTCGGAGAAAACATCGTGGCCTCCTTCCCCATACTCCCGCAACCAGTAGCGCCCGCCAGGGACATCCCCGAATACCTGCCCGCGCGGATGGTCAATGAATTCGAGTACTGCCCCCGGCTGTTCTATCTGGAACATGTGCGCGGCGAATTCCTCGACAGCGTTGACACGATCGAAGGCCAGCACCTTCACCGCGTTGTCGACAAAGAGGGCGACAGCTTCCCCGCCCCCGCCGACCTCGGTGACAACCCCCTGAAAACCCGTTCCATCACCCTCACCAGTGAGCGCCTCCGCGTCATCGCCAAACTGGATGTCGTTGAAATTCGCAACGGCGAAGCCACGCCCGTCGATACGAAACACGGCCGTCCCCGCGAAACCAAAACCGGCATTGAACTTTGGCCTTCCGATAAGGTCCAATTGGTTTTGCAAATCCTCCTTCTGCGGGAGTGCGGCTACCGTTGTGAAGAAGGATTGGTTTTCTACTGCCACCACTCGCCAGCGCGTGCGCGTCATCCCCAAGCCGGAGTTGATCGCCGAAACGGAACGCGCCGTCGCCGCCGCCTGGGTCCTGGTCGCTAATCCCATCATTCCGCCACCGCTGGAGGACTCCCCCAAATGCCCCGGCTGTTCGCTCGGGCCCATCTGCTTACCGGACGAAGTCAACCGCATCCGCCAGCAACCCGAACCCGATCCCGATCAGATGCTGCTCTTCGAACTGGAAGGAGTCGCCGCGCCCCGCAAAGGAGCCGGTTCCGAAGTCCGCCGCCTGCTGGCCCCGCGCGAAGAACGCAAACCCCTCTACCTCAACACCCAAGGCCTCCGCGTTGGTAAAAGTGGTGGCGTCCTCCAAGTCAGGGAAAAGGAGGCGCTGCTCCAGGAAGTCCGTATTCACGAAATCTGCCAGCTCAATCTGATGGGCAATATTCAGGTGACAACGCAGGCCATCCAAACTCTATGTGAAGCGGAAATACCGGTCAGTTACTTCTCGCAGGGCGGCTGGTTTTATGGCACGACGAACGGACTCGGAACCAAGAACGTGTTTCTCTGGCAAGCCCAATACAAGCTGGCCGAGGAGGCCTGGTTCTGCCGCCGGCTGGCGGGGTCGCTGATCGCGGGTAAAATTCGCAACCAGCGGACGCAACTGCTTCGAAACCACGAAGAACCGCCGGCCGTGGTTCTCTCGGAGATGAAAGACATGGCCGACGCCGCGGATAAAGGCCCCGCGCTTGAATCTTTACTGGGAATCGAAGGCTACGCCGCGCGCCTGTATTTTGGCGCTCTGCAAGGATTGGTTAAGGTGGACACTCCGGACGACGCCGCTCTTTTTCAGTTTAATTTTCAGGGTAGGAACCGCCGTCCGCCGCGAGATCCCATCAACGCGCTACTATCGTTGGCCTACAGCATGTTGACAAAGGACATGACCATCGCCTGTACCGCCGTCGGGTTCGATCCCATGATGGGTTTCTACCACCGTCCGCGCCAGGGACGACCCGCTTTGGCGTTGGACCTGATGGAGCCTTTCCGGCCCCTAATCGCCGATTCGGCGGTTATGCAAGCCATCAACACGAAGATGGTGCAGCCCCAGGACTTCGTGTCCGCCGCCGGTGCCGTCGCGTTGCGTCCGGAGGGCCGGAAGGCGTTTTACCGTGCGTACGAACTGCGGATGGATACACTGGTGACCCATCCGCTATTCGACTATCGGGTCAGCTACCGGCGTCTGCTGGAAATCCAGGCGCGCCTACTGGCGAAGATGTTACAAGGAGAAATCGGCAGCTACCCTGTTTTTGTAACTCGTTGATCCGCCCGCGAGCGGCCCGGTGCGGCCCAAAACACGGGGGTCGCTCGCGAGTTCTATCCCTTTGAAATTATTGCCCTTGCGCGGTCGGGTGCGTTACGTCAAAATAGATTTTAGTCTGAAGTTCGGGCACCGCTCGCAAATGCCCTCGTAGATCTTTGAAAAGTCAATATGATAGGGAAGCAGGTATATCCTCAGACGCAAGGCTGAGGCCCCATTGAAGCGTGACTGATGCGATTGAGACAAAGCTACGGGAACAGGATATCCTCAGCCGCAAGGCTGAGGCCCCATTGAAGCTTCATCGCCGCGAATTGGAAGTTGGCGACCACCGCAATATCCTCAGCCGCAAGGCTGAGGCCCCATTGAAGCCCGTCAAGCCGGGGCCGGGGCCGTCAATAATCTCGCATATCCTCAGCCGCAAGGCTGAGGCCCCATTGAAGCATGGAGCTTTGCCGGGCGAAGAAGCTGGACCCGTTCGATATCCTCAGCCGCAAGGCTGAGGCCCCATTGAAGCTGCGGATATGCGCGCAATGGTAAACCGGCGGCGGCTTCGCGGCAGTCCTCGGTTGCAGGGCGTGAAATATGGGTGTTACCGTTTAGCAAATCGTCCCGCCGGGCCGCGCCCCTGGGTATTGCCGTCCAACGGGCACTGGCCTAGCCAACGAAATCGATAACCCCTTTGTTAACAACGGAGAAATCGCCCCATCCCGTATGGCCCGAAAACTCGATCCGCCGAATCCCAAGTGCAACCAAGGGTTACATCTCCGTCCGAAACTTCGGGATTTGCGAGTCGGCGAGTGCCCCGGAAACTCCGCGGATCACACAGGAGACGCCAAAATCGTGGACACGACGCATAGCTCCGGCGTGCCAGCCGTTCATGACTGATACCGGCGTGGCTGCGGTCATGACTGCGTGGCTTGATCGGGCGGGTAAGGTCGGCCATTGCTGGTTCATCCAGACAGCCAGAGAGATCAGCAGGAAACGGAACGGGTCCAGGCACTTTGACATCGGATCGTCTCATTATCGACCACGCCAGGGATTATCTCTCGCTGTTTCAGATAGATCGAGTTTTCGGGCCATACGGGCTCCTCGACCGCAAATATCGCAACTTACTCGTCGAAGTAAATAACGAAACCAACGTCAAATACGACCACGAAGTCCTCAAACCCGCCCGCATCCACGAACTCATCGAAGTCGTTAAAGGGATGAACCGCCAAGGCCGCCGCCTCCTCACCGGCACCTCCTACGGCGGCAACGGCATCCCGGAATCCAACGTCGTCAAATCCTCCGACTTCCTCCTCACCCACGGCAACGGTGTTAAGGATCCCAACCGCATCGCCGCCATGGTCCGCGAAACCCGCGCCGTCCCCGGCTACCGCCCCATGCCCATTCTCTTCAATGAAGATGATCACTTCGACTTCGACAAACCCCAAAACAACTTCACCGCCGCCCTCTCCGAATACGCCTCCTGGGGCTACTTCGACCCCGGTGCCAGCGATTACGCCGACGGCTACCAATGCCCCCCGTCAACTGGGGCATCAACTCCGACCGCAAAAAAGCGTTCTTCACCCTCCTCAAGCAAGTCACCGGTTCCTGATTTCCACAGATGTTCCACATGAAACATCACAGCTTTTCCACAGCCCGCGAGCAGCAATTTTCGAACCGATGAACTGTTCCCGCCGCTAACCCTATCGATTGGATCCGGTCCGTTGGTGGTTTGGACGGTGCCGACGAACGGTCATCGGAGTGTCGTCCTCGCCCGCGCAGTTATTCCCAGAATAGTCTCCGAACCTTCCACGCCACCCCGTATGGCCCGAAAACCCGATCCGCCGCATCCCAAGGCCAACCAAGGGTTGCATCTCCGTCCGAAACTTCGGGATTTGCGAGCCGGCGAGTGTCCCGGAAACTCCGCGGATCAAACAGGAGACGCCAAAATCGTGGACACGGCGCATAGCTCCGGCGTGCCAGACGTTCATGACTGATGCCAGCGTGGCTGCGGTCACGACTACGCGGCTTGATCGGGCGGGTTGAGGTCGGCCATTGCTGGTTCATCCAGACCGCCAGGGAGATCAGCAGAAAGCGGAACGGGTCCAGGCACCTTGACATCGGATCATCTCATTATCGACGACGCCAGGGATTATCTCCCGCTGTTTCAAATAGATCGAGTTTTCGGGCCATACGGGCACGAGGGATTTTCCCGGCTGCAATCAAAACCGTTAAGGCTTAGGTCTCCACTCACGAGACAACCTTTGGCCTTCTGCGATTTGGGCTGGTGTCAAAACGTTCTCCAGAATTTCTCTTTTTTTCTTGGCGTTCTCATTACCTTGAGCCGCCGCCAGGTTTTGCCACATATAAGCCATAGCCCAATCGATTGGGACGCCGTCGCCGTTGCCATACATCCTGCCCAGGTTCGATTGCGCCGAAGCATAACCCTGCTCAGCACTTTTACGATACCAAGACACGGCCTGAACTGAGTCTTTGGGCACACCAATGCCGGCGGCATACATCAGGCCCAGGTTGGATTGCCCCAAAGCATCACCCTGCTCAGCACTTTTGCGATACCAAAATACTGCCTGAACTGAGTCTTGGGGCACACCGATGCCGTTGGCATACATCAAGCCCAGAGATGCTTGCGCCCCAGCATGACCCTGATCTGCACTCTTTCGATACCAAAACACTGCCTGCACTGAGTCCTGGGGGAAGCCGTCGCCCGTTTCATACATCGTGCCCAGGATGAATTGCACCAGATCATCACCCCTGTTCCCAAGAGCTCTGAGTTGAGCAAGCGCAGCTGAATCGCCTTTGGAAGCAGCCTCGTAAAGGCCATCAACACTCTGATCCGCTTGAAAGTATTTTTTGAACAGTTCCATTGAGTTCTACTTTAACCGTTAAGGCTTAGGCTCCCACTCATAAGATAACCTCTGGGCTTCGGCAATTTGGGCTGAGGTCATTATTTTCCCCAAAGCTTCTCTTGCTCTCTTGGCGGTCTCATAACCTTGATACGCCGCTAGGTGTTGCCACATATAAGCAATAACCAAATCTTTGGGCACGCCGTTGCCATTTTCATACATCGCGCCCAGGGAGTTTTGCCCCCAAGCATTACCCTGCTCAGCACTTTTTCGATACCAAAACACTGCCTGCACTGCGTCTTTTGGCACACCGTTGCCGTTGGCATACATATTGCCCAGCTTCGATTGCCCCCAAGCATAACCCTGCTCAGCGCTTTTTCGATACCAAAACACTGCCTGCACTGCGTCTTTGGGAACACCGTCGCCCCTGGCATACATAGCGCCCAGGTTCGATTGCCCCCTAGCATTACCCTGCTCAGCACTTTTTCGATACCAAGCCACTGCCTGAGCTGAGTCTTTGGGCACACCTTCGCCCCTTTCATACATAAAGCCCAGGGCGAATTGCGCCACAATGTGACCCTTGTTCCCAAGAGTTTTGAGCTGAGCGAAGGCGGCTTTATCTCCTTTGATAGCAGCCTCGTAAGGCACAGCAGCACTCTGCTGTGCCTGGGCCACCATCACCATCACCAGCATCAGAAGCATTAAGCCTAATTTTTTGAACAGTTTCATTGGGGTGTACTTTAACTCTACACATTGAAGCCCTTGGCATCGGCTCCTCCCCCTTTATGTCCGCCCGTTCGCCAGGCCCAGCGCGGTTTGATTAATCGTTAAAGACTCGGTGGGGCGTATGAGGTCGGCCCATTGGAACGCCTGCTTCACACGTAGGAGGTCCGGCCGAAAAACGGCACCGCCCACCCCGTATGGCCCGAAAACTCGATCCGCCGAATCCCAAGTTCAACCAAGGGTTGCATCTCCGTCCGAAACTTCGGGATTTGCGAGTCGGCGAGTGTCCTGGAAACTCCACGGATCACACAGGAGACGCCAAAATCGTGGACACGGCGCATACCTCCGGCGCGCCAGCCGTTCATGACTGATACCAGCGTGGCTGCGGTCATGACTGCGTGGCTTGATCGGGCGGGTTGAGATCGGCCACTGCTGCTTCATCCAGCCCGCCAGGGAGATCAGCAGAAAGCGGAACGGGTCCAGGCACTTTGACATCGGGTCGTCTCATTATCGACGACGCCAGGGATTATCTCCCGCTGTTTCAGATAGATCGGGTTTTCGGGCCATACGCCCAAACGGCCTCCGGTATTCGCGGGGCCGTTCACTGGCAACTGTTCAACCAGTTCCGTTCAATCAGTGCTGATCGCTAGGGAAACTACTTGGAGTGAGCGTCGCGAAGGTGCTTTTTCCAGCAGATATCCAC
>Ga0209086_10002475_pt1 | contig 14415 bp, 12 predicted proteins | sample M_130207_XF_Meta_FD_187312 | JGI IMG/M metagenome (GOLD analysis project Ga0209086, IMG submission 187312) | Freshwater microbial communities from Lake Montjoie, Canada to study carbon cycling - M_130207_XF_MetaG (SPAdes) (version 2) | ecosystem: Environmental > Aquatic > Freshwater > Lake... | reverse complement strand
AACTGGACTAGAATATGTTGTAGGAGGTACTGCCGGAATAACCACACCATTGGCGGTCACAGGATTTCCGTTTGCATTTACAAAGCCGCCAGATCCGCTGGGGTCAGGCATTACACCAAGGCTAGGATCACTAGTAGGCAATACCGGAGTATCTTTTGTATTTGTGCCAACACCTTTGTAGTATGTTTGTCCGTTTTCTTCGTTAATTGCAAAGCCAAGTTGCAACTGACCACTATCATCATATGCAGGAAACTGACTCGGATCACTTGCTGGGTTAACTGCCGAGTCTTTTGCAGACGTTTGATATACAACGTTTTTGGTATTGGTAGTAGTGTTGGGTACTGTATTAGTCGTAGGAAGTTTAGGTGGATTGGCCACTACTGTGGTTGTGCCGCCGTTAGATTCTGGGGCAGTCTCGCCAGCAGAATTTATTAAATATGGATCCATTGTGTTATTCCTATCACTTATTTACCCATTTTAAAAACTGGTATTTTAACAAATAGGTTGACAAATGTTGTAAAAGTGCTACAATAAGTACATATTAGGAGACCCAGTCTAAATGACTTTACTACCCAAAGCGGCACCTCGTGTCAATTATCTCAACAACAGAGACATACTAAAAGAAATTCACTCTAGCAAAAACAACTACTGCTGGTTCCAAGATCGTGTGAACGATCATCAGTTTGATATTATTTTGCCCAGCCTGGACAAGATCAATCAACGTACCATAGCAGAAGCACGACGCAATCGTGCTGACCGTTTGAAACGTGAGGGTACCATAGTAGACCCAAAAAAGATACCCAACACAGACATTGTGTTCCGTATCACCTGCTGGGATCATATTCCCAAAGCACCCAAGAAAATTACCAAGGCCGAAGCCAAACGCAAGAAGCTGGAAGACATATTAGACTTGGATGATGCTGTAGAAGACGATCCACTAGCAGACATCATTGATATTCCTGTGCTGGATATGAATCATGTGCGTGTGAACTTCCCACCGTTTGAGCAGTATCGCTTGGATGAAAACAAAACACCGTTTATTGTCGGACGAAGTCACTGGCGTGGCGATTTGGCCACAGGAGAGTATTCTAAAGAGCATGGCGAGATGACCAAAAAACTAGCCTTGATGTTTATGAAACTTTGCGAAAGATATGCCACAAGGAGTAACTGGCGTGGATACACCTACAACGAAGAAATGCGAGGCCAAGCCTTGCTTCAACTCAGTCAAATCGGATTGCAGTTTGATGAGTCAAAATCGCAGAACCCTTTTGCGTATTATACTGCCGCTATCACTAATAGTTTCACTCGTATCTTGAATATTGAAAAGAAAAATCAAAACATACGTGATGACATCTTAGAGATGAACGGACTCAATCCATCATGGACACGACAGAACTCGGGCAAATTAGGCATGGCTGCCATGTCCGGACCGGTTGTATCTAGTCTTGATGAGTAGTATAATACTAGGATGACTAACCTATTTCGTAAAGCCGCAGTCTTGACAGACATCCACTTTGGACTAAAATCAAACAGCACTCAACACAACGAGGACTGTTTGAATTTTGTCAAGTGGGCTACTGCCAAAGCAAAGTCTGAAGGCTGTGAGACCTGTTTGTTTTTAGGCGATTGGCACAACAATCGTGCCAGCCTGAACATTGTTACCTTAAACTACAGCCTCAGGGCACTGGAGCACATGAATGATAATTTTGAAAACGTATATTTCATTCCTGGCAATCATGATTTGTATTATCGAGATAAGCGCGACATACAAAGTGTGGAATGGGCAAAGCATCTCCCCCGTGTACAGATATGTAACGATTGGTTTTCTAGTGGCGACGTTGTTATCGCCCCTTGGCTTGTGGGCGACGATCACAAGCGGATACCCAAGTTAAAGGGCAAGTACATGTTTGGGCACTTTGAATTGCCTGGTTACTTGATGAACGCCATGGTAGAGATGCCAGATCATGGCGAAGTACGCAGGGAAGACTTCAACAACTTTGAACATGTGTTCACTGGACACTTTCACAAACGCCAGACCAAGAAAAACATTACCTACATTGGCAATTGTTTTCCACACAACTACGCTGATGCAGGCGACGACGAACGTGGCCTAACTATCATTGAGTGGGGTCAGGAACCTGTGCACCATGCTTGGCCAGATCAACCTAGATATCGTGTGCTAGGGCTTGCTAATGTTATCGACAATGCTCCTAACTTGCTTGCACCCGGAATGCATGTTCGTGTACAATTAGACATTGAAATATCGTATGAAGAGGCTAACTTCATCAAAGAAACTTATATTAAAGACTACAAATTAAGAGAGATGGCATTGATTCCCAACAAGAATAGTTCAGTAGATACTGATATGGCTCCAGGCGAAGTCAAGTTTGAATCAGTTGATCAAATTGTTACAGACCAGATTACCAACATCGAATCAGAATTTTACGATAACAAACTGTTGTTGAAAATATATCAAAATTTATGATAAGCATAAAAAATTTAACCGTGAAGAATTTCATGAGTGTGGGTGCGGCCACGCAAGGTATTGACTTTGACCGCAACGACTTGACTCTAGTGTTAGGTGAAAACTTGGACCTGGGCGGTGATGGCTCACGCAATGGCACAGGTAAGACTACAATCATCAATGCCTTGAGTTATGCCTTGTACGGACAAGCACTATCAAACATTCGTAAAGATAATCTAGTAAACAAAACCAACGGCAAAAACATGTTGGTCAGTTTGGATTTTAGTGTTAACAGTCAACAGTACAGAATTGAACGTGGTCGTAAACCCAATGTGTTGCGTTTCTACATCAACAATGAGCACAAGGCTGCTGAAGATGAAGCACAAGGTGATTCACGAGAGACACAAGATGCTATCGAGCGTGTGATGAATATGAGTCATGACATGTTCAAACATGTGCTAGCCTTAAACACTTATACAGAACCGTTCTTGAGTTTGAAGGCCAATGACCAGCGTACTATAATTGAACAGTTATTGGGTATTACTTTGCTATCTGAACGTGCTGATGCAATCAAAGAACTCAACCGGCAAACCAAAGATGCTATTCAATCAGAAGAATTCCGCATACGTGCTGTGCAAGAAGCCAACAAACGTATCGAAGAACAAATTGAAAGTCTGCGCAAACGTCAACGTCTTTGGACTGCCAAACGTGACGAAGATGTATCAAATCTCATTCAGGCTGTGGCCGATCTTGAACATATCAATATTGATACTGAGATTCAAGCACATAGAGATCTTGAAGCGTATCATATCAAACAAAAAACCATCAATAATGCTACCAATTGGATTCGTAGTATCGAAGCAGACGATATCAAACAACAAAAACTGTTAGACAAACTTAAACAAGAAATTGTATTACTAGAAGATCACAAGTGTCACAGTTGTGGTCAAGATATACACGATAACAAACAAGACGAACTTAAAACAGCCAAGCAGGCACAGATTCAAGAACATGCATTACAATTGTTGGCTAACAATACACAATGGATGGAGCATACTGATACGTTAAAAGAACTTGGTGAATTAGGCAAAGCACCCAAGGTGTTTTACGATACCTTAGAGGATGCATTAAACCATCGCAACAGCGTAGAAACTTTACGTAAGGATTTAACTTCAAGATCTGCTGATGAGGATCCGTATGCGGAACAAATTGCAGACATGCAAGGACAGGCATTACAAGTTGTGTCTTACGAACCATTAAACGAACTTACTCGAGTACAAGACCATCAAGACTTCTTGCTCAAACTGCTAACAAGCAAAGATAGTTTTGTTCGTAAGAAGATCATTGATCAAAATTTAAGTTATCTAAATGCACGACTCACACACTACTTGGATCGCATCGGCTTGCCACATACTGTGAAGTTTCAAAACGATTTGACTGTGAGCATCGAGGAACTGGGTCGTGAACTGGACTTTGACAACTTATCACGCGGTGAGCGTAACCGATTGATCCTGTCAATGTCATGGGCATTCCGTGACGTATGGGAAAGTTTATACAGCCCGATCAACTTGTTGTTTATTGACGAGTTAATCGACAACGGCCTAGACACACAAGGTGTAGAGAACGCCCTGGCCTTGCTCAAGAAGATGAGTCGTGAACGTCACAAGAGCATTTGGCTTGTTTCACATCGTGATGAACTGGCTGGGCGTGTGGAAAACATACTCAAGGTCGTGAAGGAAAATGGCTTCACGACCTACAACACGGATGTTGATCTTGCGTGATATAAAAGTATTACACCTAGAGCCCACAGACGTATGCCAAGCGGCATGTGCATTGTGTGCCCGGGAAACTGACAAAAATTTTAGAAAAGATCGTCAGCATCATCTCACTATGGATCAAATTCTACAGGTGTTTGGCCAAGAAAAAATTCAACAACTAGACAAAATGTTCATGTGCGGCAACTATGGAGATCCTGCTGCCGGTAAAAATACTTTGGATATCTTTCAAGAATTTAGAAAAATTATTCCTGACATTGTGCTAGGCATGAATACCAACGGTGGCATACAAACTACATTCTGGTGGTACGAGTTGGCCAAGATCATGAATCAACCTCAAGACTATGTGGTATTCAGTATTGATGGGCTAGAGTCGACCAACGGCACCTATCGTAAAAACGTAGTTTGGAACAAACTCATGAGCAACGCTCGTGCATTTATCGAAGCCGGCGGGTCAGCACACTGGGACATGTTGGTATATCAACACAATCAGCACGAGGTCGATGAGTGTGAGCAACTGGCTCAGGACATGGGTTTTACTTGGTTCCGAGCCAAAGTTTCAAAGCGTGGTTTTACTGAATCACTAAAGTTTCCCACAGGATGGCAACCAATTGAAAAGCAGGCTACTAGTATCAGTTGTCATGCGTTAAAAGAACAAAGTGTTTACATAGATGCACAAGGTCGTATTGGGCCTTGCTGTTGGTTAGGCGCAAGACAAAAAGATTTTGTTACAGATGTGGATGCTATTCCCACAAAAGATCCTGTGTGCCGGGTTGCATGTGGACAAACTGCTCAAGGCACAGCATTTGATCAGCAGTGGCAAAGAGAGGTAGCATTATGCTAGCCACTTGGCATTTTCATATTGAAGTATCCAGCAAGTGTACCTTGCGGTGTCCTCGCTGTGCCCGACAGGAGGTGCCCGACGGCCTTGTGAATACAGAACTAGATTTAGAATTCTTCCAACGCAATTTCACACCAGATTTTGTGTTGAACAATGTTGAGAAGATCACATTCTGTGGCGACGATGGTGACCCAATCTATGCACACGATCTAATCGCAATAATTAACTATCTTAAAAGTATAAAACCTCTTGAAATTGTTATTGTTACAAACGGCAGTCACAAAAAACCTGAGTGGTGGACACAACTGGGCTTTGTGCTAGACAGCAGTGATACTGTACATTTTAGTATAGATGGATGGGATAACGCCAGCAATAATTTGTATCGCGTGAACAGTGACTTTGCAAGTATCATGGGTGGCATTTCTGCGTTGCGTAGTACAAGTGATTGTCAAATTGTATGGGCCGCTATTGCTTTTCAATTCAATGAGAATCAGTTGGATTCCATGAAGCATCTGGCAAAGCAATTGGACATTGATGTTTTTCAATTGACCAAAAGTACCAAATTTGGTAGTATCTATCCTAGTTACGGTACAGACGATCCGCTACAACCCAGTGTAAAATTTGTCAGTTCAAGTCACAGATTTGAAAGAGAAATCTCAGAATTAACTTATCGAGGATCATGGACTCCTACACACAGTAAAAATATTGAACTATTCAATCAAACTCCAAGTCGCAACGGTGTTACACCGTTATGCGAAATAGGCAACAAAGGATTGTACATTGATGCTCGCGGCAGATTATTTTCCCTGCTGTTGGTGGCCAATAGATACAATCACAATTCACAATGGCAACAACTGGCAGAAAATTTCAATTTACACAAAAAAACTTTAATACACGTACTAGAAGATCCTTTTTGGACTGGTGAATTTCAATCGTTTAAATGGCAAGAATGTCAAACTAAGTGCAAGAGTTCAATAGTAGACAGAAATTACGCAACTTCTTGGTAATGGAGATAACTATACAGCAAGGATAAATCGCATACAACACATGACATGGTTATATCAAAACACCCCAGTTGAGACGTTGCCCGAAGAGTGTGTTGGATTTGTTTATCTAATCACAAATAATCAATCTGGACGCAAGTACATAGGCAAAAAATTAGCTAAGTTTAGCAAGACAACATACAAGACAGTAAAACAGAAGAACGGCATCAAGAAGCGGAGGAAGATACGATCAAAGATCGATAGTGATTGGAGAGAGTATTGGTCTAGTTCAGATGAACTTAAAAAAGACATTGTGTCTCTCGGGCAGGACAATTTTACAAGAGAAATACTTTACTACTGCGGATCAAAATCTGAATGTAGTTATGTCGAAGCAAGAGAACAATTTTCAAGACGTGTATTAGAGTCTGATGATTGGTACAACGGACACATTCAAGTTCGTGTGCATGGTAGTCATATAAAAACAAAAGTTAGCATCAAGGAATATAAATGATAGATATTGAATTTAAAAAATTTTACAACGATATTAAAGACCCGAATTGGCCTGACATAACCAACTATATTGATTTTGTTAAACTTCCAAAAAATATTCAAAACGAATGCAAAAAAATACATAATTTAGATCTAAGAAAAAATCAAATTGAAGATGTTAATTATTGGAGAAATTTAACTTTAACTGTTTATCAATATCAAAATTTAGTATACGTTCCTGTTAATAAATGTGCTCACACATATTATACTCAAATATTTGAATCTCTTGGATGGGAAAAGAAAAACTTGGTAGACATCAATACAAACAAAATATACATGTTTGGGCTAACACTTCATCCTTTTACTCGATGGAGCAAGGGTATGACTGAATGGGTATGTACTGAATTTGACTTGTATGCAAAAGATGGAGAATTTGCGTTGACCGATCGAACTAAATTGCATAACGAAATTGATATTGATTACTCTCGCATAGAACAGAATGATAGATTATGTCAGTTAATCAAAACTGTTGTCATTGCTGATTGTCATACAGAACCATACACATCAATTTTTGGTGACCTACTAGATCAAGTAAATTGGATTCCATTAGATTATTTTTCTTCAGATAACGAAATAAAATCAAGTTTAATGAGTTTTTTTAATGCTTGTGGACATGATATAAAATTACCGTTGGACAATGTTAGAGCATGGAACTCTTCGACAAATAAAATAAAATTAAAAAATTTAATTGATGAATTGTTTTTAAAAAATAATAATGTTTCCATATATATACTATACAAATTATACGCCAATGATTTAAAATTTTATCACAATCTAATAGACAATTTTACCCCAGACTGGCAACATATTCAAGGCAAGATTAGTAAAGCAACAAAATACTAAAATCAAATAACAACGGCTACACACAGATAAAAGTGCATGGTCGCCAAATTCTAAACAAAATTTAATCACGACTCTGTGTTGAGTGTTTGACTCAACCCCATTGAGGAACGGTGCAATACCCGGTCTGGACTTGGGCGTCAAAGGCAATTGCTAACTTAAGGCAACAAATGGTCGGGGCTATGTGAAAAAGATACAACCCCAGCTTATAGGACTTGGATCTATATCGGGTTACTAGGGTTCCGTTGATACGTGAAGAGTGAGTAGGGGGTACCGGTCAACCGCCTCCGCGTAGGAAACTACAATCTCATTAGATAGATGACTGCTGTCACTCAGATGATGCTTTCAATTCACCGTATGCACGGTGAATTATGACTACAGTATCTAGATGATACTAGATTCAGATAATTTAAAAGAAACAATCAGTTAATGAGCGATAGCGAAATTAACAGACTTACGTAGTAAGTCTTGAAACTTAAAGATTAGTATCTGGAAAATCTCTAAACAAGGCATGTTGTATATTGCCACTAACAAACTGATTGAATGATTTGTGCTTGACTTCAAGTTCGCCTTCGAGAGGTGCAACTCGTTTAAATGCCTCATCCATTTGAGCCATACCTGTGAACTCCATTAAGATCATGAATTCTGGAAGATCTGCAATTGAACGAAATCCCATCTTGCATCTGGTGATCCTGTACGATTCCATCTTGCCTTCTGCGATCAAATGATCAAAGAAACTTTTCATACCGTTGACCCAGTCAAGGTCTGATATGTCACCTTCTTTGTCTGCCCATATTGTATATAAGTCTGCCATAATTTTACTCCAGTGGTCCTAGTATTTCAAATCCTGTTATTTCAGATTTGTACAGGTGTGCTTGTTCAAGGTATAGGTATTCAAACCCACGTGCCCGGTAGATAGCACACTCTGTTTTCATCGTTTCTATTCCCAAACGTAATTTAGGATTGTTGTAGTTCCATGCAAATTGATCGCACAGGGCATTTTTATTGTCATAGCGTCGAATTAACGAGAACGCCACTAAGGCATCTTGATCATAGTAGCCAATGACATCTGTCATGGGATCACGATAACGACTATCAAAGATAGGCATTACACTTGCAAAACGTTTGTGTACACAATAGTCTTTGTAGATTGTGTTCAACAACTCTATGTCAGGCACACGCAGATATTGCCATTTGACTGATTGTTCATAGTTAGTCTCGACGAGATTAATTCTAGCAAACTGATACATCATCTGGGATCCTGTCTGTGACGGAACAATCCAGTTAGATACTCTTCGGGCCAGGCGTGATAAAATCCTTTGGATCCAACTTGTTTAGCCGCAGTATCAAGTTTGCTTAAACTTTGCACCAGTGCTAGAGCATAAGTGCCTTGATTCATTACAACACCGTTGACATCTTCTATGTCACTAGGATGATCTTCAAGGGCAACAATATCTCTGGGCAATAAAAACTCTGTGTTGGCTGACTCTATGCTGGCATGAAATGTGGCATATGACCACTCTGTAGGATCATATGCATAGATCACAACTTCGGCAGTGCCCATGCCCCAACGACTTTGATTTTTTAAATCATAGTAAGGATCTGATCCTAACAGTATGTGTACTGTGCCTGCCAGTCTTGCTTGTCTAGCATACGGACAAGGCGGCCAGCCACCAAGCGCCACGTGCGGTACTTCCACAAAACGTTGGCACCAATCTAGTATATCTTTTTTAACTGTTTCTAGTTCCATTAGAAGAAAGGTAATTTACTGGTTTTGGTAGTTTCAAGATTTTCTTTGATCAACTCACTGAGTAGTTCTCGTTCTTGTAAACTCATTTGAAGTACGTCTTGGTAGCTGGCACCACCCCTCATGTACCACGACATTTTTAAACTTTGTTGCCTAATATCTTTAGCCTCCTGATCCATTTGATCTAGTGTACTAGATACCTCCTCGGGGCTCATTGTCAGGAGGCGCCCCCGAAAAAAGCGGCTTGATCTAAAGTGATTGTTTGCGGCCACTTGTGATTGCAATTTGGACAAGCGACTGTGAATGGTTTAATTTCGCCAGACCCTCTTAATTCAACAATACGATCTCGAACTGCTTCGTATAGTTTACGATCACAATTGATCAAAAATTCATGAATAAATTCAGTTTCGGTCACCAATGCTTGTGGTGTACGGATACTGGCGATGCTAAACTTCAGTGCTTCAACAGTTAGTTCTGTGATTTTCTTTAGTGTGGCATTTAGTTGTTCGATTTTGACAGCGTCGGACTGATCGGACTGTTGAATTTGCGATATGGCACGTTGTTGATCGTACTGCTGAAGATTGGTATTGTTTTGATGACGGTAAGATACTGGGCAGATGGCAATTTCTAAATCACCATGTTTGATCGGAGTATCGTAGTCAGGCGATTTAAGTTGATCAAGAATCATGCGCAAATCCAACAAAAAATCAGATTCGGTTTCGCATTCAGGGCATTTGATACCCAGTTCCATTTCGTGACCATAACTGGCAATTCTAACAGATACCAAAATAGCATTTAAATCTGATCCGGGCATGTCCCAGGCATCAGTTATGGCCGGAATACAACTTTGTATCACATTGACCACTGCTTGTCCGTTAAACAGTGCATCTGGTGTGCGGTATGTTATTTCGTCTATAGCAGTCATGGGATAAACAGGCAACTCTCGATTTGGGGGCAAATTCAATGATTTTTGTGGCCAGTAACGACCTTCTGATGGCAGTCTAAGATAGATAGACGGTTGTCTAAAAAATTGTTTTAGCGGGTTTGCAGTTTGGGTCATGATTCACCTATAAATATACCTATACTTATGGGTAAAAAAACATGGATACTAATTTAGAAGAAAAAGCTCGAGAGCTGATTGCGGCTATGGAGCAAGCACAACATGAATTGGCTGCGCGGGGAAAAATCAGTCAAACCACCGCTGAGCAAGTAAAAGATGCTCAAATGAAAGCCAAATACGGCATGGAAAGTTTTAGCAAAGGTACTGCGTCAGCAGCCGGGGCTGTGATGTCATTGGGCGAGGCCGGTATGTCTGCCGCATCTGCTATGTTGGCCGGTAAAAAAGGTGCCTCGGCATTTAATAGCAGTGTTGATGGCATGGCCAAAGCGGCTCAAATGGCTGGACTAGCATTAACATTTTTGGTGCCTGGCGGACCAATTATAAAAGCATTAATTGCTGGCATGGCGTTGGCTGTGACCGCGTATGCTGAATATACCAAAGCTGCCAACGACATGGCCGACAAGTTGTATGATGGTTATCGTGGCATGGCCGAATCTGGAGCCGCTGCCGCTGATGGCATGGAAGGACTTTTCAAAGGGGCCCAGAAATTAAATCTTACTATGAGTCAACTTGGCGAGTATGTTCAGCTGGTATCTGCTAATAGTAGAGATTTGGCCAATTTTGGTGGGTCAGTTTACAAAGGTCGTCAAGCATTTGAAGACATAGGTCAGGCCATGCAACCTGCCACAGCAGGCTTGATGAAGATAGGCCTGATGCCCAAGGACATTGCCGAAGGCATGGCCGGCTACGTGAGAACACAGACTAGATTGGGCAATGCTCAAAAGATGACTGTGGATCAAATGGCCAGTGGTGTAAAAAATTATTTGATTGAACAAGATGCTCTGACTAAACTCACAGGTGTCAACAGAAAAGAAGCTGAAAAAATGAGAGAAGATGCTCTCATGGAAGAACAGCATGCTGGTATGATTCGCAAATTGCAACTAGAAGGCAAAGACGATGAAGCCAAGAATTTGATAGCAATTAGTGATGCGGCCAACAGACTTAATCCAGAATTTGGAAAAATGGTTCGTGCGGCTCAAACCATGAATCTATCAAGCGAAGCCGCACAAAAATTATTAATGTCAGCCCCCGATGTTTTTAATGTGTTACAGCAAGGTCAAAAAGGCATACTCAAGCCCATGGAAGTCATGGACCGTGTGGCCAAACAGATTGGTGAAACTGGTGACAGAGCCGGTGCAAGTTTGGCAGTGTTGGGTGCCAATGATCAAACTTTTGTGGGCATGGGTTTGACTACTCAACTTCGAATTGCACAAGAAAAAGGTCTACAAAAAACTCTTGACGAAACCGAAGCAGAATTAAAACGCCAAGGTACCACAGCTAATAGCATGGTGGCCAAACAAGTTGAACTAATGACTGCGCAAATTGCCGCTACCAAATCAGTGGAACTTTTTATAGAAAAAGGTATTGGCCCAGCACAAGACAACATGATCAAGTTAGCAACGGCAACCGCTTGGGCCGCCGCTGGTCTCAATAACATGTTTCATAATAGTTCAGCAGAACAAAAAAAATTAAAAGAAGCAGAATCAAAACAAACAGAAGCATTTAAAGACGAAAACTGGTTTAGAAGAAACTTCAATATCACACTGGGTAGTGATAATAAACAACTTGAAGAATCTAGAGATGCAGTAGACAACGCATATCAAGAAGCACAAGCTGCAAAATTAGATGCGGCTGTTAATTGGATAAAAGGATTGGTTGGATCTGGGTCAAGTGGCCCTCCAGGTACTACTGAACCAAAAGTTGAAGGTGCCAGAGCCGAAGGTGGTCCAGTTGACGCCGGCAAATTGTACAAAGTGGGCGAGCGTGGGCAAGAATACTTTAAACCCAAGGTAGCTGGCGACATCATTCCCAACGACGTTGCAACCAGCATGGCCAGTGATCAACGCAAGTTAAATCAATTGTATAAAGAATTAATCAAAGACACTGAAGATTTGGAAAAAATTACAGATATTGAGCTGGTACGCACACGAGATTTCGGCAAACTCAGCAAAACTTTGATGGAGAAAAAAACTGAACTTGTAAACAAAGAACTTGAACTACTTAACAATCAAAGCTCAGGACCTGCCGCGGGCAGTAGTATGGGTGGTGGCCAAGGCATGCAAATGCCCACAGCCGGTGGCATGGGCGGTGGATCAGGATTAAAAATGCCCACAGCCGGAAACATGCCCAGCATGGGTGGTGGCCAAGGCATGCAAATTAGCAGTCAAGAAGATCTTGCAAAAATGGGATTGAATATCAAATCCGGCGATGTGCAAGGACAAAATTCTAAAATTAGTCCTAAAATTATTGAACTGGCTCGTGCTATTCAATCAGGGGTGCCTGGATTTAGTTATTTTAGCAGTTTCAATGACAAGTACCATCAAGAAAACGCACCAAGCAGTCAGCACACACAGGGCCTGGCAGTGGACTTTGCTGTAGCTCAACCACCCAGCATTGAGGATGGTAAAAATATTACCAAGTGGCTCAAAGACATGGGAGCCAGCGTGGCAATTGATGAATACAACAGTCCCAGTGCCAAAGCCACAGGCGGACACTTTCATGCACAAATTCCTGCTTTTGAAGATGGTGGTGAATTGGGTGCTGGAAAAATTGGTATTGCTGGAGAAGCAGGTCCTGAATTAATTACTGGTCCCGCTAGTATAACACCCATGAATGAACTAATGAAAGCATTCAACGGCATGTCTGGGATATTAATGCAACAGGTGAATATGCTGGATGAATTGGTTAGAGCACAGAAAAATGGCAACGATATATCAAACAAGATCTTGCGTATACAAAACTGATCACGGTAAATAAACTACTATGGCAGATAATAAAAGTTCGTGGCGCAAGTATTTCAAGGTAGCAGATACTTCTGGAGTACAAAGTCCTATATCAGGTAGAAATCAATTTGGCTTGCCGAATTATCCTCGCAACGACGGTACTGGTGATGTGCAAGCGGACTTTGTGTTTCGCAACTATGCGTCACGACTGCCGGAAGTTTACTCAGGTCACCCTAACCGTGTGGAACGTTACAATCAGTATGAGAACATGGACATGGACTCGGAAGTCAATGCTTGTTTGGATATCATTGCTGAGTTTTCGACACAGATGTCAGAAACAAACGGCACACCGTTTGACGTAAAGTACAACGACAAGCCCACCGATCACGAAATTGAAATTATCAAGAAGCAGATGCAACAGTGGGTCAAGTTGAACAAACTAGACCAACGCATCTTTAAATTGTTCCGCAACACCATCAAGTACGGTGATCAAGTGTTTGTACGTGACCCAGAAACATTTGAAATGTACTGGGTGGACATGAGCAAGGTCATGCGTATTATCGTTAACGAATCAGAAGGCAAGAGACCTGAGCAGTATGTGATTCGTGACATCAACCCCAACTTCCAGAATATGACTGTGGCAGCCAAAACCACCACAGACTACATGACAAACCCTGTGACGGGCAGTGTCAGTGGCAGTTCAAACTATACCATGCCCAACGGTGGCACTGGCGGCGGTGCTGGTAACAGTCGCTTTATGCATGCCATGAACGAAGCCACAATTGATGCCAAGCACGTGGTGCATTGCAGTTTGAACGAAGGGCTAGATGTGTTCTGGCCGTTTGGGCGTAGCATACTAGAACAAATTTACAAAGTTTACAAACAAAAAGAATTGCTAGAAGACGCTATTCTTATCTATCGTGTGAGCCGTGCTCCTGAGCGTAGAATCTTTAAAATTGACGTGGGCAACATGCCCAGCCACCTTGCCATGCAGTTTGTGGAACGTGTGAAAAACGAAATGTATCAGCGCAGAATCCCTACCACAACAGGTGGCGGTGCCAACATGATGGATGCCAGCTATAACCCACTATGTTTAGATTTAGATACAAAAATACCGTTGCTTGATGGTCGTACGCTTGCATTGTCAGAATTGATTAATGAATTCAATGCAGGTAAAGAAAACTGGGCATATAGCTGTAATCCAGAATCCGGGAAGGTAGTACCCGGATTAATTAACTGGGCCGGTGTAACTCGTACAGATACAGAAGTTATAAAAATTACGCTCGACAACGGAAAAACTTTGACTTGCACGCCTGATCACAAAATTCCAGTATTCGGAAAAGGATTTGTTGAGGCCAAAGATTTAACAACAG
>Ga0209086_10002473_pt1 | contig 14423 bp, 7 predicted proteins | sample M_130207_XF_Meta_FD_187312 | JGI IMG/M metagenome (GOLD analysis project Ga0209086, IMG submission 187312) | Freshwater microbial communities from Lake Montjoie, Canada to study carbon cycling - M_130207_XF_MetaG (SPAdes) (version 2) | ecosystem: Environmental > Aquatic > Freshwater > Lake... | reverse complement strand
GTTTATGATTCCACCGGGAACATTCTGCTTGATTACAATGATGGTAATTCCAGCACCGATAGTGCTAGCATAATTAACCTGCAGGTAGTCCGTGATGAGGTTTATTACTTCATGGTTTCAGGTGCTGAGGGTACCAACGGGGCCTATAACATTTCGGTAACTCCAGTCACAGACATCGTGGGCAACACCATCGAACTTGCAACCAATTTTCCTATTTCCACCACCTCCACCGCTAACACCACGGTTGGCACCGTAAATGGTTCCATCGGAAGCAATGGCGATGTTGATTTTTACAAAGTCGCCATTGGGGCAGATGGCAGATATGCATTCAGGGCTTCCGCAAACCCTACATCGAATGGCCTAGATACCACAATTGCCGTTTATTCTGAAGATGGCCAATTGATGGGCGAAAATGATGATACCAGCGCTTCTTCCTTGAATAGTTCCCTTTCATTAAACTTGACTGCTGGCGAAATTGTTTATGTAAGAGTTGCTGGCTATGGTGAAAGCACAGGCGATTATATCTCTGATGTGGTTTATCTTAGTGCAGCCATTGCAGATGATTTTGGTAACACTATTGCTAATGCCTACTCCTTCGTTCTTGATAACGCTCACTCCTACACAGCTTCCAGCGCTAATATCCAATTTGCTGGCGATGTCGATGTCTTTCATGGTGTTGCAGATCTTACTGGCAATATAACTTTGGTGCTCACTCCATCTGCAAATTTGCAGGGAAACATCAGGGCTTTTGTTACTCGCAATGGGGAAAACATTCAAGTTGGAAGTGTAAATGGTAGTGCCTTGGGTGGAGTGGTTAATCTTACTTTCCCAGTATCCGCATCCGAGAATTTTTACATTGAGATATCGGGAAATAATGGCACCACTGACACCTATCGCCTTTCAGTAAATAATATCATTGCAACCAATACCGTCCGCCCAACCGATGATTCTGTTATTGACCGAATCACGGAAGAATTAAGAGAAGAGTTTACCAGAATAATTGCAGCGGCTAGTGCCAACGCAGATATAAATGCTACTAGCAGCGTAATCATGACTCAGTTGCTAGCAGTAATTCAGCGACTTATTCCAGGGTTTTCAGGTTTAGTTGGCTTCTTTGACCCTGTTGATATCAACCTAACCGGTGGCGGTGGTACTATTGGTTCTCAGGGCAGTAATTCCACGAATTCCAATCCTTCCGCTAGTCTTTCCAGCAGAGGCGCATTGGACCTTGTGGTAATCCCTGGGGCTGCTGCTGGGCAATATAATTTAAACATGGCCGGCGTCGCTAGCGGGACAGTTCATGCTGGTGTAGCCATGGTTGGTGCAAATGGCCAAGTTATTACTCCTACAATCACAGGGGGCCAAAGTAGCGGGGGTATTGCTGCTACTAATGTTCCTAAAACTGGTTTGAACTTGGTCCTTGATTTTGGAAGTAATAGTGGTGGCGGAAACGGTGGTAATGGCGGTGGTGGTAATGGTAATAATGGTGGTGGTGGTGATACAGCTCAATCTGGTCCCGTTGCAGGTTCTACTACGGCATCAGCATCAGCATCAGCGTCTTCTTCTAGTGCTTCTTCTTCTACCGCATCCGCTGCAACCGGCCTAACCAGCTTGGCAGCTTTGGCGAATGCAATCACCCAGTCTGCCACTGCATCGGGTGCAGACTCAGCGACATCTGCAGCTGCCAGTCTTGCCAACCTTGCTTCCTTGGCTTTAGGCCTTGGTAGTACAGCCTCCACTTTGGATGAAAAACAACTTGCAAAGGATTTGGGCGGCGATGCCCCGGCTGGCGATCTTGATCCTAATGGTTCAGATGATTTTAAAACAAGTGGGTCGTTTGTTATGGTTACCTTTGCGCAAGCGTACAAAGGCTTCAATCAGGCGGTATTCAGCACTTTGGATGCAGAGAATCAAGTGGTTTCTGAAATTGCAAATCTCTTTGATAAAGTTTTGCCAGCTTTGGTTCCTTCCGAATTTGAAAACGCAGTTGAAAACCTTCTCGTACAAACCAAAAAATCTTTACTTGAAGATGGCAAAGCCACTCTTTTAAAGACGGGCGATATTCTGGCAGATATCATAATGTCGAAGCTGGTTAAAAATTTGCCTGCTGCCCAACCTGCTAAAAACAAAGTGGATGCTAAAGTCCCTTCCTTTGAGTTTGTGATTGCAAATTTTGTTCAGGAAAACAAAAACGACAGCGCTGCTGAAGAAAATTGCTTCGGTGAACAGACTGCAATCACCGAGAAAATCCCCCAATGTTTTGAGGAAATCTTCAACTCTGTGAATCGAAACGCCCTGGATGATTCTTTAACGGGACCTTCAATTCTCCGCAATGATCAGCAAAACAAAGTTGCTGAAGCCTTAGGCGTTATTGCTGGTGTTCTTCTTGCCCCGGGTTTTCTTAGTAGCACCAATGGCACGCAGGCGCCCGCTTTTGAAAAGCCAAAGCCCAGAAAACAGAAATCCTGATTTCTGGATTACACAAGACTCCACCTTGTTTGAATGATAAGATATTTCTTTGTTCTTCAGTGTGACCTTGTGGAGTTATTTCATGCTTCTTCAATCAATCACTTTGATTGTCTGCCTTGGTTCGGTTCCCTTCCAATCACCTCCCATTTTAAAAGATGGTGACATGGTTGCCCTTGTGGGCGGAACACTCATCGAGCGCGAACAAATTTCAGGCTACTGGGAGACCGAACTCACCCGCAGGATTACCGGCCAGAAAGTTCGCTTCCGAAATCTGGGCTGGAGCGGCGACACCGTCTATGGCCATGCCCGTGCGGGTTTTGGCTCCACCGCAGATGGCTATAAAAGGCTTATCGAACATATCAATGTAGTAAAACCTACCGTCACTCTGTTTGCTTATGGCGCCAACGAATCTTTTGAAGGCGAAGCAGGTGCAGCGGCTTTTCAAAAAGGGTATGACAAACTTTTAAAGGATTTATTGAACACTAAGTCGAAGTCCATCCTTCTGGCGCCACTCTGGCACGAAAACATGGGGGCACCACTGCCCGATGCGGCTCCGCACAATCTAAACATCCTCGCATACAGCAAGATGATCGATGAAATTGCCAAGGCGAATCAAGCCAACTTTTATGATTTATTTCAGAGTAAAACTTCGTGTGAAGCAATGCTTGGACAATCAGCAAAACTTACGAGCAATGGTATTCACCCAACCGAACTTGGGTATTATCTTTTATCCAATGATATTGGCAGGGCCTTTGGCTTGAACGAAGAGCTTTGGCAAGTTGCAATTGATCATGCAGGTGGTGCTATAAATACTAAGGGATGTACGGTGGAGAGTGCGGGAAAGATGAGTTGGAAAGTAACGGATAAAATGTTGCCTAGGCCCATTGTTCCGGGCTTTGCCTCCCTCAATCCTTCCCCTAGAACCATCGCAATCAAAAATCTTCCCAAGGGAACCTACAAGCTTTTGGTTGATGGCAAGGAAGTGATGATGAAGGATTCCGAAGATTGGGCCAAGGGTGTTATGATTTCAAGTGGGCCAGATTTTGACCAAGTCGAAATGATGCGGAAGCTGATTCTGGAAAAGAACAGGCAGTATTTTCATCGATGGCGTCCACAAAACGAAACCTATCTCTTGGGTTTTAGAAAACATGAACAAGGGCAGAATGCTAGGGAACTACCCCAGTTCGACCCGATTGTTGCTGCAAAAGAAGAAGAAATTTACAAACTTAATAAATCCGTAACACGGACCTACTCGCTGATGGAGTCCAAGTAATGAAACGCAATTTAAGCACACTCGCAATTACTCTTTTTCTGATTCAAGGCGTTTGCTTTGCGCAAAAGAATGCACCTCTTACGGTTGATATCGACCCAGAAAATGAGCGTAAATCGTTCATTCTTCCAGAGGGGTTTGAAGTCAATCTGTTTGCGGGCGATCCTCAACTCGCAAAACCCATTCAAATCTGCTTCGATACCAAGGGCAGGCTTTGGGCCGCTTGTAGCTCTACCTATCCCCAAGTGCTTCCCGGGCAACCTAACCAAGATAAAATTCTGGTTATGGAAGATACCGATGGCGATGGCGTTGCCGACAAAACCACCGTCTTTGCTGATGGGCTTCTTATCCCCACTGGCTTGGCCCCTGGCGATGGCGGCGTTTATGTTATCGATAGTACCGACCTTGTTCACCTCAGCGATACCGATGGCGATGGCAAGGCTGATACCAGAAAAGTAATCCTTTCTGGTTTTGGTACTGAAGATACCCATCACATGGTGCATACCCTTCGCTGGGGCATGGATGGATTGCTTTATTTCAATCAATCGATTTACATTCACAGCCATTTGGAAACTCCATACGGGCCCAAGCGTTTGGGTGGTGGAGGCATCTGGCAGCTTCGTCCGAAAAATCTTGAACTCGAAATCACCATGCGTGGCTTGGTCAATAGCTGGGGCCATCATTTTGATCAATGGGGCCAGTCTTTTGCAACTGATGGTGCGGGTGGCGAAGGCATTAATTATGTTATCCCCCGTGCCTACTATGCAACCGCTGTTGGTGCCAAGCGTGTGGTTCAAGGTTTGAACCCTGGTAGCCCCAAGCATTGCGGTCTCGAAATCCTTTCGGGCAGGCATCTCCCAGAAGATTGGCAACAATCCTTTATTACCAATGATTTCCGTGGCCACCGAGTTTGCAGATTCACCCTCGAACCCGATGGCGCTGGTTATATCTCTAAGCAGCAGCCTGAATTAATCAAAACCAATCACCCTGCGTTTAGGCCAATTGATGTGCGCCAAGGCCCTGATGGAGCGATCTACATTGCAGATTGGTTCAACCCTATTATTCAGCATGGCGAAGTAGATTTTCGCGACCCCAGGCGCGATAAAACCCATGGTAGAATCTGGCGCGTCACCGCAAAGAACAGGCCCCTGGTTCCTCGGCCAAAGCTTGAAGCAGATACCAATGCTGCTTTACTCAACCATATGAAAGACCCAGAAATGTGGACTAGGCACATGGCCCGCAGAGTTCTGGTCGAACGAAAACTTGAATCTGTTACACCCGATCTTAAAACTTGGACTAACTCTATCCCAGCCGACGATGAGGTTTTAAATCTCGAGGCCCTATGGACTTGGCAAGCTTTGGATCTGCCCAACGAGAAATTATTAGGCATGGCGTTGGCTGCAAAAAATCCGAATGTTCGTGCTGCTGGAATTCGAGTTGCAGAAATGTGGCGCAATAAAATGCCAGGCACTTTCGATCTCGTTAAAGCCAAAGTGAACGATTCCCATCCGCAAGTCAGGCTCGAAGCTGTGCGGGCGTTGGGGCTTTACCCCAAGGCTGAAGCTGCAGAAGCTTCTCTTGCAGTGCTTGATTCACCCATGGATAAATTCATTGAGTATAGCTTGTGGCTTACCCTGCAGGAATTGCAGGATAGCTGGCTGCCTGCTTTTAGCAAAGGCGAGTTAACCTTCGGCGGTAAATCCGATCGCATGGTCTATGCTCTCAAAGCTGCTGGCACTGCAGATGTTGCCAAGAAACTGGGCGAACTTGTTGTTGAAGGCAAGCTTCCACCCTCGGCAATGGAAGGCGCATACCTTCATCTTGCATCCGTGGGCGGTCCTGTGGAATTAGGGATTGTTGCAACCAAGGCCTTGGGCATGGCGGATGCTCAGGCCGGTAATGCAATCTTATCTGCACTTATCGAATCTACAAAAACCCGTGCCATCAAGGCGCAAATCGATCCCAAAGTTCTTATGGCTTCCTTGGAAAGTAAAAGCGATCCAAGGCAGGCATCTGCAATCCGACTCTTGGGCTTGTGGAAAATTATTTCAGCACAGCCTGCCCTAGAAGGTATTGCCAAGGATGATGCCAAAGATTTGAGCATCCGCAAAGCTGCGTTTGAAAGCATAGCAGACCTTGGCAGTAAATCCTCCATCGCATTGCTTAAGGGAATGATTGCAGCATCAATTGATAATCCCTTACCAATCAAGCGTTGGGCCTTGGTCTCACTCGCATCGTTAGATTTAAACTCTGCAGCAGAATTATCTGTAAAGATTTTGGAACTGCCTCAAAGTAGTGCAGAACTTGCAGAAGTGTTTGATGCTTTTTTGAGCAAAAAAGAAGGCTTGGCTCCAATTCTTAAGGTGCTTGCGAATTCTACAATCTCTGCTGATGCAGCGAAGGTGGGCATTCGTCAGGCAAAAGGTTCTGGTAGGGATGTAACTGAACTGGTTAAGAACCTTGAAAAAGCCGGAAAGATAGGCGCTGTTTCAAGAGAAATCAGCAAGGAAAAACTCGCTGAAATGACCAAAGCTGTTCTTGCACAGGGCGATCCTGCTCGGGGCGAACTTGTCTTTCGAAGGAAAGAACTTGTCTGCATGAAGTGCCATGCGATTTCAGGTTCTGGCGGCTTGGTTGGCCCGGATATGACCAGCATTGGCGCCAGTGCTCAAATCGATTACCTTATCGAATCCATGATCAATCCTAACAAAGCCATCAAGGAAAATTATCATTCCATCGTGGTCACCACCGATGATGGCAAAGTTTTCAATGGCATCAAGGTTAGGCAAGATAATAATGAATTGGTGTTGCGTGATGCGGAAGATCGCCTCATCAACATCTCGCTTAAGAAAATCGAAGAACAGAAAAACGGTAAATCCCTGATGCCTGAAGGCATGGTGGATTCTTTGACCCAAGGCGAGCTTCTTGATCTCGTACGGTTTCTCTCCGAGTTGGGGAAAGTCGGGCCCTATGGTCCGGGCAAGGCTTCCATTGTGCGAAGATACGAAGCCATGGAACCCGATGCAAACGCCTACACCGTGCTAGCACGCAAGGGGCAGGATGCCTTTGCTAATCCCGCGGAGAATCTTAAATGGTCGAGTGCTTACGCCATGGTGGATGGCACCCTGCCCTTGCGCGATCTGCCCTTGTTGCAACAAAAGCGAAGCCTCGAAAATATTACTCATTCAATGGCATTTGTTCGCTTTGGTTTTGAAACAAGCAGCATGGGAAGTGTAAACATCATGCTGAACAAAGCTACAGGGATATCGGCCTGGGTGGATGGTAAACCAGTTGCAATTGCGCCAACGGGTTTGATTAACCTCAAAGTCACTCCTGGAATGCACACGGTGGTTCTTAAACTAGATGGGAAAGTGGCAGGCATGAAATTGGAAGTCGAAGATGATAAGGAAAGCCCTGCAAAGGTTAAAATAGTGCAGGGCAAGTAAGCCATTATTACATCGAAACCAAATCCCAGTTGATGCTGGGTGCGGGAAACTTTGGGTGCTTGTGCACTAACGCAGGCAGATTCTCATCCTTGAAGTATTGCCCTACCCGTTCTTCAATTTGCTGGAATCGATCTTCGCTAGCCTGATGCGATAGGTTCGATACATCACCAGCAACCCAACGATTTCGTAGCTGTGCAATCTCGCAAAGCAGAGATGCATAAATCTTCTGGTCTAAACGGTGATAGCAACGCGGATGGTTCCCGTGTTCAGTGCTCCAAAAGCTTTCTGCATAAGCATCAGGATTACCAACTTCAATCCAATGAAATTGAGCATCCACAAAAAGATTGCAGGCATTTGGGTTTTTCTTGCGCTTGAGAGGCGCTTTTTTTATCGCAGGAAGACTCTGTATATCTTCCGAAACTGAGATGTTGATAGCTAGCATGACCAATCCTTCCTGAATTCAGGTGGCTGGCGCATCCTTGCGCACGAAATCAATTTCTATAATCATCTTACGCAGCGAACTACCTATTTGTTCGTAAGAATTCATGAATTATTCGTGTAATTATCATTAATCAAATAAAAAAGCACTCTCCCACAACTATTGCAGGAGAGTGCTTTTGCTGAATATTAGCCGAAATCTATTACTTTACTTCGATCGCGTAAAGAGTTTCAAACCCTCGGATATAAATCTTACCATTCGATATCGCAGGTGATGAAGTTATCTGATCAGGAAGCTTATTGGTCGCTATAATTTCAAACTTCGGCCCCGCCTTCACTACGGTTACCGTGCCATCTCTCGCTGCTAGATAGATTTTACCATCAGCTAAAACAGGGGAAGCTCTATGGCGGGCGTTATGAGTTCGCTCGTTGTAAAGTTCTTTTCCAGTCTTGGCTTCCATGCAAATAAGGAATCCGTTTTCCCTGCAGAGATAAACCAAGCCATCATGAACAAGTGGCGAAGGTACATCAGGCGTGCTGGTAGGCCTGCGCCATACTTCGCTGCTATTGCCCATAGTGATTAATCCAGAAGCCCCTGGTTTCAAGCCAACCACTGGGCCATTCTTGGCGCTAGGTATCACAATAAGATCGCTGACTGCGACGGGTGAAGCAACGAACCTTAAGGTTTTGTTGTACTTATCTTTGGGGTTTAAGCCCCCTACCCGCCAGAGTTCCTTGCCATCTGTAAGCGAATGGCCGGTTGCGTAATCGTTGCCATGCACGATCAATTGGGTTTCCTTGCCATTGGTCCATATGGTGGGTGAGGCATAGGAATGCTTGCATTCTTCGACGCCATCGCTGGGTCGATCAATTTTCCAGACTTCTTTACCAGTGTTTTTATCAATGCAAATCACCTTGGCGCCGCCATCGTGAATCAAGGTTTGGTAAAGTTTGTCTTCATGCAAAACGGGGGTGGAGTGGATTCCGAATTGGATTTTGAAAGCGCCATACTCTTTCTGCATATCCATCTTCCAGACTTCTTTGCCTGAAAAATCATAGCAGCCAAGGATACCTGCCCCGACAAAAGCCCAGACATTTTTGCCATCGGTGGAACAAGATGCAGAAGCGCCATTGCCTTCATCCACTCTTACCTTAGAGCTACCTTTTGCCAATACATTTTTCCAAAGTTGTTTGCCTTCGGTGCTAATGCAAAGCAATACTTGGTCTTCGCCATCTACACTGGTAAGAAACATCTTGTCGTTCCAGATCACGGGTGTAGAGCTGCCCATTCCAGGCATGGGTAATTTCCAAGCGATATTCTGCTTGTCGCTCCAAGTTGAAGGGAGTTTGGTTTCTTTGGAGATTCCATCAAAGGATTGGCCCCGCCAGTTGGGCCAGTTCTCTGCGTTCGCAATCGAGGCGGAAACAATCAGGGAAACGCCTAATGCGCCAATTCGAATGGACTGTGAAATCATTTTTGAAATCCCTAACATTTGCAATACTCCTAGATTTTGAAAAACAAGGCAGGTTTCAATACGCAGATATCGCTCTATGATAGCATTCTTTGGGTATCAAAGAAGACAAATTTTGCGGGAGAACAAATAGAATTAGGCTCCCTTAGTTCACAAAAGAAATACAATCCTGAAACTGCAAGGAGTACAGGCAAAACTTCCCAAATTTTGCGAGAAAAATCTGTAAAGCCAACCGAGGATGATATAATTTACAATAGTTCAGATGGGATAGTGCTGTATGGTGATTTGCCTGCCTTTGGTTTGAAAGCAACCATATTTTTTTTCTTGGTTCGTTTTAGGGTGTGAAACATGATTGCAGTTCTTGCAAGTTTTTTTCTTCTTACAATTCCCGGGCAGTCTACGAATCCAGTTCAAGTGGTAAGTTCCCTCGACACTTTCTTTCAAAAGGAAGTTTGGGCCAAGGTAGGGGAACGGACTTGCCTGCAGTGCCATAAACCCGGGGGCGATGCCGAGAATAGCAAGTTTTTGCTGCGGGATCTGAAACGCAGCCAAGACCAGGCCGGGGATCTGAAGCATAATCGCGATGCATTTTCCCGCATGGCGAAGATGGAGGTGGAAGTGCACCAATCCCGCCTGTTGCTGAAAGTAGTTGGGAAACTCATGCACGGGGGCAAAGAACAACTCAAACCGGATTCCGTTGAATACCGTGTCCTCGCCGATTTTGTGGCCCGGTTGAATACCCCCGCCAACACGAAACCTGACTTTGTTCTAGACAAGAACGCGCCCCCTTTTTTTCATTCAGTCAAAATGTTGGATGATCGGCAATTAGTTAGGCGTATCACGCTTTCACTTGCAGGCCGGCTTCCTAGTGATTCGGAATTAGACAGCATCGCCGGCCAGGGTCTCAAGGCGTTGCCAACAATCATGGAAACTGTTTTGAAGGAGGAGGCTTTTTACAACCGCCTGCGCGAGGGCTTCAATGATATCTTTCTCACCGTCGGTTATGATGATGTCCCGGAAAACGCCCTTTCCTATGAGCACTTCAGTACCACCCGGGGCTGGACCCAGAAATTTGACCTAAGCCACATCAAGGATGAAAAAGACCGGCGTCAGGCAGGCTATAAACTTGCCAATGATTACCGCAAAGCAATGCTTGGCGAGCCGATGAAACTCATTGAACACATTGTTCGCAATGACAGGCCCTTTACGGAAATCGTCACCGCAGATTACATCATGGTCACCCCTTTTACTTCCCGGGGTTACGGAATTTATGAGGAACTGAAGCCGAAATTCAAAGACCCAGAAGACCCGTTTGAATACATCCCAGTGAAACTCAAGGCTCTTGTCGGACGCAACCGGGTTGAGGATCAAGACTCGAAGACGGGTTTTTATGCTCATGCCGGCCTGCTTGGAAATTTTCAATATCTGAAGCGTTATCCAACTACCGAAACCAATCGCAATCGCCAGCGTGCGCGGGTTTATTATCAGCATTTTCTGGGTATAGATGTGTTGGAACTTGCCGCCCGGGTTTCGGATGCCGCCGCTGCCTCTGCAAAATATAAGATCCCCACCATGCAGGCCTCCGAGTGTGTCGTATGCCACAAAACTTTGGATCCAGTGGCAGGTCTGTTTCAGGACTACTGGAAATTCGAAGGTGTTTACGGGCGGCGCAAGGAAGGCTGGTTTAAGGACATGTTTGGCGCAGGTTTCGAGGGGGAAGACTTGCCCGCCGGGGAACGCTGGCGCTCTCTGCAATGGCTTGGAGAACGGACTGCGAAAGACCCGCGCTTTGCCGTCGCCATGGTCGAGCATGCCTGGTATATCCTGACAGGGCGCAAAGTGCTACTACCACCCAAAGAACTTGCCGACCCGCTTTATGCCGCCAAGTATCGGGCCTACTATGAGCAGCGCAAGCAGACAGAGGCCATTGCCGAGCGCTTTGCCAAGTCAGATTTTAATTTCAAAAGCGTGTTAAAAGAATGGGCTGTGTCCGACTTTTATCGTGCGGATGGTTTGGCCACGGTGGCATCCGACCCTAAACGACTTGCAGAACTAGACGACCTGGGGTTGGTGCGCATGCTCGCCCCCGAACAAGTGGAGCGCAAGGTTGCCGCTGTATTTGGCAAACCCTGGGGCCGTTTGACAGAACAGATGGCCATGCTCTACGGTGGCATTGACTCTAAAGAAGTTACGGAGAGGGCCACCGATCCGAGTGGCGCTATGGGTGCGATTCAACGGATTCTTGCCAATGATGTTGCCTGCAGGGAGACCGCGCTGGATTTTAGTCGCAAGCCTGCCGACCGTCTGCTTTTCCCCGGGATCGATACGGATGTGGTGCCAGGCAGTTCAACCGAGGCGGATGCGAAAATCAGGCGTGCGATTGTGCATCTGCACCAGCGGGTACTGGGGCGCTTTGATAAGGTTGATTCATCTGAGGTCACCCGAAGTTTCCAACTTTTCGCAAGTATTGTTAGTGATGCTGCTGAGCGCAAGAACTTCGAAAAACAGGAGATTTACTCCTGCCGCCAAAACCTCATCGAACCAGTTCCCGATCCCAAATATACGGTGCGTGCGTGGCGTAGCGTGGTCACCTATCTGTTGCGCCAGTCTGAGTTTCTTTATGAATAAGCGAGACCAATTATGAGAAGAGATTTCCTGAAGCTGTGTGGATTGGCGGGTATTGGTATTGCCTGCCCTATTGGCCTTTCTTCAGACCTGCACGCTGCCGGAAAGGATGACTCCCCCTACGAGGGACCGTATTACATCGTGATCAATGCCTCGGGTGGTTGGGACACCACCTATCTGATGGACCCCAAAGGCATTGGTGGTATCAATCGGCTTTATAAAGAGGGCGACATTCTCACCAAGGGTGCTCATAAGTTTGCCCCGACTGAAAAACATAAGAACGGCGGCATGGGCAACGAGGAGTTCTACGCCGAATTTGCCAACGAACTTCTCGTGCTTAATGGCCTCGATTATTCGGTGAACAATCATTCGCCTGGGGCTCGGTATATGGCTACGGGCAAACTCGATAGCATGGCCTACCCTACTTTTGCAGCTCTGGTGGCCGCATGCAAAGGGCCCACTTGCCCACTATCTTTCCTTACCTTTGGCAACTATTCTGCCACAGGAAACATCGTGGCAATGTCCCGCGTTCCCTACCTGCCGTCTCTCCAGCGCATCGCCAATGCGGATGCAATTGAAGGCAATCCCAAATCCCCGTATCACGAAGACTTTGCCCTTGCCCGTATCGAGCAGGCGCTGCGTGAACAGAGGGAATCCCGCGCCTCAATGCCTCTTCTTCCTAGGCAAGAGCGTGCTGAGAGTATGCTTTATGCCGCTCAGGTAAATGCCAAATCAATGCAGCGTATCACCCCGCACATTCCCAAAAACATTCCCAAGGAGCGTATCGCCCAACAGGCTGAGATTGCCCTTGCATCCTTCAAGGCCGGGGTCTGCGTCTCTGCGAATCTTTCCATTGGCCAGTTCGATAGCCATGCGAATAATGATACCGACCAGATGAAACTCCTTCCCGAGTTCTTGGCAGGCATAGCTTATATTCTGCGCCGTGCCGGGGAACTAAAGATTCGAGAAAAGCTTGTGGTGGTGGTGCAGAGTGAAATGGGGCGCACCCCTGATTACAACAAGGGAAATGGTAAAGACCACTGGTCTATAGGTTCCATCATGTTCATTGGGCCGGGTATCAAGGGCAACCGTGTACTGGGTGCGACAGACGAGAAACAATTCGCAGTCCCCATGAATCCAAAGACTCTTGCGCTTGATAAAGAGAAGGGAAGCCGAGTGCGCCCCGAGCATATTCATGAGGCGCTGCGTCAATTTGCCGGGATCGCCAACCATCCTCATGCCAAAAAATTTCCTCTAGGCCTGACCGAAAAGGAACAGCTTCAAGGGCTCTGGGGCTAAGCCCAGCTTGCTTGAAAACCCATCCGGGCAAATCCCTCATTTCAATGGGTGGGGCAGGCAATTAAGATCGTTAATCATTTCCAATATGCAGATACGAATTCATCTAAGGAAAAGATGACCTGAACACTAGTCATTCTCGGTCATTTCCTAAAGTGGTTTGGGCATTTTTTCCTCCTTCCATACACGATTAATCTGATCAAGATTCCAACTTCGAATTCAAAAACCTCAAGTAAAACGCTCTTTTCAGCCATAACAGAAACCATTTTGAAAGCTTAAATAAACAAGTAAGTTGTTTTACATTAATGACTTATGCGTATTTAGTTCGCCAAAAAAATAAAAGTCACCTTGATTATAATTTTAGTGAACTTATATTGACAAAAGGCCGATACATCATTAAGTTGATAAACATAATGTTTTAAGGAATGCAAGTAATGAATCGTACTCGTTTAGGTTTCTTGTTTTCTTTCGGCTTTACTCTTTTGCTTTCCGGGTGCCAAGGAACTGAATCTTCGCCGGCGCTTCCTTATGAAGGGGAGGTCAAAATCAATGGCAAGCCGATCTCTGGAGCAATGGTGGTTTTTCACTCAAAAAAAACAGGTGAACAAGTGGTTTCGCCCTCGGGTACCACCGATGAAACTGGGAAGTTCCGTTTGACCAGTAACAAAGAATTTGATGGTGCACCTGCCGGGGAATACGCGGTGACCATTACTTGGTTTAAGCCGGTTACTCCCGGTAACAAAGTGCGGGAAGGTGATGGAGTCGTCCAAAATTATCTTCCAGCTTATCTCGCAAATCCACAAACGTCCGGGCTTGTTGCCTCAGTTCAAAAAGATCTTTCGCAAACCAAGTCTTTTGATCTTCGATTTCAGCGCTAGGTTTTACTTTTTTTAAAGGAGTCTTTTCATGGTTAGTCGATTATTAAATGCTAGGAAGGCATTCACGCTTATCGAACTCTTGGTAGTGATTGCTATCATTGCAATTTTAATCGGACTTTTATTGCCCGCAGTGCAAAAAGTGCGAGACGCCGCTGCAAAAACCCAATGTGTTAATAATTTGAAACAGTTGGGTATCTCAATCCATGGCTATGCAACTGCGAATGACAGTAAAGTTCCCACCAGCACTAGGCCTGGCGGGAGTACTACTTCCCCAAGAATTAGCTGGGCAGTTGAACTCTTGCCTTATCTTGAACAAGGAAACTTGGTCAAAACATATGACTTGACTACCACTTGGAGTTCCGCAACTAACCTGCCAATTACTAAGATGCCGATTAAAATTCTTCAATGCCCCGCAACTCCTGACCAATCAAGGCTTGATGGTGATCCTCAAACCAATGTTTGGAATATTGTTGGAATTTCTGATTACGGTGCAGTGACTGGGGTTAGTGCCATCGCTACAAATGTAAAC
>Ga0209086_10002469_pt1 | contig 14425 bp, 15 predicted proteins | sample M_130207_XF_Meta_FD_187312 | JGI IMG/M metagenome (GOLD analysis project Ga0209086, IMG submission 187312) | Freshwater microbial communities from Lake Montjoie, Canada to study carbon cycling - M_130207_XF_MetaG (SPAdes) (version 2) | ecosystem: Environmental > Aquatic > Freshwater > Lake... | reverse complement strand
TTTTCATATTTTTCACTTTTTAAAATACAATTATGTTGAGTAAAGATATCTTGAACTTGTGTGTATATGTATTTAGTAGGCATATCTTAAATAGACTAATATCTTTATATTACTTTATAATATAATATAACGATATTTAATTAATCAATTTTATATTTATATGGTAAAAACCCGTTTTGTTACGACAAATGGTAATAGATTTACGAAGAGGGGAGCGGTGCTAAGCAGAGTTTTATCTCGCCCAAACTTGCAACATTATATTTTACAACCAAAGGCAAATCGTTTTCCAAATATACTTCAATTTGCGAACATAAATTGGTACATTTAATGAAATACCCAAGGTTCTTTAGAGAGAATTCCCCTTGTATTATTTTCGACGAATCTTGCTTTAATACGAAGCCCATACTTCCATCTGATTCCGCACGATGAATTTCAGCCGATGCGAATTGTCCAGAGCATTTAAAGATTAATTCATTACCAACAGACTTAATTTCTAGTTTATCTGAAATGCATGAAAGGTCACGAATAATTTTTTGAAAGTCAGCAGAAGGCAAATTAATGATGGAAGAAAACTTCACATCAGGATATTCAAGTTCTTCGGGTTCAGGCTCAATAAGACGCAATTTTTGGGTTTTACATTGTTTAATCTCTCCATTTTCAAACTTTAGAGCCAAATGAGAAACAATACCATCTACATAATCGGAGTTCTCAATATAAATTGTTAGGGTATCATCATTATCAATTGAATTTATTAATTTAAATAAATGAAACATATTTACACCAATAATAATCTTTTCTTTTTTACATTCATAAAATTCGAAATTTTGAGAAGCTAGGAAAAGATGTGCTAAAATTGTATGTGATTTATCCATGTTAATAATACGGATGCCGTCGGGTTGAAATGTAATATTTGTTTCTAAAAGAATATCTTTTAGCGCTGTCATAAGTGTCCTAAAGGGGGCTATTTGAACAGTTTTAATTGTTAATACATTATTATCTGTGGAAGAATTATGTGCGTTCTTTGTTGAAAAAATAGACATTATATTTAGATTTTTATTTAAATCTTTAAATACTTATGTATTTATAATATTTTTATGAATATTAAACTATTTTAATTTTAAATTGGATTACGTTTAGCAGTAATCGCGAATGACATATAATTACTATACAACAACATATATTGTTTATACAATATATTTTATTACCTATTATGCTACCAAATATTATGATTTTTTATTAAATTATTTTAAATTTATAATGACTTGTGATTATTGATAGTTTCATACAAGTTACCATTATAATTTTTATATTATTACTACATAAAATATATTGTAAATAATTTTATTTTTATTTTTATTTTTATTTTTATTTAAAGGTTATATTATATAAAACTTAGAATGAATATAAATGATGAACGTGTAAATAAATGTCTTGAATCTATTCAATCCTTAATTCAAAAATATAAAGATAATGATTACATGTTACAGCGGATATCTAACCGTATAATTAATTATCTTCCAAATGAACTTGAATATGATTTTGAAAAACACAAAAAAAATATAAATAGAAATATATTTTTAACAAATGAACAACAAGTTTTTATACAAATTTTTCTAAGTAAAAATCAATATTATTATTTAACAAATAATAGTTGTTTTTATGAATATACAGGTAAAAATTATATTATAGTAAAAGAAGATGATATAATACATAATCTTTTATCTACCATATCAAAGGGTCGTGTATTACTTGAATGGAAACATAAAACAAAAAAGAATGTTATTGGTCTTATTAAAGAGAGAAGTTTATTACATTCTATTCCGGAGACTTACACAATCCAAAATGTTCTTAATAGTCTTTATCCTTCTATGTTTGTAAATAAACAAAACGCAAAATTTTTTCTTACTATAATTGGTGATAATATTTTAAAAAAAAATCAAAATATTATATATTTAGTTACACCTAAAACCAAAAAAATTTTAAACGAACTTGAAAATATTGCCTACTTATCTATTGGTGTTACAAATTTAACAAATAATTTTATGACTAAATATCATGAAAATTATACATTTACAAATTGTAGATTAATTAAAATCAACGACAACGTCAGCGTTGATATGTGGAAAGATTTATTAAAAAAAGTAGGATTAAATTTATTATGCGTTTCAGCACATTATTCAAATCGTTATGAAAATGCTGATAATTTTGTAGAAACGAAGGCAGATGAAGAATTAAAAAATTATTCTTATTATTTAAAAAATAATAATCAAAACGAAATTGTTTCTTTATTTTCAAATAAATTTCTTCAAAGTGTTTCAGGAACTAAAATTGGATGGAAAAATTTACATTTTATATGGAAACAATTTTTATCAAATTCAAATCTACCAAATATGATATATTCTAATGCTTTAAAAAGCATATTAAAGGAAAAATATAATTATGATGAATTAACAGATTCTTTTATTAATATTACAAGTAAATATTTACCAATTGAAAGTGATTTCATAAAATTCTGGGAAAAAAATATTAATGTTTACACAAATGAAAGTCAACTCATCGATAATGAATTAGAAATAGATGAGTTATGTTCTCTTTTTAAAAATTGGGTAAAAAATAGTAATGAAGAATTACTATCAAATGGAACAATTAGTGAAGAAAATGTAGTAAAAATATTGACACATTTTTTTCCAGATGTTGAAATTATTGAAGATAAATATATATTTAATGCGTCATGTATTCTTTGGGATAAAAATAAAGACATTCAAAAATCTTTTTTGTTTATTAAAAATAAACTAATTGAATCATATACTCTTCCATTAATATCATTTGATGATGTTTATAATTATTACTGTAAATATTGTAGTTCCAACTCTAATAAATTTGTTGTAAGTAAAAGATATTTTGAAAAATATTTATATACCAAAATATCAGATTGTATTGTTTATGAAAAATTTATTGATACAAATTGGATATTAAATCAATCATGTAGTATTTAATGTTGAGTGGCAACAAGTTGAATTCCTGCTCCAGATGTGTGAACACCTTTTCCATTATATGATGCTGGGTTTAAACCAGATCCGCCTTTGTGACCTCTGTTATTATGTGTTACATTATGTGTTACACGGTGGTTAACTGTATGTCCAGCATTATGGCTAGTTGGGTGGGGTCTGTTGCCACCACGTTTAGATTTACTTCCCTTTTTTCCTAATTTAACAAAACCAAATTTACCTTTTTTTGTTCCATAACCAGCTTTTACTAAACGCATTTCTTTTTTGGCACTAATGTGTTTAGCCTTAGAAACGATACGTCCAGCGTGATTTTTCATAAGGTGTGATTTAGTAAGACCTCCGCTAGTTTTATAAGCAGTTCCGTGCCAAACTTGAGCCCGGGTTCCAATCAAAACATCAAAATTTTTGCTTTGAACAACGTATTTACCGTTAGCGCTTCTAGAAAACTTTGTCATTATAAAGTTAATGAAGAAAATAATTATTATTTAAATTTATGAAAGCAAAATATAAACATTTTATTTTATATTTAAGATAATTATACATTTATAATAAATTTATAATACAATTATAATTTTATTATATTAAACGATTTTTTGGGGCTTTTCCGCTACCACCAGGTTGGCCATGTGTTCTGCCTAAATAATTTATATTAAAAGCATTTCCTAAACTACTTGCAAACTGAAATTTACCATTATGACCTGTATGTTGTATCGTTTTAGAAATTCTTGTTGCTGATGACTCATTTGAATTTGTAGATGAATTTGTGATATTTACAGAATTTATTAATTGACAATTACATTCAAGTTCTTTTTGTTGTTGTAAAGCAGGATAATAAAACGCATTTTCTTGAGAATTAACATTTAGAAAATTTCTTATATAATTATACTGTGCGTTATATAATACTCGTCTTGATTTATTTGTGTTATTTCCTGGATAATATGCGGTCATTTACTATGTATATTTATACTAGTTATAATATTTATAATTAATCTTCATTATATTTTAATTATATTTATAATATATATAATGAGTTATACAGAAGATCAAGGTCAAGAAATGGTTCCTTTAATGTCTTCAGCCAATAATAATTATAATACTGGGAATACTAGTAATAATAGTAATAATAGTAGTTACACACAAGCGTCAAGATTTGGAATACCTATGGAAAGTTATAAACAAGGGTTTTTAAACGTTATTGCTAGATACAATACATCAAGTCAAAGTAGTAATTTATCACAATCGGTATTCAATAGATTTCGTAGAAGCCAAACTAATCAATCAGACCAAATGACTAACATTAGAGAACAAAGAATTCGAGCTGCGTTACAATCCGTAATTGACATGCCTCAAGGAACATTAGGTAATTATTCTGGTGCACAGGCACTTAGTAATGCTCTTGTTAATTACGGAAATTGGATTAGTCCATCTGTAGGTAAAAATATGAAAGAAGGGTTTGCTAGTATTGGAGACGCTAGAAGAACTATTGGTGCCAAAACAAGAGGCATTTTTGGAATGGGAGGCAAGAAAACACGCAGAAATAAAAAATCTAAAAAATCTAGAAAACATTAAATTTTATATTTAAAATAAAAATTGAAATAGTTTAAATATAAATAGAGAAATTACATATCAAAGTATAATGAGCGCTACTGACGTTAATCTCGCAAATAAATATCAACAAAAGACTGATAAGCAGCATATTCTGGACAATCCAGATACCTATATTGGTTCTGTGGAAAAAGTTGATTCTGAACTATGGATTCTTAATGAGTCTGGAGAGCGAATCATAGAAAAAAATATTAATTACATTCCAGGTTTGTTTAAGTTATTTGATGAGGGTATCGTCAATTGTAGAGATCATGTTGTTAGAATGCAACAAGCAGTAGCAAATGGTCAAGAAAACGCGTTGCCTGTTACTAATATTGACATATCAATACAAGAGGACGGAACAATCATTATGATTAATGATGGGAATGGTATTGATGTAGCACAGCATCCTGAATATAAAATATGGATACCTGAATTAATTTTTGGACATCTTAGAACATCAACAAATTATGATAAAACAGAAAAAAAAATTGTTGGTGGAAAAAATGGATTTGGATTCAAACTTGTTTTAATTTGGTCGACACACGGCTCTATTGAAACAATTGATCACATTAGAGGTCTTAAATATAAACAAGACTTCAACAAAAATCTCGACGAGATTTGTCAGCCAACTATTACAAAATGTAAAACAAAACCTTATACAAAAATTACTTTTAGGCCTGATTACGCAAGATTGGGTATTGATGGACTAACTCCTGACCTTATTGCTCTTCTTAAAAAGCGTGTGTATGATGTTGCTGCGGTAACTGATAAAAATTTAAAGGTTAAATACAATTCTTCTATTGTTCCTGTAAAAAATTTTCAGCAATATATTGACTTGTATATTGGCGAAAAAACAGTTAGTCCTAGAGTATATGAAGAGTGTGGCGAGAGATGGGAATATGCGGTTGCTTTAACGCCTTCAAATGAATTTACACAGATTTCATTTGTGAATGGTATTCATACTGCTAAAGGTGGGAAACACGTTGAATATATTTTGGGTCAAATTACAAGAAAATTAGTTGAATTTATCGAGAAGAAAAAGAAAGTTAAAGTCAATCCAAATAGCATCAAAGAGCAACTTATTTTGTTTTTGAGATGTGACATAGAAAATCCAGCATTTGACAGTCAAACAAAAGATTTCATGAATACACCTTCATCAAAGTTTGGTTCTAAATGTGAAGTAAGCGATAAATTTATTGAAAAGGTTGCGAAAATGGGTGTTATGGATGCGGCTTGTGCGTTGACTGAAGTAAAAGAAAACAAGGCTGCGAAAAAAACAGATGGAACAAAAAGCAAGAGCGTTAGAGGTATTCCAAAATTAACTGACGCTAATTGGGCTGGAACTGAAAAGTCGAAAGACTGTACCATTATCTTTTGCGAGGGAGACTCGGCAAAGGCAGGTATTATTTCAGGGTTATCATCAGACGACCGCAATACTATTGGTGTTTATCCTATGAAGGGTAAAATATTAAATGTTCGCGGTGAAAATGTAAAAAAAATTAGTGAAAACAAGGAAATTGCCGAGATAAAGAAAATTTTAGGGTTAGAAACAGGGAAAAAATATGAAACGATTGAAGATGTAAATAAAAGTCTTAGATACGGACGTGTTTTGTTCATGACAGATCAAGATTTGGATGGAAGTCATATTAAAGGATTGGGTATTAATTTATTCCAATCTGAATGGGCAACTCTTACGGAAATCCCTGGTTTTATTGGTTTTATGAATACGCCAATTTTAAAAGCACGGAAGGGAAGTCAAGAGTTGAACTTTTATAATGACGGCGAATATGAACAATGGAAGGAACAAAATGATACAAAAGGCTGGAAAATAAAATATTATAAAGGTTTGGGAACTAGCACAGGAAAAGAATTTCGTGAATATTTCGAAAACAAGAAAACTGTTGGGTTTGAACATACTGGCGAAGAAAGTAATAATGCGATCGACAAAGTATTCAATAAAAAACGTTCTGATGATAGAAAGGAGTGGTTAGAAAATTATGATCGCAACGCTTATTTGGATACAAATAAATCTTCTGTTTCTTATGAAGAATTCATAAATAAAGAATTAATTCATTTCTCTAAGTATGATTGTGATAGAAGTATTCCTAATCTAATGGATGGATTAAAAATCAGTTTGAGAAAAATATTATATTCCGCATTTAAAAAGAATTTAACAACGGAAATAAAAGTTGCGCAGTTTAGTGGTTATGTTTCTGAACACTCTGGCTATCATCACGGTGAGGCGAGTCTAAATGGTGCTATTGTCGGAATGGCGCAAAACTTTGTTGGTTCAAACAACATAAACTTGCTTTTACCGAATGGTCAGTTTGGAACAAGATTACAAGGTGGAAAAGACAGCGCATCTGAAAGATATATATTTACGATGTTGAATAAAATTACGAGAACATTATTCCCTGCATCAGATGATAATGTTTTAGAGTATTTAAATGATGATGGGTTGATAGTTGAGCCCGTATTTTACGCTCCTATTATTCCTATGGTTATCGTAAATGGAAGTAAGGGTATCGGAACTGGTTTTAGCACAGATATTATGTGTTATAATCCTCTAGAAATTATTAGTTATTTGAAATCTAAGTTGAATAATGAATCATATCCTTTTGAATTTATTCCTTATTATGAAGGGTTCAAAGGGAAAATTACAAAAATTAGCGACGGCAAGTTTTTAATAAAAGGCATATATGAAAAAGTAGGAACAGATAAAATCAGAGTTACTGAATTACCTGTTGGGTATTGGACTGAAGACTTTAAAGAATTACTGGAAGAACTTATTGAACCTACTCCTGGAAAAGATGGAAAAAAAATTACGCCTATTATAAAAGATTATGACGACATGAGTAAAGATACAAATGTTGATTTCACAATTACATTTGCTAAAGGTAAGTTAGAGGAAGTCGAACAGTTAAAAGGTGATCACGATTGTAACGGCTTAGAAAAAATGTTAAAATTATATACCACAAATACGACTACAAATATGCATTTATTTAATGCGGAAGATAAATTAAAAAAGTATAATCGTGTTGAAGAAATTATTGACGAGTATTTTGAAACAAGACTCAAATTGTATCAAGAAAGAAAAAATTATATGATAATAGCATTAGAAAAAGAGATTGTGTTGTTAAGTAACAAAGCAAAATACATTAAAGAAAATTTGGATGGAACGATCGATTTGAGAAAAAAGAAAAAAGAAGATGTCGTCAATATGTTACAAAGTAAAGGTTATGAAATTATTGACGACGATCACGATTATAAATATTTAACAAAAATGCCTATGGATAGTGTAACAGAAGAAAATGTGGAAAGGTTATTTAGAGAACTAGGGGAAAATCAAGTAACTCTAGATAAAATTACAGCAACAACTATTAACCAAATGTGGACCACCGAGTTAGATACTTTAAAATCTTTATATCTTGAATATAAAGAAGAGAGAGAAAGATTGATGTTAGGAGAAGAAAAACAAAAAAAGAAGGTTACTAAAAAAATAGTAAAAACAACAAAGATTGTTATTGAAGAATAAAATAAAAATATCGTATTATAATATAAAAATGAGTCAATATAATTCAACTAATATACAAACACAAACACAACCACAAACACAACAAGTTCAACAACCTTCGCAACCAAGTTCTCAACCATCTAATTCATTTTCAGCATTTTTTAATAAACCAACTGGAACCGTTTTAACATTTGCTGCTGGTCTTTGTATTGGTGGTGCTTTTAAAGATTTAGTTCAAAGCGTTGTAAATAATATTATACAACCATTAATTATAAAATTGTTAGTATTTACTAAAATTTACGATATTGGAATGTTTTCTTCGATATTATCAGGAAAAAATAATGCGTTAAATATTACCTCAGCTATATCATCAGTAGTTTCTTTCTTAACTATTACAATAACGGTGTATCTTTTATACATATTAATTAATGTTAATTAAAATATTATAAAAATTATAAATATTATAAAAAATTATTTGTCGTATATTTAATATATCAAATATATATGTTTGATATATTCATTTTTTTATATGAATTATTCTTAGTTATTATAGTGATTTTATTTGGGGTAATATCCTCATGTATGTTTTCTCAATTTATATTAAACAATATATTTACAATTAATTCAAAAAAACATATTATAATACAAATAATATCAATTATTTTATACTTGTCTATAATAGTATTTTTACTTTATTTTATTCGTTTAACATTAAAAAAATATATTGTAAATGACGAATTAGTTGATTCATCATATTTTATTGTTGGTCCAATTATCGCAATATTTTTACTTGACAAATCATTTGTAAAAACACTTATTAAAAAATATTTAAGAAACACATAAAATTATAATTGTTATCTTTAGTCTTTAATATTATTTTTTAATATTTTGTCTACTTCTGATTCATTAAAATGCTCTGTACATTCAATAAAATGAAATATATTTCGTAAATTTTGTATATTGAACATTTTTTCAAAGGTAGTAAAATAACAAAAATCTCTGTTTTCCAAGTAAAATTCGTGCAATTCTAAATTGTATTTTTTTAAATATTGTGAAGCGTTTCTATCATTCTTAAACCATCCACTATTTACTTGACTTCTTATGTCTCGTAATTGAATTATTACCTTCGTTTGAGGAAACAATTCTTTAAACTCTTTAATCAAATTTATTTTACCATTATCATATCTAATTTCTTTAAAACCCCAAACATTTGTCGTTTCTGTATTTTTAAATAAATTAATAATTAGCGAGCGAATCATATTAACGGTTTTTACAAAATCGTAACTGTTATACCAAGAAGGCTTAACATTTTTTTCTATTATTTTTTCATATGTTGCCGGATTAAAATGTCCTGGTATATTATTTACTGAAGAATATTTTAATTTTTTATAAAACTCTAACAAACTATTTAATGCACCAAAATTTTCACCACAAAAATTACTGTTTGGTATTGTGTTTAATATTCTTTGTAACGTTGTTGACCCAGACCGCCCTGTAGCACATATCAAAATAACTTTATCCATCATATGGGATTCCATTATATTTATTTTATATAATTATTAGTATTTTTATACTAATTATTATACTGATTTAGAACCAACTTTTTAATGTTAATTCTCTGTCAGAATTGTCGGCCATTACTGGGTGTGCGATTGGAACTGCTAATGTGCTTACATCGCTTATATATTTCATATAACTTTGTGCTTCACTATATACTTGCTGAATACAAAAATTTAGCACCATTTTATTCAATTCAGTTACTTGGTATGTAACATTATTTGGTTGGTTTGTTGCGTGTTGTAAATAAATACTTCTCATTATAATTTTTAATGAATCACAATCTTGTGAACCAATTGTATACTGACCTTTAGATTTTTTAAAGACACCTGCTCTTATTCCATTTTGGATAATTTGTATGTTTTCATAAGAAAAAAATACTCTTGATAAAGTTGTTTCATCCCATAACCCTTCTGTAGGATTCCTAAATGTAGTGCATTGATGGGCTGGTATTTTATCATACATTTGAAAAAGTTTCGTAGTATTTTGACTTTTAATATCTACACGTCCATTTAAAGTATTCATTTATAATACTCAAATAGAAAAAAATAAATATATATTTATTTTATATAATGGCAACATTTCAAAAAATTGTTTTAATTACAGCTATCATTATTTTAATTATTGCTTTGATTATCATTGGTATCACTATGGTATATTCAAAAACAGTTAAGTGGCCTCCTATGATACCTCAGTGTCCTGATTATTGGACTATAGATGGTTCTGGCAATAATACAACTTGTACTAATGTTAAAAATTTAGGAACATGTACTTCTCAAAAAGTTATGAACTTTACTCAATCTCCTTATTCTGGTTCTAATGGTACATGTGCGAAATATGGTTGGGCTACAAAATGTGGAGTAAGTTGGGATGGTATTACATATGGAGTTAGTAATCCTTGCTCAACTGCTACAACCGTAAATACTTCATCTACTTAATTAACTTTACTTAATGAATCTATTTATAATTGAATCAAGTTTGTTTAAGTAAAAATCAACATAAAAAGAATACTAATTTAAATATAAAATGGAAGACTTAAATTTGAATAAAATATTAAATAGAGAGGAAAAAGCAAATTCTATTAAAGATATTTTGAAAAACTTTGAACTAAACAAAAACAATATGTTATTCAAAAAAGGGATTTATATTTACGGAGATCCTGGAACTGGTAAGACTACATTTGTTACTAAAATTTTACAAGAACTTGATTATGATATTATAAAATATGATGCTGGAGATATCAGAAATAAATCAATAATTGATAATATAACAAAGCATAATATGTCTGATAAAAACGTAATGAGTTTATTTAATAAAAAAATTAGAAAAATTGCAATTATAATGGATGAAATTGATGGAATGAATAATGGTGATAAGGGTGGTATTAATACCCTTATTAAATTAATTAGACCAAAAAAGACTAAAAAACAAAAATTAGAAGAAGTAACAATAAACCCTATTATATGTATAGGAAACTATCATATAGACAAAAAAATTAAAGAACTTATGAAGGTATGTAATACAGTTGAATTAAAAACTCCTACAAATATTCAAATTACAAGTATAATTAAAACATTAATACCTACTATGGAGGAATCCATTAAAAATAAAATTTTGACTTTTATTCAAGGCGATCTTAGAAAAGTTAATAATATTTATGGTATTTTTAAAAATAAAACGGATATATTTAAAAACGAAGTAATTGATAATATTTTCCAGTTAAAATCTTATAATGACGATACTAAAAAGATTACTCAAAAATTAATTAATAGTCCTTATACAATTAATGAGCATATTACTATAATGAATGAAACAGATAGAACAATTGTAGGTTTGTTATGGCACGAAAACATAATTGATGTGCTTGGGAAAATGGATAAAAGTATTTCAATTCCTTTTTATTTAAAACAATTAGATAATATGTGTTTCGCTGATTATATAGATAGAATTACATTTCAAAAGCAAATATGGCAATTTAATGAAATGAGTTCTTTAATTAAAACATTTAAAAATAATAAAATGTACAACGACACTTTTAAAAAGAAACAAAAATATAATCCTTCTGAAGTAAGGTTTACAAAGGTTTTAACGAAATATTCTACTGAATATAATAACACATTATTTATTCAGAATTTATGCCAACAATTGGGTATGGATAAAAAAGATTTATTTTCTTTTTTTATTGAATTAAAAAATAATTATGATGATAATCAAATACTATCGCTTTTTGAAAATTATGAAATAAATAAATTAGATATTAATCGCATTTATCGATATATAGAAAAATATACAAAAGAAAATATTGTTGAAGATGAAGAGGTAAAAGAAGATGTTAGTGATGACGATGAATAAGTATTATATTTATTATATTTATTATTTAAATAAATATAATTATAGTTTTATCGGGGGATATTATGGGCAAATTTTAATGTCTGCGTGTTCCCTTTCTTCCTTTTCTTCCACGTCGTTTTGATTTTCGACCTCCAAACGAAGTTGTGGGTTGTTGCATGTTATAAAATTGCTGATTTGGGTCAAAAGAGCTTGATTGTTCAATTTGCTGGTTATCGTTATAACCAGTATCATAAGTTGGCTGACCACCTCTAGAAAAAGTAGGGGCTAATGAAGAAAATCCCGAAGTTATGTTATTTGTGTTCATTGAAGGCATAGATAATTTAGGTCGTTGAGACCATGCGTTGCCTAAACTTGTGCTACCTCTGTTATATGCGGTTTGACCCATACCGTAAGCGTTTGTAGCAGCACCTTGACCCATACTGTAAGTTTTTTGTCCAAGTCCAGAAATACTTGATACTCCGTTGTTGAAAGCATTTTGAGTTTTTTGAAACAACGGATGATTTGTGATAGAATCAAACATACCAGCACCAACTCTTCTCTTAGAACCTCGTCTTCTTTTATGAGTTTTAACTTTTGTCATTATATAGTATTATTATAAAAAAAATAATATATTTCTAAAGAATGTTTTTTATTCACTTCACGCCTTTTAAACGCGAATCTTTCTTTTTACACCATTTTTGTTTAATAGTTTCATTCACGACTGCTTGGTGCTCTCTTTCATATTGCTCTGGAGAATCATAGTAAAACACCAATCTGCCTTTACTTGAAAGACCACGGGCATCGACTACTGAAAAATACAAGTCTTCGTCTTGAGAACCAACTAAATGTGGTGTATAATGACCTGTTACAGCGTTTCTAATTCGTGAATCAGTATCTCCTGAATTATAGGAGACAACCTTCTTTTTCCTTGCTCTTCCATTTTCATCAACAATCTTTAAAAATAATTCATTATAACCTTTGTCAAGTTTCTTTATGTCCTTCAACGCTGCGGAATCATCAATAGCATTTTGTTCGTTTGGATGAAAAGTGTCTAAATAGTTCATATTATGAGGGTATGATAGTATAAATATAGAGTATATCTTTAAATGGTTTGTCATAATATTATTGATTCGTAATATGAATATAATGATATCCTATATTTTGGCGCAATTTTTTCTCTCTATTTCTTCCTTGATTAACTGTTTAACTTTGGCTTCATAATATTTTAACTTATCTTTTAATAAGGTATTCTCCATATTTAATTCTTGAATAATTACACTCATTTTGTTTAATTGAAGTTGAGGTGAATCATTATTACATAGTTTACTCATAACAGAATTATAATTTTCAAACTCCTTTGTTTTTATTTTAATCATTTCTTCTCTTTTTTCTTTTATTTCTTTTAACTGTTGTATAACATCTGGTTTATTTTCGGGTTTTCCTGGATTATAATTATCTAATAATTTGTCAATATCAAGTAAAAAAAATTGTTTTATATCTTCTTCTTTAACAAATTCTTCTACCTTTTTTTCAGAAATACTTACTTGTGGGTTAGGATTTAATAATAGTTCTTTTTTATCAAATGAATTGTGATTATGTGAAAAAACCAAAATAGACTTCATAGTCTCTAATTGGACAAAAGGAATCGTATATCCTTTTAAAAAATGTTTTTCTTCTGCTATACACGCATTATCATCATAACTTGTTTGTTTTAATAATTCTTTTCTAAAAGCAAATGTAGCAGCGGTTGAATGATTTGGTCCATAGGGTCCAAATTTATACATTTTTTGTATGTGTTTAAAATATATAAACATTTCACTAGATCCAGCACATAAAGCAGTAGGGTTTTCAATTAATTTTTCAACAGCATGACTTATTCTTTCTGGAGGATAATAGTCATCATCATCCATATAAATAATAATATCACCAGAACATTTTTCATGAGCAATATTTCGTTTTTTACCAAGTGTCATTTTAGTGTCAAATTTGAAATATTTTACTTGCGGAATATCTTTCACAATATCTTCTATTTTATCTGTTCCATCATCAATAATAATCCACTCTATTTTGTTTTTTGGATATGTTTGATTTTCAAAACACTTAATAATGTAAGGAAAAAACGGACGCCTGTTAAAAGTTGGAGTACAAATACTCACGAAAGGTTGTTTATTTATTTTTTTTGTATTTTTTTTCCCCATGTTATTTAATTAGTATTTTAATTTATTTTTATATTGTATTTTAATTTATTTTTATATTGTATTTTAATTTATTTTTATATTGTATTTTACACCTTTTTACATTTTAAATGCCGATTTAATAATTATATCTTCTTAGTTAAATACATTGTGAACAATATAAAAGATTATACTTATAATAAACGCCTAATTTATTTTTTACACATTTATAACAATCTATAATTGGAGAATTA
>Ga0209086_10002468_pt1 | contig 14429 bp, 17 predicted proteins | sample M_130207_XF_Meta_FD_187312 | JGI IMG/M metagenome (GOLD analysis project Ga0209086, IMG submission 187312) | Freshwater microbial communities from Lake Montjoie, Canada to study carbon cycling - M_130207_XF_MetaG (SPAdes) (version 2) | ecosystem: Environmental > Aquatic > Freshwater > Lake... | reverse complement strand
TTTGGTGAAGTATCAGTGTTAAGACTCGAGCTAGTTGAGCTAATAATTACTTCATCAGATAAATCATTAATGTCGATGTCGATACCAAGACCGGCAGTTAGAGATTTTGCAACAACTGCGTCGCCGGTGTCATTAACTACAAATATTTGTTTTGCAGTATACTCAGACGGCATATCATCAAGGTCAGTGGAATTAATCTGTCCGCCTGCACCAAATACTGCATACAGATCAGTAAAGTTTTCGTTTACTTTGCGGAATGCCTCGCGAATGCTATCACCGGTACCGTCATTGCCTTGTACGCCGATGTCAATTGGTTGTTTTGCCATTTTGTGTTATATCCCGAAACTTGAACCACAACCGCATGTTGTTACCGCCTGTGGATTTGTAATAGTAAAAGAAGCACCCATTAGTTCATCTTTATAGTCGATAACGGCACCTTGTAAATACTGCATACTCGTTGCGTCGACTAGCACCTTAAAGTCACCTATTTTAATTTCAAAGTCGTCTTCGTTATGTTCTTCATCTAAGGTGAATCCGTAACTAAAGCCACTACACCCGCCGCCTTGGACAAATGTTCTTAATGCTACCTTGGGATTGTTTTCTTCTGCAAGAATATCTAGTATTTTTACTTGTGCTGAGTCGGAAATGGTGATCATAATAGTCCTCGATATGATATTTATCATATCATTTTATAACCTTAATGTAAATACATGATGTTCATCACAACTGAATTAGAAACCACAGCTCACACCAGAACCAGCAAGTTAGGTGTAGAGCATCAATATAACCGCACTCGTACTATGGCAGTGTTTCGCTGTGACAATTGTGGCGACGGGTTTCGCAGACCTAAAGAAAAAATTAGCCCCAAGAGACTAAACAACAACTATTTTCATTGTTGTGAACATTGTGATGCCAAACGTTTTGCCCAAAAGAAAGGCGTCGAGCGACGCCTAATATGGGATATGCCGGTATCAAGTACTGCAAATATCAGCCGACTTTAGCAGAAACAATATCCCAGTTGATAATCTTCCACTGATTCTCTAGATATTTCTTTTTATCACTTCCGTAATCGAACTGAAAAGCGTGTTCCCACCAATCGACTAACAAGACAATATCACTTCGAATTTGATGATTAACAATAGTTTTGATTTCACCGTTACGAGCTAGGTAGACCCAGCCACTTCCCTGAATACCCATAGCTGTTTTAGTAAACTTTTCTTTAAAGTTATCAAATGTCTTATGGTGCTTGTTGATAAATTCTAGAGCTGCACCTGCAGGGGGATTTGATCCTGCATATTTCTTATACTGCGGAAACAGAATATTGTGCAGATATGCACCTGCTTCGTTAAAATCTGCATCGCCTTCACCTGAATTATACCGTTCAACGTAGGTCTTAGCCAACTTACCGTAATGATAGTTGATTGTTTCCACGCTGATACTTGGATCTAGATCTTCTCTGTGATATGGAAGTTTAAACAATTCTAGAGTTTTTGGAGTATTTGTCTCTTCTAAAATACTCCACTTGATAAAATTATAGCTCATAGTTGTATTTAGCCCGCTATTTTAGTTATAAATAAAAGCCTAAGGAGGAACATAGAATGTTCAAGAAAATCGCAGAATTCTTTACAGGCAAAAAGACAGAAGAACCAAAGGCAGAATGCCCATATAAAGCAGAACCAATCCCTATTGGTACAGAAGCTTCAATTATTGCCAGCTCGCCTGATTTACCAGCAGTTGGAGCAGTAGTAGTTGTTCCAGAAGCTGTTGTGCCAACAAGTGTAGTAGAGCAAGCACCGGCCAAAAAAGCTCCCGCTAAACGAGGTCCAGCTAAAACAAAGGCTCCTACAGCACCTGCTGTTAAAAAGCCACGTGTTCCTAAAGCAAAGTAAGTTCTTTAGCCCGCTTGTGTAATGCAAAGCTGGCTAGATTCTTGCCCTTTGATTCGGCCATAATATCATGTGTGCCTAGAAAGCTCAGTGCCCAATCGTTCGTTGCTGTATTCCAATAGAAATCACTATGGGCGCGAAGCTTTTGTTTTTTGTAGCCTTCTGCAAGTAGTCCAGCGTGATTGGGTGCTAGATCAGTGTTATGATCCACGAGATAATCTTCACGGCTGACACTATAGTGCATAGTAGGCCTAACGCCACGCCAACTATCAACCACACGACTGATGCGAGTGTCCATGGGCTGGATGTAGTCGCCCGTTTTAATCCAATGGTGATGAATGTCAAGTACGATAGGCACCACATCGCTAATAGTAAGACAGTCATCTAGTCCCCAAGCGTTTTCTTCGTTTTCAATTGTAATACAATTCCGGGCTTCGGGGGTAAGGCGTTTGTAGGCAGATCGAATACCTTCGGGACCTTGTTTACCCGAGATGTGTACGTTGATTTTAAAATCCTGGAAGGATTTACCGTAGCCCATGTAACGTGCCATATCTGCATGATATTCAAATTCTTCTATTGACTTCTGGACAATACCTTCGTTATTGCTTGCAAGAACCGTAAACTGACCAGGATGAAAAGACAACTTAACATTATTGGCACGAGCAATATTCCCAACCACAGCATACCGACTTTCAAGATAGTGAATAACATCTCGACGTAACCAGAAATAACTCCAATTGGCGTGAGTATAAGCAGGCAGAATATCGCTGCCAATCCGCACCATACGAAGATGTGGGTCCAAATTCCCCACTCTCTCAACCAACTTACGCACGGCTTCAATATTTTGGACCATAAGGTCCCACAGTTTTTGTTCAGCAACATCTTTAGTTTGCCTATTCAACCAGCTAATTGTAGTAGTACCGGTGTTGTATTGTTTACAATCATCAGTGGGTTTAATTCCGTTGACCTGTGATGGATGATCAATCCACTTACACGCAAAACCAATTTTTTTCATAATACGCAATCAATAAAATAGACATAGCATATTATAACACTATGTCTATTTGTTGTCAACTTAATATTTACCAATGTCTTATAACATTTGCAATAATAAAACAACAGGTAACAGTATGAAGTGCTACCCAAAATGTTTTTAGAAAAAGGGCTATCCTGGCCTCTGTGAGAGTTAGCACAGGTACTGACGGCTCATCGTGATCAGTTCGGCCCATTAAATGCCCGGTTGCCCGGGCCCAAATATGTTCAATCGAATTCGTTATCTTCACGTCGACCTTGTCTCCCCGCCATGTTGTTATCTGTTTCGCGAACTTCAACTCGAGTACACCACACACGTTCTGCTTCTGCTTTACCACAGTTTGGCAGGAAAATTGTGTTTACATATTCGTACAGGAAGTCAGCAATACCTTCGCATCCGGTCTTTTCTACTTCTGTAATTTTAGCAAGTTTAAGTTTGCCAAGTTCCAGTAAATGATCACGCATTGGGTCGTCTTGTGCAACTAGCAATGTATGATCAAACCAATCTTCTAATAATGCCTTAAGTGGTTTTAATCCGCCAAAGTCAGTGACCCAATTACGTGCGTCTAGTGTGTCAGCTTCAAATTCAAAGTGAAACGACATTGCGTAACCGTGAATTAGATTGCAGTGACTATCGGCCCTCCATTGCCTATATGCAACTGGCCCAATCTGATTGTAAGTTTTTGTTGAGAAATATTTTTTTGCCATCTCTAGTCTCCTTTATTAAGGTAGCAAGTTTGACGACATGCAGAGTTTATAAAGCGGGATGAAAGTCGTTAAAGACCGCTAGTAAGTAATTATACAGACTTATAGAAATAAGTCAACAGTATTGGCAATTATCTGTTAGCAATAGCGCCAAATGGTAACCACTGTCCGGGACTGCCCGGAGTTACGCATACCCATCCAATGTAGTCTGTAGACTTTGGATCAGTATTCCACATAATGTCACCTTTATTATATCGACCGGTAGTTGGGATACCACTACCAGTTTCAAATTTCTTGTTGTCAAAGCTAACTGGACCGGATACTGTTAATGCTACATTGTCTGCAGGACTAGCAACTCCAACAGTTAATTGACCATATATTGAAACAGGTCTTGTTAAGTTGTCAACATTACCAATAACAATGTCTGCACCAATTTTAAATTCATCAGTATCACCGGTTCGAACAGCAAACGTATCAGTGAATTCTAGTCTATTGTTATCAACAGCAAAATTTCCAATTTCTAATCTGCTTGTAGAGATTGTTCGTGTAACTGCTGCATCGCCTGCAACTTGTAGACCTTTTAGTAATCCAACTTTGGTTAAATTACTTTCTACAACAGTCTGTCCCAAACTGGTTTTGCTCAGTACCATTGCACTGTCAATTAAGAAATACCTCTCAACTGCTAATTCGATACTATCAGTGGACCAAATACGATCTGGATTGGCTTGATAAGTTAATTGACTATTAATACCACTCTTGTTTGACCAAATAATGCCTTTACCATAATTAGTGCTGGTATCAGTTTCTTTAAACACTAAGGGACTCGATCGTTGTGTAACTACTTCTTCTGCAAAGATTCTACCATGTATACGTACATCACCATTGTTTTTCACAGTGATTCTTGTGGTATTATCAGTAACAATCTCTAAGTGACTATTGCTCACTGTGCCCATCACCGCAGTAGTGGCTTTTACGCTGCCCAATACAATTTCAACATCGTTTTCACGGATGCCAAGCGCGGCCTTTGGCGTTTCAACGTTAATACCAATTCGATTTAAGTCACTTACAATGTAGGCAAACTCACCAATTTCAGCATTACCCGACACTCGTAGGCTTTTTAATGTGCCAACTTGTTTTAGGTTACTCTTAGTTACAGTATTTCCTAACTCTGTAAAGCCAAGTACAGTAACATTGTTAATTTGGAACACTTGCTCTTCGGCAAGATTAACACTCATGTCAGTCCATAGCTTTGACTGTTTAAGTGTTAATGTTTTGCTCTTGCGGCCATCGGTCCATTTAAGACCTAGTCCTTCAACTTCAGCAAAACTACCGCCAGCAAAGCTAACTGCCCGCTTGGGTTCGACTGTATCCACTGTAATTTTGCCATTACTGACAACCAACGACTCTTGCGTGGCAAGGTCGTTGATACCTTGGGTACTAAATTTGATTGGTTCGTAAATGTTTAGGGCCATAGAAAATACTCTCTTTAGAGTATTTATCTACGGCACTCCAACACTTAGGCTACTTTAAGTAACATAATCTCAGCGTTGATACGACCATTCATTTTAGTGTCAACAGCATTGATATCTTCTAAGAATTTACGCAACTGTACCTTGCCTGCTGCCTTAAATTCCTTCAATTGATCTACTGGCTTACGTAGTGTCTTTTGCACACTTTTAACTTCATCAAAGCCCGTAATAGAAGTACCTTTTACCCCAAGATCATGGAAGTCAGAGGCAACATACTTGCCTAACTTGCGATTCTTAGTGTTGTATGTCCACAGTTCCTTAGCACCAATAATGTCTGCAGGGTTAATTGATACTAACTTCAGTGGCTCGTTGCTCTTCAAGTACTTGAGTTTAGCAACAAGTTTGTCTTTTGATACAACCTTTGCCTTACGTGGCGCACGATTGATCTTGGCCTCTTCCATGAGCATAGTACATGCACTTTCAATTTCTTTCAAGAATGCAATAAATGCTTTAATTTGCTTTTTAGTACGATGCCCATACGCTTCTTTTAACTGGTCATCGGCCTTGCCGCTGGCAAGTTCTTCAAGTTCAGCAAGGTCACGTGCATAGAAATCACGGATAATACGGGCGTGTGCTGCCTTTGATCCCTTGCCTTTAAGCAAGTTAAGTACCTTGAATGCTTTTGGATCAAATCCTTCTGGGTCAAGTTGGAATGCTTCGTAGGCATTTTCCAATTCCTCAGTCATCAGCATGGCCGCATCCCGCACCCGTTCCTGAATGGTAATTACCGGTCCAGCAGCTTTTACCTCTACCGGTGCGCTGTCGTCAATGTCGTCTTTGCCTTCTGCAATAACTTTAGCAATTTCTGCACCTAACCAAGTAGCAGTGTCGCGTCCTTGGTTAAAGTCCAATCGGCAACTTTGCATACCGCGGAGCAAACAGGCAGCAATTGATCCTACAGTAGTGCCACAACGATTATCTTTTGTTTTCTTAAAAGCAGAGATGGTTGCACGGTCGTAACCGTTCTTTCCCATCCAATCTATAACTTTGGCTTTGAGCTCCTTGTTGTTTGACTCCATGCGGTAGTATTGCATGGCACTGTGAAAGTATCGCAGGAATTGACTTTCATTCCAATTTTCGCAACCATCCCATTTTGGGCTGTAATCACGTTTGGCATTCTCGCGGATTGCAATACTTGCCTTTTTAGCTTTGGTAGTTGTAGCCATTTTCTGCTCCTTTTGTGTTAAACAATGTATGTATTATACAGTCAAAGTTGAACTAAGTCAAGCATTTTTTAAAATTTTGGATAGACAATTTCGGACACTAGTTTACGATCCAAAAGTAGAATTAAATCCAAATTTTGGATCTATAAAATCACTTAGAACTAAATTGTGATTTTTAAAAATTTGTAATTTTTCTTCTAGTGGGATGTTTTTCCAAATAGTATGACTTTCATTTAATCGAGTCACGGTATCGGGAGTTACTTCAATAATAGGGTCTTTAAAATCTCTGCATATATCAGGCCTAATTGGCATGTGATCCATAACACACATACCCGGCATATCAATATTGTTTCGTTGACAATAGTCTTTCAACATCGATTCGGGCGGTGCTAAGCCTGTGTCGGGCTCAGTAAATCGATATGCTAATAAATCATAAGTCTGGCTATCAACCATACATCCATAATCAGTTACTCCACTTTTTCCAAAGCCTAATGCTATGCGTTCCGGGCCATTATTAAACGGCATTTCTGGAGTATACATGGTCATTGCATCAAGTTCAAATGGTTCCCAAGCAGACCATATTATACAGTCTGTTCTTTGATCAAACACTGCATCATACTTTACTGATCGCTCTCTTACTTTTTTAAACGGAACTATATTGTATGAAAGCCACGCAGGTGCCGACCAATGTGTGTTATAATGAGAATGCAGGGGGACCTCAACAAATTCAATTAAGTTTTTACCGTTAAAGTCTTGCTTAATTTGAGAACTGTTGATTTCAGAATCGTCCCATGTTGCAAAGTAATAATCTACATTATGTGCAATTTGATTATAATAATAAAATTGATTTAATTTGCAACTATCCCAAGTGCGTTTCTGTCCTCTAATACATACTGCAATGTGATTATACTTGTTCATATCTTATCCATGTAATCTTCAAAATCAATATTATATTGATGGCATAATTCTATTTTATCAGTTGACGACAAGCACTCCCACTCGGCATAGTCGCCACTGTATGGTGATAAAGACACTCCATAATCACCGTTAGATGTCCTCATATTAATTATACTTCCAATAGGATGATTTACATTGAGATTTCTACACAGTGTTGGCCGCACAATCGAAGAACGAAATGGATGTTTATGCGTAATTGATATTTTATTTTTGATACAATAATTATATAGTAAATTTTCAACCGGCACCGTTGAGTCTTCAAAAAATGCAAATCGATATGTTAGTATATCGAAAGTTTTGCTGTCGCACATAAAACCAAAGTCTTTTATTGTTTTCAGAGGAAATGGATGAATAGTTGTTAATCCACCGATGACGGTTACTTCATCTGTGGATGAAATGGCCCACTGACTGTATAGATTCATTGGCTCTAATATAAATTTTTCACAGGCATAATATTCGGTTATGATAGTGTCTGTTCGTTGATCAAATACTGCATCGTATGTTACTGATTCTTCTCTTATCTTCTTATATGCTAACAGATTGAATGGTAACCATCCTTGAGATTTCCAAGGTCCACTAAACGATTCATACAATGGAGGTGTGATACATGCGATGAGATTTTTTCCTACAAAGTCCGATTTAATTTTATCTAGATCTAATTCAGCAGTATCCCATAAAGCAACATAGTAGTCTACATTTTCCGAAATGTGATCATATGATTCAAATAAATTCTTTTTGGTATAATCCCACATTCTCTTATGGCCCCGAATAAAAACAGCAATATTATTATATTTTTCCATGGTCAAACACCCTATAGTCATCTAGTAAAGAAGTTATGCGTTTAGTTAGTGTATTTTTAAACTCTCGATCATCGATACTATCAATAATTTCTTTGTATTCATTGCTGTTAAAACAATAATGTCCTGACACATCAACTGCTTGATGTTTAGTGGCATGCTTTGGATCTGTTACCCATCTTTGCCATTTGTTTGCAGAATACACGACGTCTGAAAATTTGGACCATAAATGCACAGGAGAAAATTGTTTTAGAATTGCGGTTTGTATAGTACCCAATTGAGGTGCAATATTTAGACTATCTATTCCTGCGGCTCGCCTATTAAGCAAGTCATTTTTGTTAAAATAATCAGCATTGTGCTCTTTGAATAAAAATCCGGCATCGTGAATCTGTTTAGCAACATTGGTATTATCAACTAGATTAAAGTTTCCCTCTTGGCCACATTTGGTTAAACTACCGGTCTGTGTAACAAAAAATTTTATATTTTTCTTATACTGTTGTAAAAATGCTAATTGTTCTTCAATTCGTCCTATGCTACTGGACACGTCTATGCCAGTATTATCCTCACTACCAAATTCTAACATTATATTAGGATTTAGGGAGATAGCATATTCTATTAATTCTTCACCGTAAGTAAGATGACTAGATTTTATTCTAGACACATCTATGTGAATCAAGTCAAACCCACAGTTGATATCGTGTTTAATTGTTTCTTTACACATAGCAATGCATTCGTCTATAGATAGTACAATATCTTTATCTCCAAAATAAGGACCACAGTGATCTCTACAAATTAATAAATTTGGGTTATTATATTGATGTACAAAATTTGTTAATTCTTTGCTAGTACATACATAGCCCGAATTATAGTCTACTTGATTTCTACTAGCAATAATCATCAGAGGGTAATTATACTCTATAGTGTATTTTGCTAATATTTCAGTAATGTCTCGGCTCATGGGGCCAAAACCTAATTTAAATTGATTGATAGAATTTTTCTGAGAATCTGTCATAAATATCCGGTTGAGGAACGATTCCGGTGTAAATTTCGAATTGTTTTAAGAACTGTTGTTTATAAAATTCTCTACCAGAAACATATTGTATATTACTTATTCTGCATTGCTCTGCTAGGTAATTTTTTGTTGCCATAGACATATCTATTACTAGGCGAGTTCCAAGTGGTAAAGACTCAAATAAGTTATCCTGCGCAGTTGTTCCACAAGGTGTGCAGTTTATCAACACGTCAGTTTCGGCTATACGACCAACCCAATTTGTACGTCGAGAAAAAACCTGAAAATTATGCGAATGCAAATAGCTGGCAAACATCGATCCTATTGCACCGTCGCCTAGTATACTAATGCGGTCATTTGAATAAATCTGTTCCGACACATGTTTTACGCCTTCAATATCACAATTATATCCATATAACTTTCCATTAACTATCCTTATGGTATTGCAGGACTGATAAAGATTAACCGACTTGTCTGTGCTATCAAGTAACGAAATAACAGAGTTTTTAAATGGCATTGTAATGCTTATTCCATCTATACCGTTGCTTAATGCATCCAAAATACTTTGTTTTAAATTAGATGTTTTGTAGGGTGTATATGTGGCATCTATATTATAGTAATTAAAAAAAGCAGTATAAAAATATTGTCCTGTTTTTCCGGGACTACTAGCAAGACTTATGAATTTTTTCATCGTGTATTTTCTAATTCTTGAAATAGTTTTATTCCTAGATACCAAAGAAATAAATCAAATGGAGCAGTATGTAGTGGGCTCATATTCCAAAAGATAATAGGTATTAATTGTTGTACTTTTTTATAATCTAGATTGTTATCTAAAATATATTTCTTTAAACGTTCCTGGTATACTGTAATATGATCAATATTTGGAATACTTAACGTTACTGAACCATTATCTATTTCTATGTTAAAATTATGTTTCTTAATGTTGGCATAATTGATAATGAGTCCGCCGGACATTTTAGCTAGATCATAGTATATGTCACCGTACTCGACTAGGCCAGCAAACTCATGACGCCAATCTATAATCTTAAATTCGCCGCTATCACTGATTACAATGTTGTCAAATTGTAGATCACCGTGTAGGAATCCAGGACGAGTTACTTGAGCAAAGTATTCCCAATCTATTTTGTCAAGATAGTAAGTATAATCTTTAACATCGACTCCATCAACAGTTGTAATAGGTTTTAAATTCGGATACTTTTCTAAAAACTTATTAATACGTGCAAGACTTTTTGTTTTGTAAAATTCAATACTGGCATTGTAAATATCTGCGTCACATGCCTTCCACACGTTGGTTTCTAACCAATTAAGTAATTCACCAAATGCCACTGGGTTATTAAACTCGTAGAGTGTTTTTCCGGGAAAGAAATTATACGCCATATAATTTCCGCTGTGTTTACAGTTGGCCGGAAATACGTGGGGATTTGCCAGCACTTTGTCGTATTTCTTTTTAGCAACTGTAGGATCTAGCCACCACTTAACCACACGATTATTACAAATATATGTAACTTCGTCTTTCTTAGTAAAATCAAACTTTTGACTTTTGCTTAATTCAGTTTGGTATATTGTTGGACTACCAAAGTCTAACCATGTGTTTAATGCAGCAGTATCACTGCCTAATTTAATTATGCCAATGAATTCATTACTATTACTTTGTTCCAAGTCTGTAAAGAATGTAGCATAGTCAGTTATGTACATTAACCCGGTAAACGCTCGCCACGTTGCTGGCGTCGATTTTTTAAATTTAATGTCATGTATAACAAAACTGTTATTTTGATCAAACATGGTATACAGATGAGTATCTTGCTCAGGGACTGTATTAACAAAATAGCAGTCTTTATTTCTAACCTTGTCTACTACTGGCTGATTAAAGTACGTATCGCAAGGCACATACCAAAACTCACTGTTAATTACATCTTTACATTGTAGCAAAGTATAGCCGGTACCGGACTTATCACTAGTCCAATCATTAATTTCTACAAATTCGATATGTCTATCACTATATGCTACTTTACAAAAATCTATAATTTGTTCTTTTAAATAACCAACAGGTATAACAAACCTAGTGTTATGGGGAAAGTTGTCTATAATATGTGCTAGAACTGGTTTATCCTTGTACGGAAGCAGTGCCTTATTAAGATGTTTGGTATAATTTCCCATCCTACTACCTAAGCCGGCGGTGGGAATAATCACAGTTTGTTTATTCATGTTCGTGACTTATTCTTCCATGAGTCCTACCAGCATCATCTTGTAACCGTATAACATCGTCTAACTCAGTAGTACTAGTTTCCATGAATTCTAAATCTGTAGTAGCAATAACTCTATGCACATAACCAGGAGTAACATTGAATACAACCCCAGAAGTTAATTCAATAACATTAAATGTTTCTTCGTATTCTTCTACCTGTTTTGTAGTCATACCAAACTCTAAAAATTGAGTAATATTTAACGGTTCTTTGCTTAGGTGTAAAATACCAGTTCCGCTCAATACATAATTTGTTTCAATTTTATACTCATGTACTTGTAAGCTAGTTCTGTTACCTGCTTTAAATAAAATACGTTTACTAGCATACGGAGTTATAGTACCATCTGCTATCCAAAGTTCGTGTCCCCAGGGTTTTTTAATTGTTTTCATATTTTCACCATTTCTCGGCCTGAGCGTTTATAAATCCATTTGCCTAAACTATTGCTTCCAAATGTGGTTGCTCTTGGATAACATGTTTCTATGGAGTTTAAAAAGTTGTTAAATTCATTATCTAAATCTTCTAAGCTAAATTTCATACTTGTAAAATCTGTTGAAAAGATATTACTATAATAAAAAAATGGTCGTGCTGCACCGTTACCTAGTTCTAATAGGTTTTTGAATTGTTCTTTATCAAATAAATCAACTACTACAAATTCAGCGTGAGACGATCTAAATTTATTCCAAAGTTCTTTAAATTTCTCCTCACCGCCAAATGCATCATGTAATATTTTAATATTAGTATCCATATCCGCGTTGATAAATTTATACATCCTTTTTAATTCAATAGGTTTTTTCATTAAAAACTGTTTTAAATTATTGCCATCCCATGAAGTTTTTAGCATCTTTAACCATTCAATACTTTCTTTATTGAAATCGTAAAATATAAATTTAATATCAGGAGACTTTTCTAACATGTCAAGATATTTAAAACCAGATGCTGGTCCAAAGTATATGTCGCTGCCAATTGTTGGTACGCCAAACTGATATGATTCACTGTTAAAAATCCAAATTTGTGGTTTAGGATTAAACCATCTGTCTATTAATTTTTTTTGATTAGGATTAGTTAGCCCATCTGTATTGTTAGTCTGTAGTGCATTATAAAACAGTTCACTTTCATGTACAGGATACACATAAAGTCGGCAATCTCTCATTTCTTGAGGAAAGTTATCTATTCTAATTCCCTTGGAAAATGCAGCCTTTAGCCATCCCCATCCAGGGTAACTTCTTGTTTTAACGCTAGTGTCATCAGTGCCCTGCATCCAGAACGGAGTATAATTGTCGTGAAAATTTTCTTCTGATCTTGTGTAGTTGGGTAATTCTTCTGTTACCTCTTCCCAATCACCGAATGTTGGACTTCCTAGTTTTTTCCACGATGCTACATTTACAATCATCAGTTGATTGTGAATCTCTACCCATCCATTGCGTTTTTCCGATTCCCAGTCAAGCGTAAATGCCATCAAAAAGAAATCAGGATTGTTGGTTCCGTAGTTATCTAGTACTTCGTAAAATCTGTTAATCCTAATAAAATTTCCTATATTTTGAATTACAACAATATCATATTCATGGCTTTGCTCCATGCACTGATCTATGTTATTAAAATATCGTACAGTACCTTTTAATGTAGAAGAACTCATCCTAAAAGTAAAACTGTACGTCATGTCATACATTTTTTTAAACAATTGAGGATGTTTATTTTTAACATTGTCTTGATCAACAATTGCATACATGATATTTTTATTTCTTAGATATCTTTTATCAATTGTTAACTTAGTAAAAACGGTTTCAGTGGTCATAGTTTAAAAAAATCTTCCGAGTAATGTCCATGCACTATTATATGATATCTAGGTTCGTCACTGTCATTTAATACAATGTGTTCGGTTGCCACATCGATGACCATACCATAGCCTGGGTTGAATGGCACAATGCCTTTGTTTTTGAATACAAACTCACATCCTTTCGGATTATTTATAGCTATGTTTAATGGACTAAAAATTCTACCGGGACCGTCAGTATGAGGCATAATATAGCCGCCCGGGGCCAATCGCATTATACGCACACGATCAAATAATTTATAAGGTAACGACTGTAAAAATCTAGTTAACTTAGGAACACGGTCACATGCGTCGGTCCAGTGATAGTTTGCTTCTTCTAATGTACTAAAACCATACTTAGTGTAATGTTCAGTCTTGTGTTTGTCAATACCGTGTAATGTCAGACTCTGCCACCCCTCGTGCCCGTATCCTTTTTTCTTATCTTGTCCACGATGGTTAAAATAAAGATCATCAACTGATTGACATTCTTTTAATAAAGCAGATGTATCAAAATTAAAGTTGATAGGATAATACACACAATCTGTATCATTAACTGATTCGGAGTATGAGTTATATATACTGTTGGTAAAAGATTTGTTATTATTATAAAATTCTAGTAATTCTTCCGGGAAGTTTTTCATTTTTTAATAACCCTAGCACTTTTAATACTATTAAATTTACTCCACACATCGAGATTCCAAGACTCCTGATCTGTGATAGTGCTGGCACTAATTATTGGATCTTTGTTTAACGCATAACTTTGAAGTTGACCAACTGGAATAAACCCTAATGCCAAATCTCGCAATCGTAATTCGGGGTCGATAAAATCTGAAAAATTATTTGTTGTCCACCACTTATGCAATAAAATACGGGAATTATAAAAAGAGCCTGGACGAAAATTCATATACATTTCAGCAGCAAATCGTTGTTGCGGTCGTATTTGTTTTCTTTTAACGACTTCTACGTCGTCGTCATGACATGCACTTGACCAATGTTTTCCTAAGGTATTATATCCTAAGTATAACCACCCCCATTGGTGTTCTGGTGTAAATAAAATAAAATCTTCCGGATTTAATTGTTCATGTAGATAATCTGATGGAAGTATTTCTTCTAGAGGTTTATTAGGCATAAAGTCAACTAAACAAGTACAAATAGATTTTTCATTATTATCCCAAGTTCGGAAAACAGCTTCAAAATTGTGTATTTGTTCGTTTAATTTTAAAAATGCTTCGTGTAGAAACATATCGTGATTAGGCTCAATTAGTTTTCCTAAGTTA
>Ga0209086_10002466_pt1 | contig 14436 bp, 15 predicted proteins | sample M_130207_XF_Meta_FD_187312 | JGI IMG/M metagenome (GOLD analysis project Ga0209086, IMG submission 187312) | Freshwater microbial communities from Lake Montjoie, Canada to study carbon cycling - M_130207_XF_MetaG (SPAdes) (version 2) | ecosystem: Environmental > Aquatic > Freshwater > Lake... | reverse complement strand
CCGAACTCCGAACTTCAAACGCCAAACACCAAAAGCGGACGCCGCCGTTTTTTCTCTTTGCGCACTTCGCCGCGATTCCGCATCTACTCGCGCCCCGCATGGCATTCTCCGCCGAACAAGCCCTGACCCTTCTCCGCAAAGCGCAGGCGAACGACCGCCTCGCGCACGCCTACCTCATCACCGGCCCCGTCGGCAGCGGCACGCGCGAAGTCGCCGCGGGCCTCACCGGCATTCTCGTTGGCGACACCGCCGATCCGCTGAAGCACGCGGATGTCCACATCGCCGAACCGGAGTCCAAGTCGCGCCGCATCACGATCGAACAGGTTCGCGAACTCGAACGCTCCCTCCAGATGCGCTCGCTGCGTGGCGGACGGAAAGTGGTCGTCATTTTCGACGCGGATCGTCTCATGGAAGGTTCCGCGAACGCATTTCTGAAAACCCTGGAGGAGCCGCCGCGCGATTCGCACATCCTCCTCGTCAGCAATTTTCCCGAGCTGCTCCTCGAGACGATCCTCTCGCGCTGCATCGAGATCCCGCTCGTGGCCGGCGCGCGTCGCGGGCTCGACGAACGCCAGCGCCAAATCGCGGAATCGCTCCGCAATTTTTTCAAAATCCCGCGTCCCGAACTGCCGCAGGTCTTCGGCCTCGTCCGCGAAGTGCAGGCGCTCCTGGCCGTCGCGAAGCAGGCCATCGCGGACGAGACCGAGGCCATGTTCAAGACCGAGGCCAAGCGATTCCGCGAGGCCAGCGGCGTGGACTCCGGCTGGCTCGATGACCGCGAGGATTTCCACAAGGCGCTCGCCGAGGCGCGCTACCGGAGCGAGCGCGGTGTGCTCGTGGACACGCTCGAATCGTGGTGGGCCGACGTCCTCCGCCAGCAGCAGCAAGCCACGCACCTGGACTTGCCCGATTTTTCCTCCGACACCGCCGCGCTCGCGGCCCGCCTCCCGATCTCCGACGTGATCACGCGCGCCGCCGCCATCGGCGGGCTGAGGGAAAATTTCGGCCGCAACGTGCAGGAACAGCTCGCCGTCGAAGTCGCATTCCTGGAGGCATTCAGCGCATGATCGCGCTGCTCGCTGCGGCGGCGGAGCACACCTTCGCGGAGTTCGGCCTGGTCGTCATGGGCCTGCTCGTCATCGCGTTCATCATCAATGTCGCCTCGTCGTATTCGAAGGACATGAACCGCAAGTCCTCCCATGCGACCAGCCTGCTCTTCATCGCGCTTCTCATCGAGACTTCCGTGTGGACGGTGCGCTCGTTCCACGGCGGATCGCAGGCTGGCGCATTCTGGGCCGTCGTCGTCGCCGCGGGAGTGCATTGCGTGAGCGCCGTCCTCGCGCTGTTCGCGATCCGAGAGCACCGCGACGTGGGAAGATGGCCGCATGGCCGCCGCCGCGCGTCGTGGGGCTTCTCGCTGAATGTCATCGCACTGCTCGTGCTTGCCGCGTGGTTCTGGCTCGGAGCAAACCCGAAGGTTTACAAGCGCATCTTTGAATGACGGATGACGGATGACGTCATTCGTCATTCTCCCCAGGCACCGTCCCGCCCGCGTCGCGGATCACCTTGTCAATCGCCGCGACATCCTCGAAGGCGAGATGCTTCCGCTGATACTTGTTCCAGAGCACGCGCCGCAGTTCGAGCAGGTCGTCCATCAGCGGAACGTCGTAGTACGTCCATTTGTCCTCACCGCGCAGTTGCGCCTGGATGCGCCACTTGCCGCCAAATTTCTCCGCGCGCACCTCGCGCTTTTCGCCGTCGTCAGTCTTGTGTTTCCAGACGTGGATGTTTCGTGTTCCCATTTTCAGTGAAGCGTCGGTTCGAGTTTTGAGCGGATGGCCGGAAGTTTTGGATGTAACGCGGAGGCGGGGAGGATCAATGGGAGTCTCGCAGAAGAAGATGAAAAAATCTCTCTGCGTCGCTCTCAATTTCCCTCTGCGCCTCTGCGATAATGAATGGCGTTTCGATCCGCACTTTGAGAGATAGACACCACCTTGAAGGATCTCCGCAAGCTCCTGCTCTATCTCATCGCATCGGTCGTCCTCGGCGCGCTGCTCGCGCCGCTGCTCTTCAAGTGCGCGCATCCGCTCGCGGCGCGCGGATTTTTTCCAAACATCACGGGGCAGGGCTTCCACCGTTACTTCAGCCGCACAGTCGAGATCGTCGCCATCCTCCTGCTGTGGCCGCTCGCGCGTTCGCTGAAAGTGCGATCGCTCGCGGAACTCGGGCTCCGGTGGGACACGCGCTGGCCGCAGCGGCTGGCGCTCGGGTTCTTCGCAGCCGTCGTACTCATGGCCGTGATGTCGCTGATCATCTTCGCATTCGGCGGCATCATTTTTCTCCCCGCCGAAATGCAGCATCCCGGCGAATTGCCGAAGGTGATTTTCACCGCCGCGTGCGTCGGCTTCATCGAAGAGTGCATCTTTCGCGGCGCATTTCTCGGTCTGCTTCAGCGCAGGATGCTCCCGCGCCCCGCGCTCATCGCGAGTTCGCTGTTCTTCGCCGTGCTGCACTTCATCAAGCCGCTCGCCGGGACCGTCGCGCCGGGCGATGTCACGTGGCTCGCCGGCTTCGCGCTCATCCCGCAAATTTTCAGCCAGTGGGAAAATCCGATGATGGTCGCTGCATCCTTCACCACGCTGCTCGCCGTCGGCTGCGTGCTCGGTTGGGCGATGCAGCGCACGCGCTCGCTGTGGCTCGGCATCGGCCTGCACGCGGGCTGGGTCTTCTGCGTGCAGGGCTTCGGAAAGTTCGCATCGTTCGCGCCGGGGAAACTCCCGTGGATCGGCGCGGATATCCGCATCGGCCTCGCGCCGTTCGTCACCGTCATCCTCACCGGCGTGCTCTGCCGCGCCTGCCTCGCCCATGAGCGTCGCGACAGCCGCGCGTAGAATTTTCAGTGCGCTCGGCACGCTCTGCTTCCCGCCGTACTGCGCGGCGTGCAAGTCGGCGACCGGGCCCGGCATCCACCTCTGCGCCGACTGCGCGGAAACTGTGCGGCACATCGTGCCGCCGTTTTGCGAACGCTGCTCGCAGCCGTTCGATGGTGCGATCACGCAGGCGTTCACCTGCCCGAACTGCGCGGATCGCGAAGTGCATTTCGAGTGCGCCGTCGCCGCATTCCGCAGCCACGGGGTCGTCCGCGATTTCATCCACGACTTCAAATACAACGGCCAGCGCCACCTCCTCCGTCCGCTTGCCGACTGGCTCGCGCACACGCTCGACGATCCGCGCATCTCCTCGCGCCCGTTCGACGCATTCGTGCCCGTGCCGCTGCACCACATCCGTTTTCGCGAACGCGAATTCAACCAGGCCGCCGAACTCGCCACACACGTCTCGCAGCGCTGCGGCGTCCCCGTCCTGCACGCGTTGAAGCGCACCCGCCACACCTCCACGCAGACAAAACTCGATCGCGCCGAGCGAATGGAAAACTTGCGCGGGGCCTTCCGCGTGCGCCACATTGCGGGCGTGAAAGAACGACACCTCGTCCTCGTTGACGACGTCTTCACGACGGGCTCGACCGTCGAGGAGTGCTCGCGCGTGCTGATGCGCGCCGGCGCTGCCTCGGTGCGAGTCATCACCGTCGCCCGCGGCTAGCACCGCAAAAACATGATCGCCCGAAATTCTAAAACCCCGGCAGCCCACCGAGCGCACCCCGCTGCCCATGCAAGAAACTGAACCTTCAAACCCTATGGGAATTTTTTCCAAGCCGGTCTTCACCTCCGGCAAGAAACGCGAACTGCCCGCCGGCCTCTGGACGAAATGTCCCGGCTGCGCGGAAATCATCCACAACCTTGAGATCGAGCGCAACGTCCGCATCTGCCCGAAGTGCGAGCACCACTTTATGCTCACCGCATGCGACCGCATCGAGCTGCTTGTGGACGAGGGTACCTTCGCCGAGCACGACGCGAAGCTCGTCTCCGTGGACACGCTGAAATTCACCGGCCAGGCCAGCTACACCGACCGCCTGAAAAAATACCAGAAGGCCACCGGCCAGCTCGACGCCGTCGTCACCGGCCTCGGCAGTATTGATGGGAAGATGATGAGCATCGCCGTGATGGATTTCGGATTTCTCGCTGCGACGATGGGCAGCGTCGTCGGTGAAAAGATCACCCGCGCCATCGAGCGCGCGACCGCGCAGCGGCTGCCCATGATCATCGTCAGCGCCAGCGGCGGCGCGCGCATGTACGAGGGGATGCTCTCGCTCATGCAGATGGCAAAGACGTGCGGCGCACTCGCGCGCCATTCGGATGCAAAGCTGCCCTACATTTCCGTGCTCACCGATCCGACCACCGCCGGAGTGATGGCCAGCTACGCGAGCGTCGGCGACATCATCATCGCCGAGCCGAAGTGCATGATCGGCTTCGCCGGCCCGCGGGTCATCCGCGAGACAACGCACCAGGAATTGCCGCCAGGATTCCAGACCGCGGAATTTTGTATGGAGCACGGCCTCGTGGACATGATCGTCCATCGCAAGAAAATGAAGGAGACGCTCGCCGGGCTGCTCACGTACCTCGCGCCAGCGGCGGTGTGACGCGAACGTTTTGCTCATCGGTAAAGCAAACACGCTCGCGCGATTCCCCGTCTTTCTTCGTTCGAGTGCGAATTTTGATGCGACCGTTTTTGCGGAACTGAAGCATCCAGTGAATCTGCACTCCTTCTGCGAGCGTCCATTTTTCCACGCATGACCTACCGCGAGTCCCTCGACTGGCTTTACGGCCTGCAAGTCCACGGCATCGTGCTGGGGCTGGAAAATATCCGCGGGCTCTGCGACGCGCTCGGGATCGAGACTGCGAGCAGTGCGAAGCGCCGCTTCATCCACGTCGCGGGCACGAATGGCAAAGGCTCCGTGTGCGCAATGATCGCCGCAGTGTGTGTCGCCGCGAAGCGTCGCACGGGACTCTACACCTCGCCGCACCTCGTGAGCTTCCGCGAGCGAATCCGGCTCGGTCTGAACCAGATTCCCGAGGAGCACGTCGCGGAATGGCTGACGAAAATCCGCGGCATCATCGGGGGAAGGGAGCACACGCCGACATTTTTTGAGATCACCACCGCGCTCGCGCTCGCGTGGTTCCAGCAGCAGAACGCCGAGATCGTCGTTCTCGAAACCGGCCTCGGCGGGCGTCTCGATGCGACGAACATCGTCACGCCCGCCGTCGCCGTCATCACGCCCATCGGCCTCGATCACATGCAGTATCTCGGCGACACGCTCGCGGCGATCGCGGGGGAAAAGGCGGGCATCATCAAGCGCGGCTGCATCGTCCTCTCCGCACCGCAGCCGCCCGAGGCCGAGGCCGTCATCCGCGCAGCGGCGGAAGCTGCGGGCGCACGGCTGAAATTCATCACCGAGCCTCTCGGAAATGACTGCCCGCTTGCGCTCGCCGGGAGCCATCAGCGGCGTAATGCCTCGCTCGCATTCGCGGCGATCATCGAGGCCGGGCTGCGTCCCGAGCCGCGCGTCGTGCGCGAGGCATTTGCGAACGTGACATGGCCCGCGCGTTTTCAGTGCGCGGATGATCGCATCGTGATTGACGGCGCGCACAACCCGCACGCCGTCGCACAGCTCGCCGCGACGTGGCGCGAGGAGTTTGGCGACGAGAAGGCCGTGCTCATCCTCGGCATTCTCGCCGACAAGGACGGACCCGGCGTCATCGCCGCGCTGCTCCCGCTCGCCGCGCGCATCATCTGCACGCCCGTCCGCAGTCCACGTGCGCTCGCGCCTGCGCAGCTTGCGGAAATCGTCCGCGCACAGTCGCCCGCCTTGCCCGTGAGCATCGCCGATTCGCTCGAAGACGCACTCGCCGAAGCTCGCACGAACGACGGGCGCATCCTCATCGCAGGATCACTTTTTCTCGCGGGCGAAGCACTCGTCCGCCTCGGCCTCGCCGAAAGCGAGCACGAGTGGAGCGCGCAGTGATCTACTCGAACGGCTCCATGAAATAGAGCCCGGTCGTCATCGGGAATGCGTTGTCGCTCGGCATCCGCTTCATCGCGTGCTTCTCGCCCCATGAGTCGGAGTAGATGATCTCGTTCGTCTTGTTGTTGTAGCCGATGATGAGCCGCATGTGGCCGCCGTGCGCCTGCGGGATTTCGGGCTCGGGATAGAGGCCGAGTTCCACGCCCCACATCACCGGGATTCCTTTGTCGATCTTCTCGGCGATCTCGCGCTTGAATTTATCGAAGTCGCCCTTCTTCTTCACGGTCTTGGATTCCTTCAGCGACGCCGGATCCATCGAGCCGTAGATCGCGCCGATATCAATCGTGCGCATGCCTGCGAGATTGATTTCCTTCTTCTTGTTCCGCTTCGCCTCGCGGTTGTAGTCCGTGATCATCTTGTTGAATTCCGCGTAGTCCCATTTCGAGATCGCGCGCACATGCACCTGCAGCCGGCCCTGCAATGCCGTCAGCGCCTTCAGCATCGCGTCGGGATTCGTGCCGCCGCCCGCGCCCGTGTTTGCCACCTGCGCCATCTCGTGCTGGTCCACGGGCATCCCGTAGTATCGGAAGACGCGCTCCGCCGTCGCGACCGCGCAGTAGCCCTTCGGCCCCTGATCCACCATCGGCACATTTTTGAGGAAGACATCGCCGCTCGGATCTTTCGTCACGTTTGCCAGCAGCGCGGTCTTGCTCACGCGCTGTCCGCCGGCCGACGAGGAGCCGATGCCGAACGGCTTTGGTAGCGCCGACACGCGCAGCCGCACAAATTCCGGACGGAACTGCACGCCCGTCGCCTTCGCATCCTTCTGGTAGCTGAACTCGAGGAGATAGACAGACGGAGCCTTCGACCACGAGAAGCCCGTCGCCTTCACAGCGCTCGCATTCTGCTTGCCGAGATCCACGGGCTGCACGCCAGCCTTCGCGGTGATCGCCGCCTTCCATGCTTCGAGCTGCTTTTCAAATTCCACGCGGCTCGCGAAGCTCCCGCTGTCGCTGTCGCCGCGGTTGAAAATGGAGAGGTTCACGCGGAAGAGCTTCCCGTTTTGGAATTCAACCACCGCTTCCTTCACCGGAATCGCGCCGTTCCAGATCGCGAAGTTGCCGAAGTAACGTGCGGAATCTTTCGCTACGCTGAGCCATTGCGTGCGCAGCGGTTTCACGGCGGCTTCGAGCTGATCCGGAGTCGTCTCCCACGGCTTGTCGCCCGCGATCAGCGCATCGAGCGGCATCGCCGGGGCGGGGGATGTGGACGCGCTTTTCTGCGCGCGCGCGGGCGTCGGCGCGAGGAGCAGGGCCGGGATGAATGTAAGAATCGCGAGTGTGCGGGCGACGTTCGGATGGGGCATTGCGTAAGGAATGCGCTTCCTGTCGCCGACGCCTCCGCGTCGCGCAATCCCGGAGTGCCGGGAGCGTGCGCTTCGCCGATGGGGCATCATGCCGCGGTAGTTTCCGATTTTGAATTTGGAAGCCAGGAAGCCAGGTAACAGAGCGGGGCTCATGGCTAGGCATAGGCGTCATTCCTTCGCTTCCTGGCTTCCTGGCTTCCAAATTGGGACACCACCCATGCCGCTGGCCCGTTGCAAGCGGCCCCGCACTTTGCTTCGCTTCGCGCGAGAACGTGATTTTGAAAATCCAACGCACATGAACGGAGACGGGGAGACGCAATTGATCGAGGTGAAGGTGCAGACCGTTCACCAGCTCTTCAACTCGATGGACCCTTCGCCATTCCACGAGCGCGATCTCGATCATGACGCGGAGCACTTCATCGTCGGATGGGCGCAGGAACACGCGATTCATTCGCCGCTCCGGCTCGTGGTGCACCTTGGCAAGCCACCGGAGAAATCCGGCATGCAGTCGGACATCGCCGAATCCATCCACCACTACTTTGCCTATCGCGCAGAACTGAACGCGCGGGAATTTCGCGAACTCATGCGCGAGGGCTGGGCGAGCCTGTTCATCGGGCTCGCATTCCTCGCGGTGTGCATGACGATCGCGCAGACGCTCACAGCTTTCCTCGGCAAGTGGCATCCGGTGATGAAGGAAGGGCTCACGATCATCGGCTGGGTGGCGATGTGGCGGCCGCTGGAAATCTACCTCTACCGCTGGTGGCCGATCCGGCGTCTCGGAAAAATCTACACGAAGCTCAGCACCGCGGCGGTCGAGGTGCGTGTCGCCTCAGCGTAGCGCGCGGTCAGTCTGTGGCGGGCCGCGGAGTTTTCCGGCGGATGAGCGGGGCGATGCTGGCGGTGGTGATGAGCAGGACGCCGAGCGCGCACACGATCGCCGCGCCCGACGGCAGGTCCGCGTAGAAGCTGCCGATCATTCCGCCGACGCCGCCGACGAGCGCGATGACGCAGCCGATGAGCATCCGGATCCGCATCGTGCGCGCGAGCAGCACGGCGCAGACTGCGGGCACGATGAGGTAGCTGAAGATCAGCAGCACGCCGGCGATGCGCACGAAGCTCGTCACCACGAATCCGAAGAGCGCGTAAAAAAGAAAGTCCCACGCGCGCACGCGCATCCCGTTTGCGCGCGACAGCTCGCGGGCGAATGACACGCCGCACAGTTGCCGCCGGAAGATGAGGTGCACGAGGCCGACGAATGCGAACCACCATGCGGTGCCAGGGAGAAACTCGGCGTGCATGCCTTCCGTTCCTGGCTCGTTCAGGATTTTGATCGCGGGCAGGAATTTGCCGAGGAAGCTGCCGACGCACAGGAGGTCCTCCGCGGACACGAGGAGAATGTTCCCCACGAGCATGTTTTTGATTTCCTCATCTCCCTCCGCCGCGCGACTCAGCAGCAGGATGGAGGTGGCTGCCGCGACGACATACGCGATGCCGATGGTCGCCTCCTGCGGGACTTCGCTCCCGCTCTTGTGCGTGAAGGAAAACAGCGCTGCGCCGACGAGCGTGAAGCCGAGCGCGATGGTCATCGTGACCGGGCCTTCCAGCGGCAGGTGCAGCAGCACGCCGACGCAGAAGCCGAGCGAGGCCATCTGCGCCATCGCGATATCGATGAAGATGATCCCGCGCTGCACGACGTGCAGGCCGAGATACACGAGCAGCGGCGGCAGGAGCACGCAGGCCAAGAAGGGCCAGAGCATCACTTCCCACATGGCTACTCCTTCAGCGCGGCTGCGACCCGCGCGACGATGGTGTCCATGAATGCCACGTAGCTGTCCGTGCCCGGCAGTGCGCCGGGGAATTGCGCGACATCGGCAATGTGCGCACCGGTGCTGCTCGCGACCTTCTCCGCGATTTTGCGGTTGTGGAACGGCTCGACCAGAATCGCCTTCGCGTGCGTGGTCTTCACGTCGCCGATCACTTTTGCGAGGTGCGCCGGCGACGGCGGGATGCCGGGCTTCGGCTCGAGGAAAATCTCCGAGACGAGTCCGAAGCGGTGCGCGAAGTACGGCCACGAGTCGTGGTAGGCGACGAATTGCCGGCCCTTGAACGGCAGCAGTGCGAGACCCCAGACCTGCAGCTTCGCGTTGATGGTCTGCTCGAACTTCGCGTAGTTCGCGGTGTATTCGGCGGCGTTCGCGGAGTCGGCGGCGGCGAATGCCTCGGCGACGTGTTTCGCCACGGCCTTCACGATGATCGGGTCCATCATGAAATGCGGATTGCCGAGCGCATGCACATCACCCGCGGCGCGCGTGAGTGTCACGGGGACGTTCATCATGCGGATGCCCTGCGATGCGACGACGCGGCCGGGCTTGCCGGTTTCGAGCTTCGGGTTGCGCGCGTTTTGCAGCAGCGGGGGCAGCCAGCCCATTTCGAGTTCCGCGCCGCCCTCGATGAGCACGTCGGCACTGCGCAGCTTCACGATGAAGCTGGGGCGCGCGTCCACGAAGTGCGGATCCTCCGTGGGCTTCGCCATCACGGTGACGTCCACCTTGTCCCCGCCGATGTCGCGCGCCACCGCGCCGTAGTCCGGCAGTGTGGCGACGACGGTGAGTTTCGCCTGTGCGGCGGTGAGCAGCGCGAGGAACGCGGCTGCGATGAGTGTGGGTATTTTCATGGGATGATTGGGGTTAGAATTTGTGTGCACCGTGCGCTCCGAGCGCGAATTCGAACTGGAGGAAGAGCGAGTCCTCCTCGCGTGCCTGAAGGAAGTTCGAGGCTTCGAGGAAGTCGTGGTTGTATTGCAGCCGGAGCTTTGAGAACTCCGACGGATACCACGTCACGTTTCCGGACACGCGCCAGCGCGACTGCCGGTCGGCTTCGCTGGTGATTGGCGAATCCTGCATGTGCAGGTAGTCGCCGCGGATTCCGGCGGACCAGCCTTTCCTGAATCCCCACACGACCTGCGAATACACGCCCCAGTCGGTTAGCGTCTCGCGCGTGGCGAAGGAATCGTTCAGCCCGAGCCCGGCATCCGCGCGGCGCAGCATCGCCTCGGTCTGCCATTTCACATAGGGCCAGCCTCCCTCCGAATGCGTCGGCTTCCATTTGAAGAACGCATCGACGTCGTAGATTTCCGTGCGCGCATTTGCGCCCGTATCGTTCGGGCCGAACGCGCCGGACATGCCGACCAGCAGCGTGCGTGTGGGGCTGAGGTCGAACGACATTTCGAGCCGCGGGATGAACGCGAAATCGCTGATGCCGTTCAATTGCCGGTCAATCGTCTGCCGTCCGAACAGCGTTCCGTCCTCGCCGGTGTTGCGGAACGACGCAGCGGTGCCGCCCTCGCCGTTTTGCACTGCGAGCATGAGCTGCGCGTAGAAGGGCGTCGGCAGCACCCACGCGACTTGTGTGCCCGCGCCGCGCAGGCCATCCGCCCCGAGCAGGCGGCCATGCACGAGCGGCGCATCCACGAAGTCCCACGTGTGCGGATGAGTGGGATTGATTCGCCCGAATGGTGCGAAGAACTGCCCGGCCTTCACTTGCAGTCCGAGCGGCATGCTCGTCGTCTGCGCGAACGCCTCCTCCACCTCGACGGACGTCTGATTCTGCGAGTCGAGCTTGAATACGATGTTTGCGAAGCCCTCGAAGTACGGGTCCACCGCACCGTCGAGCGCGAGTTCGATGTTGCGCGCATTGAAGCCGCGTTTCTGCGGATCGTGGTCACCGACTTCGATCGAAGCCAGATCGTGCGCCGTGGATGCCGCGCCCACGAGGACGGCATCGAACGAGATGTTCAGGTAGCTCTTGCCGCCTCCGGCAAGCGTGATGGGCGCCGTGCCGAGATTGCCGAGCGAGAGGACGGAGGAGTCGTTCGTCGGAATCGCGGCCGCGCCGCCGGGTGAGGGAAGCGGTGGTGCGGCCTGCAACGGTGGATTGGCAGGCGCGACGACGCTGTCATCCGTCGTCGGGAAAAGCGGCGTGTCGGCGGCGGGTGTTTTGCCCGCGGGCAATGCCGGCGGGGTTTGCGGTGCGGCCAGTGCGGGAGTGCCCGCCGGCTTTTGCAGGCTGGCGATGGTCGCCTGCTGATCGGCGACCTGTTTCTTCAGCGCGTCCATCTCCTGCTGATGGCGCGTCTGCATTTCGCGCATCATCTGCTGGAGCGCGTTGAGTTGCTGCTGGACGGAAGGTTCCTGCCCGAGTGCACGACCGGAGACGGCGCACAGCGCGAGCAGCATGAAATGCTTTTTCAAAATGGGATTGGGGTTGGAGTGAAAACACGGCGAACCGCCCGATGGGCGACTCGCACTGCGACGGAACGGCTGAGACTTCAGACCGTCGCCGGAGGCGCGTGTTCCAATACCCCGAGGAATTGAAAAACTTCCCCGACCCAAACGCCGACCGGTCGGATGCGCTCGATGACCGGTTGCACGACGCTCGCGGAGAACACCGCGAGCAACGGCGGTGCGTTGAAACTCCCCGCCTCAAACAGCGTCACGCAGCATTCGTGCTCCGGCTCCGAGGCGTCCGGATGCGCCGCCGCGTGCAGGGCGGGGGAGGCCGCCAGCCACAGCACCGCGAGCAAATGCAGCACCACGGCGAAACCGATCGCTCGCGGAAACCCAGACAGATGGAAGCGCGGGGCCGTCATGGAAAGTGGGACGCATCTACGCCTGCCGCGGATGGCTGGTAAGCTTTCACGCATGACGGCCGCCACATGCGCCCTTGCTGGAAAAAAGAAAACCGCCGGCCCGTGCGAGACGGACCGGCGGTTTGATGTGAAACTTAGTGGGTTACTTGCCGCCGTTGGCGACCTTCTTCAGGTCGATGTCGTACTTCTTGCCCAATTCCTCGAGCTTCTTGCCGATGGGTTCCATCTTCGCCTGGACGGCCATCATCTTCGGCATGAGGTCCCCCATCACCTTGCCCATGTCTTCCGGCTTGGAGGCATCGATCTTCGGCATGTTCTTGAAGATGTCGCCCATCTCACCGAGGACCGAGGTCATCTCGCCCCACGCAGACTTGAGATCCGCCGGGAGACCGTCGGTCTTGATGGCTTTGAACTTGCCCACGATTTCGCCGACCATGGTCATCCCCGCCATGGGATCCTTGGATGCGGCCTTGCTCTTTTCATCGGCCCATTTGGTGACGCTCTCGACTTCGGTCTTGAAGTTCGCGATGGCGGTTTTTTCGTCCACTTTCTTTTCGCAGGCCGTGAACGAGAATGTGATCGCGGCGGCGAGCAGTGCGGTGATTTTGAGGTGTTTCATTTTGGTTCTGTTGGTTTGTTTTTTTGTTTTCTGCGGGAGAGTGCCGGCCTACTTGCCGGGGGCGATCTTCGACATGTCCAGGCCGTATTTCTTGCCGAGTTCGTCGAGTTTGGCGATCGGGGGCTGCATCTCTTTTTCCAGCTCGGCCATCTTCGTGCCGAAGGCATCCATGAACTTCGGATCCTCGCCGATCTTCTTCACAATGAACGCCTGCATCTCCTCCGGCTTGTCGGGCCAGCCCTTGAACATTTCGCCCATTTTCGAAATCGCGCCGACGAATTCCGTGAAGCCCTGCTTCAGGTCAGCCGGCAGGCCGTCCGTCTTCACCGCCTGCAGCTTGCCGACGATGTTGCGGATCATCGCGATGCCCGCCATCGGGTTCGTCTTCAGTCCGGCTTCCTGTTCTTTCACGTAGGCCTCGATGCCCGTCATTTCCTTCTTGAAACCGTCCAGCGCCTCGTCGGCCCGGAGCGGCGTGATGGATACGAAGGCCACCGCGATGGCCGTGATGAATGCGCGCATTGTTTTCATGGATGTGTGTTGGTGTTGGTTTGTTCTCTGCAAAAAGGATCAGTTGAACTTGTTCTTCCGATACGCGCCCATCTTCGGCGCGTCGGGATTCACCTCGGGGCCGAAGTAGCGCAAAATCACCATCGGCTCGGTCTCGCTCGTATTCGTGAAGCTCACGCCGGCCTTCGCGCCGTCCTCGGTCACGAAGTATTCGTCCTCGGTCAGCTCGGTGAAGCGGATCAGCTTCGGCGAGTTCAGCGGCTGGCTGTTGATCTTGCCGCTGCCCTGCACGCAGATGAGGCCGTAGGCGCCGTTGTCCTTCACGAACGCGGTCACGCCGGGGTTCACCGTGAGTTCCTTCGCGGTGAAGAGCTGCTCGCCGTCCACCTTTCCGTAAACGATCCAGCGATCCACGTAGCCTTCCTTACGCGTGTCCGCGACGGGCACGGGCTCGAGGTAGTGGTTGTCCTTAAATTTCGGGTCCACGTTCTTCGCCCAGTCGAGCTGGTCCACGATGAAATCAATGTCCTTGTGCTTGCTCTTCGGCATGTCCTTCACGAGGAGCGACCACGGCACTTCGCGGCCTTCGACCAGATTCTGATACATTCCGAAAACGTCCGAGCCCCACTGCGGCTCATACGTGCAGAGCGAACCCGGCGCGTGGAGAATGCACGGATCGATGAGCCATCCGCTGCCGACCTTCAGGCGGTACGCCTTCGAGAGATCGAGGATGCCGTTGTCGCCCTTGTTCCAGTTCGCGATGCACTGGCGCACCTGGTCCTTCGTCGTGCCGGGCTCGAAGCCCATGAATGTGTAGGGGAAATTGTTGCCCACGTTGTTGTGCTGCGGCGGGAAATAATACGACTCCGGCTTGCCTTCCTGCCCGACGAGCTTCGCCTGCGCGGCGCTCTGGTGCATGTGGTGGGGAATCGGCCCCATGTTGTCGAAGAACTTCGAATACACCGGCCACTTCTTGTATTTGTTCCAGATGCTCTTGCCGATGAGCGTCGCGCCGCAGTCCTCGACCGCCTTCTGCAAAGTGAACTTTTCCTTGCCGACGACCACGTAGCTCAGGCCCTCGTCCGGCGTGCGGTTCTCATTCGCCGCAGGCGTCGTGCTCGCAAACCAGCGCTCATCAATGCCGCCGCGGTTCAGCCCGTACGCGTAGAGATCGTCCGGGTGCAGCTTCAGCCGCTTGCCCGGCTGCAGGAAGCTGCGCGGCACCCAGCAAGGCGCGAGGCGCAGCAGGCCTCCGGTCTTGGTGAGTTCAGCTTCGACTTTGGATTTCGTGTTGCCTTTGACGGCCTTCAGGGCGGTGACGGTGCTCATGTATTAGGGAATAGGGAAATGGAAGCCGCGCTTGTTTCAAAGCCCGC
>Ga0209086_10002455_pt1 | contig 14470 bp, 13 predicted proteins | sample M_130207_XF_Meta_FD_187312 | JGI IMG/M metagenome (GOLD analysis project Ga0209086, IMG submission 187312) | Freshwater microbial communities from Lake Montjoie, Canada to study carbon cycling - M_130207_XF_MetaG (SPAdes) (version 2) | ecosystem: Environmental > Aquatic > Freshwater > Lake... | reverse complement strand
GCCAAGTCTTTACATAATATCAAATCTACCATTGAAATAATTTCATTAGGTAAAGTGGAAGAACTATATAATTTATTATTTTAATTCACTTCAATCCGTTTATGTTATCATTTGCTTCCCTTTTAGAAGACGCGTTACACCTTTTTTATCCACACTTTTGTAAATCATGCGGATATGATAATTTAAAAAAAGAGCAATTGCTATGTTTTCATTGTTTAAACAGCTTGCCCAGAACCGACTTTGCAAAGCATCCCAATAATTTAACAGAAAGAATTTTTGCAGGCAGATTAGATATTGCAGCCGCACATAGTGAATTTTATTTTTCGAAAGGAAAAATCATACAACAATTACTGCATCAATTAAAATATAAGGGAAGTAAAGAAATTGGCATTTTTTTAGGTGGATTATTAGGAGAGTCGATTTTGAAAAGTGGTCGGTTTTTAAATATAGATGTTATTATTCCGTTGCCAATGTTTATCGACAAAGAAAAAAAGAGAGGATATAATCAGTCAGTAATTATTGCCAATGGCGTTTCTACTATACTAAAGGCGCCTGTTTTGCAAAATATTGTTTTCAGAAATCGATTGACAGAAACACAAACAAGAAAACAAAGGCCAGAAAGATGGCTAAATGTAGAAGGTAGTTTTGATATAAAAAATGAAAAACTGTTAGAAGGGAAAAATATATTATTAGTAGATGATATTGTTACTACAGGATCAACATTAGAATCTTGTGGAAGAAAAATTTTAAAAATCTCATCAACTAATTTGAATATCGCTACGTTGGCAGTTGCAACTAAATAATTCTTTCTTTTTGAAGCCCAAAAAAAAACTACATTTGAAAAATGAATAAAGTATTTAAAAATAGCGCCATATTTTTATCCATCGTGCTCATATTTTTATATTCTTGTCAAAAAGACAAATTTTTATTAAGTCAGGATGCCTATATCGATATTCAAGCGGACACAATCCGATTTGACACGGTATTTACTTCGCTCGGATCTTTTACTCAATCTTTTAAAATAATAAATAATAACAAGCAAAAGATTTTATTGTCAACCATTAAACTAATGGGAGGAACAAATTCGGCATATCATTTAAATGTAAATGGACTTGCTGCTTCTGAAATTCATGATATGGAAATAGCAGCTAATGACAGTGTATATATATTTGTATCAGTGACAATAAATCCTACTGCTGCTCAATTGCCCTTTATGGTAAATGACAGTATACTTATTAGTTATAACGGGAATAATAAATTAATCCAATTAGAAGCATTTGGAAAGAACGCGCATTTTCTTCGAAATCAAAAAATAATGGGAAATGTTGTATGGACTAACGATTTGCCGTATGTGATACTTGGTCAACTTCAAATAGACTCAACTGCTACATTGATTATTCAACGCGGATGTAATATATATGCGCATGCAGACGCGGCCATTTTGGTTGATGGAACTTTGCAAGTCTTTGGCGAAAAAGATAAGGAAGTTATTTTTACTGGAGATAGACTAGATAAATCATATCGAGAGTTACCTGCAAGTTGGCCTGGTTTTTATTTTAGAAATAGCAGTAAAAATAATCAATTCAACTTTTCGGTCATTAAAAATACCACATCTGCAATAACGCTTTTTGAACCATCTATCAATAGTAGTCCAAAATTAATTCTTAAACAATGTATTATCGATAACGCTTCGGAATGCGGCATTTTTTCAAATAATAGCAATTTAACGATTGACAATACGCTGATTTCTAATTGCGGCCAAAATGTAAAAATCCAACGAGGAGGGTTTTATGAATTTACAAATTGCACAATGGTTTCATATTCTACATTGTTTTCATTTCATTCGAATCCTGTATTGCAATTAAGTAATTTTGATTTACAAAGCTCAAGCTCTATTATTCCAGACATCAGGGCGGTATTTAAAAATTGTATTTTTTGGGGCGATGATAATGTAAGCCAAGATGAAATTTTTGTCACCAAAGAAGGTAGTGGCGTTTTTGATATTTTATTTGATCATTGTCTTCTAAAAAATTCAATAGATCCTCCAAATTCTATAAGCAATGCTTGTATATTGAACCAAAATCCATTATTTGATAGCGTTGATATTTCGAATAATGTTTTTGTTTTTAGAACCAATAAAGATCCTTTAGCACCTGGAATAGATATGGGCACAAATACATCCTTTAATGTAGATTTAGACAATTATCCAAGAATTTCCGGGATAGCTACAGATATAGGATGTTATGAAAAACAATAGCCAAAAGGGTTACATCATATTTATTCACAATAAAAAAAACCATATGGTAAAAATATTAATGATTTCGTGTTTGTTTTTACAAAGTATTTCAACAACAGAAAAAAAGACATCAATAATAAATCAGCATGATATGGGTAATAAAAAAGCGGACACTATTTTTTCAATACATCGGTTTAAAGTAAATCAAATAGATGGCGGAACGATAGATTTTTCTTTATTTAAAGGCAAAAAAATATTGATAGTAAACACAGCTTCAGCATGTGGGTATACGCCGCAGTATAAGGAACTTCAGGAATTATTTGATTTATATAAAGAGAAGTTGATGGTGGTGGGATTTCCTGCTAATGATTTTGGTGGTCAAGAGCCAGGATCAAATGCAGATATCCAAGTTTTTTGTGCCAAAAATTATGGAGTTACATTTCCTATGGCTGCTAAGATTTCTGTAACAGGGAAAGGCATGGCTCCTATTTATCAGTATTTAACTCAAAAAGAGCAGAATGGGGTTTTGAATGCTGAAATAAAATGGAACTTCAATAAATTTTTAATAGATGAAACGGGAATTGTTATAAAAAAATTTGAGAGCAGTGTTTCTCCAATGAGTAAAGAAATTATTTCACTTTTATAAAATTGATGAATAATTATTATTACTTCAGTAATAATTTAATTTAAATTGCAGGGTGCAGTTTAAAGATATAATCGGACAAGTAGATGTAAAGCATCAGTTAATTCAAATGATTCAGCAAAACAGGCTGAGTCACGCACTTTTGTTTTTGGGTAAAGAGGGAAGTGGTGCTCTTTCCTTGGCAAGAGCTTTTACTCAGTATTTGGTCTGCGAAAAGATTAATGGCAAATCATTAAATACCCATTCAGATTCTGGGCTGTTTGCTGATGATTCAAATGAGGCTAAAGAAAATAATGGGGATAAGAATGATTCATGTGGCGTTTGTTCAGCCTGTATCAAATCAGCAAAAATGATCCATCCGGATATTCATTATTCATATCCTGTTATTTCAAGAAAAAGCGGAGATAAACCAATTAGCACAGATTTTATAAATGAATGGAGAACTTTCATAGATTCAAATCCTTATGGAAATTCATATGACTGGCTTCAGTCGATTGGTGCTGAAAATAAACAGGGTAATATTACAGTCCATGAGTGTGGTGATATCAATAGAAAGCTTAGTTTAAAAAGCTTTGAGTCGACATATAAATTCTTGATTATGTGGATGCCTGAATTATTAGGGGTTCAGGGAAACAGGTTGTTAAAATTAATTGAGGAGCCTCCGCCTAATACTGTATTTATTTTTGTTGCAGAAAATGATCAGCAAATACTTCAAACGATTTTATCTAGAACACAGTTAATAAAAATACCGCTGTTAAAAAGAATAGACATTGAGGCTGCACTTGAATTAAGAGAAGGGATAGCTGTTCAAAAAGCAGATCAAATAGCTAGGGTTAGTGAAGGAAATTATCATGAAGCATTACAGCAATTGCAGCATGCGGATAATGATTGGGAAATATTATTGAGAGAATGGCTAAATAGCATATTAAAAACGGGCCCTGTTGCTCAAGTAAAATGGATTGAAGACATCAGTAAAATAGGAAGAGAAAAACAAAAACAATTTTTTAAGTATTTTATTCATTTATTGGAAGATGCTATCAAGCTGAATATGATTACTAGCGAAGATCAAGAAAGTGCTACAATATCAACTTCCAATGATTTTGCTATTAGATTAAATAAGCTTTGTAATATCAATCAGCAAGAAGCAATCATAAAAGAATTAGATGCTGCAAGTTATCATATAGAAAGAAATGCTAATGCAAAATTACTTTTTCATGCTTTAACCATTAAGTTATATCATATTATTAGCAACAATGCAGTAATTTTGGTAAATTGAGCAGGTGAAAAGAAAGTGGGTTCGAATGAGCCATTCTCAAAGTTGTTAAATTATTAAAATAATTATTTATATGGGTTGCGGAAGTTGTGGTACGAGTAAAGACGGAGCTCCAAGTGGATGTCAAAGTCATGGTAATTGTTCAAGTGGCGGATGTAATAGAATGAACGTTCATGATTGGTTGGCAAACTTACCTTTCAGTGATCCTGAAAGCAGTTGTCGTATTGTAGAAATCTCCTTTAATAATGGAAGTAGAAAAGATTACTTTCGAAATACAACGGTTCATTATTTTGAAAAAGGTCAAATGGTGGCACTTGAAGGTTCGGGTGGATTTGATGTAGGTATGGTAAACCTTACTGGAGAATTGGTAAGACTTCAATTGAAAAAAAATAACATCGACGAGAAAAGTCCTGAGATAAAAAAAATTCTTCGCAAAGCTACAGATCAAGATATTGCAAAGATGATGGAAACAAAAGCTAGAGAGCCTCAAATGCTCATTAGAAGTAGAGCAATAGCCCGTCAGCTAAAGCTTGAATTAAAAATGGCAGAAGTTGAAGTACAAGCGGATGGAAAAAAAGCAACTTATTTTTATATAGCAGATGATAGGGTTGATTTTAGAGAATTGATAAAGTTATATGCTGGAGAGTTTAAAGTAAAAGTCGAGATGCGTCAGATTGGAGCCCGTCAGGAAGCCGGAAAAGTTGGCGGAATTGGAAGTTGCGGACGCGAATTATGTTGCAGTACCTGGTTAACAGATTTCAAAAGTGTAAATACAAATGCAGCACGCTATCAAAATTTAAGTATTAATCAGACGAAATTAAGTGGACAGTGCGGAAGGCTTAAATGTTGTTTGAACTATGAATTAGATACTTATTTAGATGCGTTGCAATTTTTTCCAAATGATGCGGATACATTAGAAATGGCTAGAGGCAGAGCCTTTTTAATAAAGAAAGATATTTTTAAAAATATCATGTGGTATACAATGTCAGATAGCAGTAAACATTATCCGTTAAGCATTGAAACTGTAAAAAGAATAAAGGCTCAAAATAAGCAAGGTGTTAAACCAGAAGAACTTGAAACAGTTGAAGTGATTACTGGAAAACCAAAAGAAGTTGAACCGGAGTATGCAGATTTAGTAGGACAAATAAGTTTAAAGAGTTTAGAAAAAACAACAAGAAAAAGAAGGGATAAAGAGCGAGGTCAGCAAATAAGACAACAACGGCCTACTCAAGAAGGAACTTCAGGTCAACAGCGCCCACCTCAAGGAGACGCAAATAGAGCTCCCCAACAAGGATATAATAGAAATAGGCCAGGCCCACCTCAACAACGTAATCAACAACGGCCACCTCAGGGAGGACCACAAAAACCGCCAAGTAAATAATTAATAAATATCCTCTAGGTGTCCATATCAGTTTCTAATCTTACAAAAACATTTGGCAGCCAAAAAGCCGTAAACAATATTTCATTCCAGGTAAATAGTGGAGAGATTGTTGGATTTCTTGGGCCAAATGGAGCGGGGAAATCTACCACTATGAAAATGATTGCAGGGTATATAACTGCGGATGACGGCAAGATAGAAGTATGTGGAGAATCTGTTGTTGAAAATAGGAGCAATACAAAAAAGAAAATAGGCTATTTGCCAGAGGCAAATCCTTTGTATTTTGATATGTATGTTAGAGAGTATTTAATTTTTATTGCCGAAATTCATCAAATAGCTGAAATAAACAATAGAGTAAAAGCGGTAATTGAATTAGTGGGTTTACAGAAAGAAGTAAATAAGAAAATAGGTCAATTGAGCAAAGGGTACAAACAACGTGTAGGGTTAGCCGCAGCCCTTGTTCATGATCCAGAGGTGTTAATTTTAGATGAGCCAACTTCAGGACTGGACCCTAATCAAATTATTGAAATAAGAGAAGTGATTAAAAAACTTGGAACTACAAAAACGATTCTTTTTTCGTCGCACATCATGCAGGAAGTTGAGGCTATTTGTAATCGAGTTGTAATCATTCATAAAGGTCAAATTGTTGCAGACGATATGGTTAATAGAATACAATTAAGTAATTCAAGCAATCACTATGTGACAATTCAATTCAAAGAAATTGTATCATTGGACTGGCTGCAAAATTTAAAAGAAGTACTAAGTGTAAAAGATTTCCCTAATTCTACCTTCACCATTGAAACCACCAATCCGGAACTAATAAGAAGACAGTTGCTTGAGCTAAGTATAGAAAGAGACATCAATATTATTTCACTAAATAGCGAAAAACAAAATTTAGAACAGATATTTAAAACATTGACCAACTAGAAAAATAAAAAAAATCATGAGTTACATTGCATCGATTCACGCAAGACAAATATTAGACAGCAGGGGAAATCCAACCATTGAAGTGGATGTTATAACAGAAAACGAAAGTCTTGGAAGAGCTGCCGTTCCAAGTGGCGCAAGTACTGGCATTCATGAGGCGGTAGAATTAAGAGACAATAATAAGAAATTATATGGAGGTAAAAGTGTATTAAAGGCAGTGAAAAATGTGAACACAATATTAAGTGAGCATTTATTAGGTTGGGATGTGGCAGATCAAACAGGGATAGATGCCATGATGATTAAATTGGACGGCACAGACAATAAAAGCAAGTTGGGTGCCAATGCATTGCTTGCTATTAGTTTGGCCGTAGCAAAGGCTGCAGCACTTGAAGCAAAGCTTCCTTTGTATAGATATATTGGCGGAACGAATGCAAAAATGCTGCCTATTCCGATGATGAATATTTTAAATGGAGGTGCGCATGCAGATAATAAAATAGATTTCCAAGAATTTATGGTGATGCCGATTGGAGCAAAAACATTCAGCGAAGGGCTACAATGGGGAGTTGAAATATTTCATGCATTAAAAATAGTATTAAAGAAAAAAGGGTTTAGTACAAATGTTGGAGATGAAGGTGGATTTGCGCCAAATATCCAAAGTAATGAAGAGGCAATAGAAATGGTATTGACAGCTATTCAGGCAGCAGGGTATAAAACAGGAAGTCAAATAGCTATTGCGATGGATGCGGCGAATAGTGAATTGTGGAATGCCAAAGAAAAAAAATATATTTTTCACAAAAGTGACGGAAAAAAAATGACAAGCGAGCAACTTGTTAAATATTGGGAAAGCTGGGTAAAACAATATCCTATTATTTCAATTGAGGACGGCATGGCAGAAGATGATTGGAAGGGATGGAAGATGCTGACAGAAACTATTGGGAAAAAATGTCAATTAGTTGGTGACGATTTATTTGTAACCAATGTAAAAAGATTGGAAAGAGGGATTAAAGAAGAAACAGCAAATGCATTATTGGTAAAAGTGAATCAAATTGGTACGCTAACAGAAACAATTAATGCTGTAACGATGGCACAACAAAATGGGTATAATACTATCATGAGTCATAGAAGTGGTGAAACGGAAGATAGTACAATCGCAGATTTAGCAGTTGCGTTGAATTGCGGTCAAATCAAAACTGGTTCTGCATCGAGGAGCGATAGAATGGCAAAGTATAATCAATTAATCAGGATTGAAGAAATACTAGGGGATAGTGGGATTTATCCAAATGGGAGCATAAAATTTGGTAAATAATAGCTTTTAAATAATTATTAGTTTTATTTCTTTATTATTAATTTAAGAAATAGTAAATTGTATCAACTTTTTATAAAATGAATAAGTTTAAGAAAATAGCAAAAAACAAATCCTTTTTGGCTTTAGTTTTTTTTATTGTATGGATGAGTTTTTTTGATCCAAAAGATTGGAGCACCATAGCTTCTAAAAAAGAAAAGCTAAAAAATCTCCAGCAAAGTGAAGCTAATCTAAACAATGAAATAACTGAAACAAAAATTGAACTAAGTCAATTAAAAACAAGTGCTGAAACAATTGAAACATATGCTCGTGAAAAATATATGATGAAAAAAGACAATGAGGATGTTTTTCTTGTAAAGCCCAATGAGTAAAATAAACCATATTCACACAATTTTTCAGCCTGAAATTCGTTTTAGGTCTGGATTGGATTTTTAATAATACAAAGAATATAGATTATGCAAACTATCGGAACGGAGGAGTTGATACAGTTTTTGTACAATGAAACTTCTATTGAACAGAATATTCGCATACAAAAAGCGTTAGAAACCGATTGGAATGTAAAAGAAGAATATGAGATGCTGCAAGAGACTATTGCCGAATTGAAAAAGGTAAGTTATTCGCCTAGCAATCAAACAATTGAAAGTGTATTAAAATTAGCATAAATAAACATAATATATTAAAACCTTGCCCGTTTCCTCGATACAGAAACGGGTTTTTTTATGAAAAAAGCAGACAGATATCAGGCAGTTATTGCATACTTCAATAAGAATAATCCATTAGCAGAAACGGAGTTAACGTATCAAAATCCATTTGAACTACTAGTTGCTGTGATTTTATCTGCCCAGTGCACTGATAAAAGAGTCAATTTGGTAACACCTAAAATATTTTCTCAATATTCAGATATTGAATCCATGAGTAGGGCAAAGTTTGAGGATCTTTTTAATATTATTAAAAGTATTTCATATCCAAATAACAAAACGAAGCATTTAATAGGCATGGCTATTATGCTAAAAGACCGGTTTAGTGGTATAATACCAATGAATGTGGCTGAGTTAATAATGCTACCAGGTGTGGGAAGAAAAACAGCGAATGTAATTACATCGGTCATTGATAACCAACCTAATATGGCTGTAGATACACATGTATTTAGGGTTAGTGCAAGAATTGGACTTACTACAAATGCCAAAACACCATCAATTGCAGAAAAACAACTAATTAATTATTTCCCTAAAGAATTAATATTTAAAGCCCATCATTGGCTAATTCTTCATGGGAGATACACTTGCACAGCAAGAAAGCCAAAATGTGACAACTGTGGCTTGAATCATGTTTGTAAGTATTTTAAAGAAAACCATTCAACCGCAATAAATATTCAATAAATTTCATTTAATTTGTAGAGTATTATTTTTCCAGTATTTCGTAGTAAAGTAAAAGTGGATTATTTAATGAAAAAAGGAATTTTATTTATCAGTTTTTTTGTCTTGTTTTTTTCGATTAGAACGAATGCGCAAGATTATTCAAGTAATTATTATACTGGCACGTCTGTTGAAGCAGGTGTTTCTGTTGGAATGATGAATTGCCTTACTGATTTAGGAGGTAATAAAGGGAAAGGCCAGCCTTATGCAAAAGATTTAAACATGGGGAAATCAGCTTCTTGTGTAGGGGGTTATTTGACATTTTTGTATAGAAATTCCCTTGGAATTAGAATGGAAGCTAATTTTGGGAATGTAATGGCAAATGATAACGTATTGAATTCAGTTCCTGTTACAGATATTTCAAATGCTAGATATAATCGGAATTTAAATTTTAAGAGTAAAATCACAGAGTTCTCTTTACTTGCAGAACTTTATCCTACAAACTTATTACTCAATCTTGATAGTCGAGAGGCATCTCTTCCTGTTTTTTCTCCTTATCTACTTGGAGGAATCGGATATTATTCATTTAATCCTCAAGGTGAACTAAATGGAAAATTAATTGATTTACAGCCATTAAGAACTGAAGGACAGGGATTTTATGGTGATAAAGAATTGTATAAATTAAAGCAGACTAATATTCCTTTGGGAATTGGAGTTAAGTTTGAAATTTCCCCCATTATAAAAATCAGGTCAGAATTTGTTTATCGAATGCTTTCTACAGATTATTTAGATGACGTAAGTACAAAATATATTTCAACAAGTATCTATGGAGGCGGAAGTGATGAGGTTTCATTTAAGCAACAAGCGCTCGCATATGGATTTTTAGATGCCAATGGTACAACTTCTAAATACGACAATGTACTTGCATGGTATAGTCAGGGATTAAACTTTGATCTAAGTGATGCCGAGGGAAAGAAAAGAGGCGACCCCACTCATAATGATAGTTATTTTTCCTTCAACATAAAAATCGGAATAATGTTAAGCAGTCAAAGAGACTAATGAATATTATTCAATAATTTTTATAATAACTCTCTGATTTTTGTAATTAATTCACCTTTCGTTATTGGAATTCCCATAATTTTATTGTAGCCTTTTGCATCTACTAGATAAATATCTCTGATGATTTTTATCAATTGCCCATTATTGATTTCCGGGATTAGTACTTGGTCGAAATTTTTAATTATGTCACCTAGATTTTTTGGTAAAGGTCTTATATAACGTATATGGGCATGTGAAACAGCCAAGCCCTCTTGTTGTAAAGCTAAGCAGGCGCTTTTTATTGCACCATAGGTACTTCCCCAACCAATTACCAACACCTTCCCTTTATCTAATCCACTATCTAGTTTTTGCATAGGGATATGATGGGCAATATCATCAATTTTTTGCTGCCTTAGATTAACCATTATTTGATGATTCTCCGGATCATAACTGATATTTCCAGTTATGTTTTGTTTTTCAAGTCCGCCTATTCTGTGTTCTAATCCAGGTGTGCCAGGTGTTACCCATGGTCTTGCTAATTTTTCATTTCTTGAATAGGGTGTAAATTTTAATTCACCCTCATCAAGTTTCGTTTTAAATTTTACTGGAATGGAAGGTAGCGTGGCTGCTTGAGGAAATTTCCAGGGCTCTGCTCCATTGGCAATATATCCATCACTCAATAATATTACGGGTGTCATGTGTTGGATAGCAATTTTAACAGACTCAAATGCTACATCAAAACAATCGCTTGGGGTTGATGTAGCTATTATTGGCATGGGACATTCCCCATTTCTACCGTAATAAGCCTGAAGTAAATCACTTTGTTCTGTTTTTGTTGGTAAGCCGGTACTGGGTCCTCCGCGTTGAATATTACAAATTACCAGAGGTAATTCAAGCATTACAGCTAACCCCATTGCCTCGGATTTTAAAGCCATGCCTGGTCCGGAAGTAGAGGTAACTCCAATTGAACCACCATAACTAGCACCAATAGACGCAGTTATGGCAGCAATTTCATCTTCGGCCTGAAAAGTTTTTATTCCAAAAGATTTGTGCTTGCTTAATTCGTGTAAAATATCAGAAGCTGGGGTAATAGGGTATGTACCTAAGAATAAAGGCAATTCGCTTTTTTGAGAAGCGGCAATTAATCCATACGCCAACGCTTGATTACCCATTATTGAACGGTATATGCCTGGCTCCATCTTAGCTTTCGCAACAGAATATCTGCTGGTGAAAGTTTCAGTAGTATCAGCATAATTGTAACCGGCTTGTAATACTTTAATATTGCTTTCTAAAATATCAGCTCTTTTTGAAAACTTTTCTTTCAAGAAGTTTAGCGTATTATCTAAATCGCGGTTGTACATCCAATATAAAAACCCAAGCACAAACATATTTTTGGCTCTGTCTTTTTCTTTTGTACCCATTGTAAAATCCTTCAGAGATTCTCTGGTCATTTTTGTGACATCGATTCTGATGACTTCATAATTACTTAAACTGTCATCTTCAATAGGATTTACTCCTTCCGGATAATTGGCTAAGCGAAGATTTTTGGCATCAAAACCATCCACATTAACAATGATTTTTCCTCCTTTTTTTAGGGCCGATAAGTTTACTTTTAAGGCAGCAGCATTCATAGCTACTAAAACATCGCATTCATCTCCAGGTGTATAAATTCTATCACTGCTAAATCGAAGTTGATACCCACTTACTCCAGGCAAAGTGCCTATAGGTGCACGAATTTCGGCAGGAAAATCGGGAAAGGTCGCCAAATCTAATCCGAGTAAAGCGGTGTTATTAGTAAATTGACTACCGGTTAACTGCATACCATCTCCACTATCTCCAGCGAATTTTATAACAACTTCCTGAAGTATTTCTTGTTTATCTCCCATTAAGATTCATTAATAGTTACTAAAAAATAATTACATCAACTAAAAGGCAAAGTTACAAAATGTAACAACAGATTTATACGAAAAAAATCATTAATCTTAATATGTATTTGAATCGAATGAAGTAGGTTTGTATAAATTAACATTATGCAAGACCTTTCTGATTTTTTATCCCCTATAGATTTATTGGAAATTAATGAAGATATTGGATTCAATGATGGACAATTAGGTAAAAATGTATTATTATATGAGCGAGATATTCCTGATCTTACTCAGGTTGATATTGTAATTGTAGGGATAAATGAAACCCGAGGTGCTGGCGTTTATTCTTCAAAAAGTCATGCAGCAAATAAGATAAGAAAACAATTGTATCAGCTGCATTATTGGCATAGTTCAATCGTTATTGCTGATATTGGTAACATAAAAGTCGGATCAGAATTAAAAGACAGCTATGCAGCATTAAAGACAGTACTGGTTGAGTTGATCAGAATAGGAAAAACCGTTGTGATTATTGGAGGTTCTCATGATGTAACATTGGCACAATATTATGCGTATAAAGAATTGAATCAAATTGTCGAAGCATCTTGCATTGATTCATTGATAGATTTACGAGGGGATAGTGTGATTAAAAACGAAAACTTTTTATTAGAAATGCTTACAAGTGAACCTAATATGGTAAGGCATTATAATCATATAGGATTTCAAAGTTATTTTGTTCATCCTCGTTTGCTCGAAACGATGGATAAATTACGTTTTGATTGTTATCGGTTAGGAATTGTAAAAGAAGATATTGAAGAAATGGAACCAGTAATTCGCAACACTAATTTGTTAAGTTTTGATATTGCTGCTATAAAGAATGCGGATGCTCCATCTGACAATCAAAGTCCTAATGGTTTTTCAGGAGAAGAAGCTTGTGTATTGTCTCAATATGCTGGGTGTAGCAGAAACCTTAACACTTTTGGAATTTATGGGTATTTTTCAGATCAGGATATTAACAATTTAACTGCCAAGCAAATTTCTCAAATGATTTGGTATTTTATTGATGGAAAAAGTAAGGGAAAGCAAGAGCCTACTATACAAGAGACATCGGCTTTTAATGAATTCCATACATTTTTTTCAGAAACGGATACCCTTTTTCTCCAAAGCAAAAGATCCAATAGATGGTGGATGCAATTGCCCGATAAAAAATTTATTGCCTGTAGCCGCAAAGATTATGTAATGGCAAGTAAGAATGAAATGCCAGAAAGATGGTTAAGGGCTTTGGAAAGGAACGTTTAATTTAAAGGCCCATGATGTAGTTATTTGAAAACATAAAAAGTTAATGAAAAAAAGCATCCTATATTTTTTTATAATTTATTTTCTGTCGAGTTGTACTGCAACAAAAAATAATTTAAAAGAAGCGAATAAAATATTAATAATGGATAGCGCAATTGCTAACGCGCACATTGGTATAAGTCTTTATGAGCCGTCAACTAATAAATACTGGTTTAATTATAATGCAGATAAATATTTTGTTCCGGCAAGCAACACGAAATTATTTACATTGTACACAGCGCTGAAGTATTTGGGAGATAGTATTGAAGGGTTAAAATATTATGAAACTGCCGATTCATTGTTTGTTCAACCAACGGGGGATCCAACATTTTTACATGTTGATTTTTTACATCATCCGGTTGATGATTTTTTAAGTAAAAATACCAAGCCCATTGTGTTTTGCACTTCAACAAACTTGGCGGAAAAGTATGGGCATGGCTGGTCCTGGGATGATTATAACGACTATTATATGGCACAAAGGAATACGTTTCCAATGTTTGGCAACTTGCTACATGTAGAAGCTAGTAGAGAAGAAAATGACTCATATACTATAGCCGAAGTTTCTCCAATGCTTAAAGATTTTAATATTGCTTATTCTTATGATGGAGAAAAAGAGGAGCCTTCAATTAAAAGGGTACAATCCGATAATTCATTTCAAGTTGTTTTTTCTAAAAAGGAAAGTGATATTAAAGCAAACATTCCTTTTGAGACAAATGGGATCAGTAGTACTGTTTCTTTTTTAGAAAACAGGTATCATGTTGCCACTACAATTAAAGCAGAAAATTCGAAAAAAAGCTGGCTAAATATCTATTCACAACGCCTAGATTCTGTGCTTAAAAAGATGTTATATAATAGTGATAATTTTTATGCTGAGCAATTGTTATTGATGGCCAGCAATAACAAATTAGGTTTTTTTAGTGATAAAGAGATGATAGAATATATATTAAAAACAGATCTGCAAGAAATACCACAACATCCTAAATGGGTTGATGGATCTGGCCTGAGCAGGTATAATTTATTTTCGCCCCAAGATTTTATTTTCATTCTTAATAAACTCATTAAGGAGTATGGATTCAGCCGCTTATGTTCTATTTTACCTACGGGTGGAGAAGGCACGTTA
>Ga0209086_10002449_pt1 | contig 14485 bp, 15 predicted proteins | sample M_130207_XF_Meta_FD_187312 | JGI IMG/M metagenome (GOLD analysis project Ga0209086, IMG submission 187312) | Freshwater microbial communities from Lake Montjoie, Canada to study carbon cycling - M_130207_XF_MetaG (SPAdes) (version 2) | ecosystem: Environmental > Aquatic > Freshwater > Lake... | reverse complement strand
CGTTAAAGCAAATAATATAGTACCCCATGTAGTATCCATTAAGACGGTTATAAAAGACCATTTGCTAAATAGTGACGCATTTGTAAATTCATATACTGCATAAATGGTCAAACCTAGTAAAGCGGCTTCTTGAACACTTTTTCTTTTTTGTATAATAAAATAATTTAATCCGAATATTAAAAAGATATAGGTGATAGCAGTATAAAGTAAATTAATTTTAATATCAGTTCCTTGTATGATTTTAATTTGATTATTAAAATATTTTTGTACGAGGTTCAAATAAATTCCATCTAAAACAACAAAAACAATTGCTGATAATAAAGATTCAATATGTATCATTATGTATTATATATCCAAAAAAAATATATTTTTTTATAATTTTAGGAAGAGTATCATTATTATTAACAAACTTTTTTCGTGTTGTATTATATAAATGACATCTATTGGATATTTTAGTTCTATTGGTGGAAGTGGAGGTCAAGCTTCACCATTTGTTATTGATAAAAAAAATTCAGGGGGTGCAATTCAAGGTTATATGCCACAACAACTTCTAAAAGTAGACAAAGATTTTAAAGAATTTGAACAAATCCGTTTTACTTTAAAAAATGCATGGAATACTACTTATCCAAGTCAATTAAGAAAAAGTAATATTAAAAGTACAATTATCACACCATTTCGTGCTGTAAATAACGCAGGAGATTTAATGGGAAGACAAAATTTTTCATGTGGTGGTCCATGTCAGACTTTTCAAAATAGACCTGGATTATATGGATTAAAACAGCGTTTTGGTTCTATACAAAAGACATGTGTTCCATCGGCTTCTTATAATAGTCTCCAATTAAATGATTCTATTCCTGCATCCGCATGTAATGTAAAATATGTATATGATAGTTCTGATTACATTACTTATTTAAAACAAAGAGCAGTGAATAAGAATTATAATGATCTTACTTATGGTGGTAATGACTATAGTGGAAGTCAATCCGCACGCCGTGCTATTCGTAGATATTAAGTCAACCTTATCAACCTTTTAAAAAAAGGTTGAGCCAAAATTTTGAAACTTTTTTTAACGAAGTAAAGGAAAAGTTGAGCTAAAAACTAACCAAAATTTAAAACCTTTTTTTAACGAAGTAAAGAACAAAGTAAAGAAAAAGTTGCAATAAATATTTTAATTATTATTTATAATAATTAGAATAATGGACAAAGGACAAAGAATACGACTCAAAGAAAAAAATGCTGAAGACAATTGGACGCTAAAATCCAATGAATATATACTAAAATGCAGTAAGTGTAGGAAATATAATACGATTTTTAACACGAATAATATAAATAATACAAATAATAATAGGAATCAAAAATACATGAATTGTTCTTTTTGTGGAAATCCAAACTATATAAAATAGATAAAAATAGATAAAATAGATAAAAATAGATAAAAAATACATAAATAATTTTTTTAATTTGTTATTATAAATGACTACGCCGTATAGTGTAACTACATCTATTGGTTCTGTATCTTATGATAATTATGTAAATGCACCTATTACAGGACCATTAAGCACAAATCAAACCCCGTCTCAAATTCCATATCATAGTTACGGTACATTAATTGGAATCAGACCAACCCCACCACAGTTTTATCCTTCTCAAGAACCGGTAAATGCCTCCATGGGTAGCAATGCAAGACTTCATTATTTAAGAACCGCGCAAAGTGCAAAGAGTTTAGCAATACAGAGAGAAAGAGCCATTGCAACGGCAACAGGTAATTCTTTTTTCAATTTTTCTACAGGAAAACGCTATGCTACTTCAGGTCATTTAAATTATATAACCCCAATTCCTTCATCTATGTATGTAGATATTAAAAAAAGTAATGCTGTAGGGCAAAGTTCATACAAAGTAAATTTGCCAAACGATGCACCTATTTCAACCAAAAATTATTATCCAAGTGGAACAAGAACTACAATAAGACGCATGCGTTCAGGTGGTTGTGTTGCACCCAAAAAGAAAGGAGCGATTGAAAACACAAGTCTAAGAAACGGCGCGGTTTGTGCGTGGGGATCCATTGTGAGACAAAACTATTAGTTAAAATTACTATTTTTACTTCTTCCTTTATTTCTTTTTATTTATAAAATTTTTTTTTTTTAGAAATAAATAAAATATAGATAATTATTATAATGCCAGGTTTTAAGTATCCCGTATTAACTCCTACCTACGGATTAGGAAGTTATGGAAGAACTGCTGCTGCTGTTTTAATTAGTGGACCTAGAACAACCATTGGAAATCAAGGACGTATTTATGCTTGGTATAGTGCAAGAGGACAAGGACAACAATATAAAGCTTATTTATTAAATAGTTTAGGACCACAAAAAGCAACAACTGGAAATCAGTGGCCTCCTATGTTTTAATTTAATCTTATTTTATTTTATTTTATTTTATTTTATTTTATTTTGAATTAAAAAAAGAAAAGTAAGTTTATACAATGTATATCCAATGTATATCCAATGTATATTTACATAAAATATTTTTTATTTATTTAAATATATATATAAATGAATAAATATTTAGTAGAATTTTTAGGAACCATGTTTTTAATGTACGTAATAGTTGCGACAGGAAACTGGGCTGCCATTGGTGCTGCACTAGCAGTGGCTGTTTTATTAGGAGGTCCTGTCTCTGGAGGTTCATTTAACCCTGCCGTATCCATTGCTCTTTACTCCGCAGGAAAATTGGAGAAACAAGATGTTCTTCCTTACATTATTGTTGAAATTTTAGGTGGTTTAGCAGGATTTTATGCGTATAGTAAATTTGTTAGTAAACCAGACAAAAGTTAATTAAAAAAGAAAAAGAAAACAATAATTTCTTTTATTATAATATAAATGCCACGCAGAAAAAATAAAACAATGAAAGGTGGATTTTGGGATACAATTTCAGATATGTTTAAAAAAAAACCAGCTGCACCAATTGGTAGTACTACTACAACTAGTTCATATACACCTACTACAACCAGTTCATCTGTTATTCCTAGTAGCACAACAACATCTGCTACTCCTAGTATGACTACAACATCTGTTGTTCCTAGTAGTACATTAGCAACAAGTAGTGGAGGAAGAGGAAGAAGAACAAGAACAAGAAGATATAGAGGTGGATATGCTCCAAATCACTCATTGACAAACTTAGCATCTAAAGCAGCTCCATTTTCTGGAAGTAAAACCGCGCAACCACAAGTATGGTTAGGGGGACCAAAAATGATGGGAGGTAAGTCACGTAAATTAAGAAAATCAAAAAAATCTAAAAGAAAATATAGAAAATAAATATAAATATAAAGAGTATTTATAAAAAATATATATCAATCTCATGATTAATTTTAGTTTCAATATTTCAAAATATATAGGATTACTTCACTTATCAGGAATGATCATAGAAAGCACCTATGGATTTATTTTTGTAAAACACGTTACGTATGATAAATTATATATAATAACCCTTACATTTATTCCATTTTCTTGGATCATATGTAATGATGAATGTATTATTTCTTATTTAATCAAAAAAAATGAAAATCCAAAGTATAGATTAGGTGATGAACCCGAAAATGTAGAAGACATCAGTAATTTCTTTACAAATAAACCGCAATATATTCTTTTTAATAATATAAATTATTTTCTGCGTTTATTTTCACTAATCATTGTTAATCATCGTACCACACAAATATCTTATCTTACTCTAATTCCAACAGTAACACTCTATTCATTTTACATTTATGATATTACGTATAAATTGAATATTAGAAAAAAAATGCATCCATATTTTCAAATAATATTATGTCTTTATTTATTGAATATCTTTTGCAAAATAGTCATGTCTACTTAAACCCATTTTTGAGAAAAATAATAGTATAACAGTATATATTAATATTTTTTATGAGTAATAATATTATTAATAGTAATAGTAATAGTAATAGTAATAGTACAGATTTTTTTATCCCACTTCATCGTAATCATCCACTTTTTCAAACTTGTGTGGAAGCAATTGTAGAATTTTATTATCCGCGAACCATATACATTATTACTTCTATAGAAGAAATAAAAAAGCTTAAACTATGTATTTGTGAATGGAAAATTGAGTCAACTGTTTTAACTTTTTTAGAAGAAGAATCTTTTTTCACAAAAAAATATCGGGAGTTATCTAGAGAATTTATCAAAGAAAAATGGTATACATATAAAGATGAAAAATCACGTGAATTTGGATGGTGGTACCAACAGATTCTCAAATTAGGTGCAGCTATTATGATTCCGCAAATAAGCGATCCATTTATTGTTTGGGACTCGGATTTAATACCTATCAAAAAATGGCCAATTTATCCAACTAACGCGTTACCTTTTTTTCATTTTGCTTTATTACAAGAAAAAGAAAAATCATTGTTTAATAAAAATCAATACAATGCTTCTATTTATTATTTGTTGAAAATCAATGAAATATTTCCAGAACAGGGAAAAGGAACGTTTGTTCCACATCATTTTGTATTTTATCATAAAGTGATTCAAGATTTTATTCAATATATTGAACGTATTCATAATCATTCCTTTATTTTTTTTAAAGAAATAATATCTAATAAGATAGATTCGAACAAAAAAACATGGATTGAAATTATTATTCGTTCATCTAAAGAGTATTATCGGTTTAGTGAATATAAAAATATCGCCACTTTTATGTCTTTTTATTTTACTCATTTGTTATATTATCATTCTTTTAAAGAATACGGAGAGAAAGGAATACGCATACGAGATGCAGAAGAAGGACAAAAATTTTTGGAAAAAATTATGGAAAAAAATTTAAATTTAAATAAAAATAATAAATCCATTTCTTATCATAATTTTTGTGAATTTGTAATAGAAAATTATAAAGAAGAAGATAGACCTAGTTATATTCAAGTAGAACATCTTTAGAATCAACCTTTTTACAACGAAGTAAAAGAAAGGTTGAGCCAAAATTTTATCTTTTTAACTAACTTTTTCTTTCAATTTTTGGTTCAACCTTTTTTTAAAAGGTTGATAATTTAATATTTATATATTTTATAGAAATGGAGAGAAATGTATCATTTAATCCTGTTCCACAATATGAAAAAAAAAGGAAATTAGAACCTGTAGATGATTACACTGAAGATATGGAAAAGATGGAAAAAAGAGACTTTGATAGACAATATAAAAGACAATTTGAAGAAAATAGAATCAATACCATGAATCAAAGAAAAGCAGATAAAAAATTTATTTCGGATGATGAATGGGACAAGTTAGATTCAGATGCTGGTCCAGAAACAACCTATACTGGTGAAGCTGAATTAGAAGAAGGTCCTATTTTAGAAGGTAGATTGAATGCATTAACCAATCGTGGATATAATGTAAAAGAAAAAATAAATGAAAGAACAGGTGAAAATACAAAAAACCTAGGTGTTTGGGGTGGTAAAACAAGAAGGGTAAAAAAAGCAAAGAAGACAAGGAAGAGTAGAAGAAAGGGAAGAAAGGCAAAGAAGACAAAGAAGACAAAGAAGAGTAGAAAGACGAGAAAGTCAAGAAAATAATTAAACGAATCAAATAAAATAATACTTATTTAGAATTATTTTATTTTTTATATTAGATTTAGAATATTAGTATTAGAATCGTGATTTTTCCATAAGTTTGGTTAATATATATATTCCGACTAAAGCAAGGCTAAAGTAATAAATCTGAGCTAATGGATCATCTGGTAATTTAATGGTTTCATAATTATTAATATTTGTATCATTGTTTTTGCTATTTTTGTTACTATTATTTCCAGATTCAAAGGTTTCTTGACATTTTTTTTTACTGACAGGATTTTTACGATCAGAAAAGATACATGCATCCATATTTTTGATATCTATGGTTGTTACATAATGTGTTTCTGAAGATTTATTATTTTTATTATCTACCGTTTGCATTGTAAGTGGTTGACAATCTGGCGTAGCACCAGACAAAAAAGATTGCATAATGGAAAAAGGATTCAAGACATTTAGGTTTCCCATAGCGCCAGGAATTAAACCTTTAAATTCAGAAAAATTAGTCCCAAGACCTTCCGAAATAAATGGAATATTTCCTGAAGGAACATTATCCACATAAATATATCTATCTACAAGTTCATTATTAGATGCATCATTCGCAATGTCTTTACATTTTGCCCCTGTTTTTAAAAAAAATTTATTACCTAAAGGTCCTCCTGATGCAGAAGCTTTGCTTTTTCCAGTGACAAGCACTTCTACATAGGAAATTAATCCATTAATATCTTTTGAAACAGCAGAAATTGTACCTTTACTACTCATTCCAATCTGTTTTGGTGCTTTAATATTTTTATAATATGGATAAGTAGGTCCTAATAGTTTTTCTTGAACTGCATTTGCATCTTCCATTACTTCTTCAAATAAATTAGAATTAGAATTAGACATGATATTTACTTTATATAAATATAATTTATTTTTTATATAAAACTATTATTATACTATTATTATACTATTTTAAGACGTTCCTGAAATACTAACAGGTTCACTTCCAGCCATTTGTGTAGCATATTGTTGCTGTGATTCAACTAAACTGCTAACTTGTGAACTTAATGCTGCTACATTCATGCTTAAATCTTGAACTTGGGAATACATATTTTGAATCGCCTGAATTCTCTCTTTCAAAAATTCTATGTTTCCTGCATTTTGTTGTGCTAATAAAAACGTATTATGTGAGATTTGCTTATCATATTGTTTATACACTTGTGTGAATTGTAAATTAGGAAGCATTTCGTTGGTAGGTGAAGCAGTTGGAATAAACTGAGGCGACAATGTAGGAACCATATCTAACAATCCTTCCACTATTTTTTCTTGAGATTGTCCTAAAAATATTTGATAAGTAATTAAAATAATAAAAAATAAAATCAAAATAAATATCACCATATTATAATATTAGAATATTATTTATTTACTTTTAAAGTTGAATGTAAAGAATGTCCTTGAATATCAATATTAAATTTTGCATTTCTATAATAAGTATTTACAGGTTTTGTTTTTGGATCAAAATTAGTAGCACCAATTTGGGAAGCATATGGAAGTTGTAAAGGTTGAATACTTAGTATACCTTCTTTAAAGCTTCTTTTCATAAAAAATACTTCACTAATTTGATAAATCAATAAAATACTAAAGAAGAAACTAATGATTGTTATCAATGATAACATTCTTATATATATTTGTTTTTATTTTCTTTCATAATATTATATGTCAACCGCATTTTATCCACAAGGAATGAGAAGTTTTCAATCTGGTGGTTATAAAAATTCTACATTACCAGGACAATATATATCATGGAAAGGGAGTGGACCATTTAGTAACCCAGTTGGAACAGCACCTAGTCACATAAGACCTCTTACGAATTTAGATTCTGGTAACGTATTTTTATCCGGTTCTTTTCCTTCAAGAACCTATTTTCGTACAAGAGTTTTTATTCCAAGACCCATTAAACATTACAGAAAAGGACGTGTGATTCCATCCACTCCTATTGAACCCGTTGAACCAGAGAGCCAAATAGATGTTGCTGAAACCAAACTAATAAACTATAATATGAATCGTTTTGTCAAATCAAGTAAAGGAACATCGTTAGGAGGAGGTCATGGTGGTCGTGGTCTACTTAATGAAATGCAAGATAACCCAGGAAGTTACAGTATCAAACAAAACCAACCCAGTGAACTTAGTAACATTTTAGAATTAGATCTCAATTGTAAATCATGTGAAGGCGTAGGAATAGTCGCATCTTATTATCCAAACAATACTTATTTAACTGAAAATCCAGAACCAAATACCCAAAACCCTGTTTTATGTTGTAATGAAGAATATAAAGCACGTAGAAGAGTCATCTATGCGAGCACGAATTTAAAAAAGAATTATTATACAACGACCAAACAATATTTACAAAATAGATGTCAAACTTTTGAACAAAAGGCATTTAACTTTCAACAACCAAATCCAGTCATTAAAAATGAAATACTTAATAATACGAATGTTACTCCTCAACAACTTCTTCTTGCAAAACCAGGCAGTGCGCTTGCCACATATAATACCTATGTTGCAAATTGTTTTCCAAATGCTGAAATTTTTGATGCTACGGAATCCGCATTACTTGCAAAAGTATTAAATATCTTGTTAAATAAGGGAATTTTAACACAAGCACAAGTGAGTGAATACGAAAAAATCAATTCTCTCAATTTTGATACATTATTTGAATACTTGAATGGATTACCAAATGAATCAAAAACCGCAGCAGTGAACGAATTTGTAAACTTTATTAAAAATCCTTATTACGGGGTTCCCTTCTCGGGTCCTTCTAATCCGAATGGTTGTAAACTTACTGTATATAAACCAAATAATCCTCAATATGCTGTACAAGGAGCTGTAAGTAGTAGTACAAGATTATTAAAATTGAATGTAGATACAATTTCAACCAATGCTGCTTCTATTCAACGTAATAACAATACAGGTGGTCAATTAATAACTGCGAATGAAATATATAGAGGTGATAATAATAACGTTACTAATTATTTCAAAAATAAAGCTCCTAATTGTAACTCTCCAACGGTTTATCCATTTCAAAATAAAAAATTATGTTATTATAGAAAACTTCCAGAGTACCAAGTTCCTGCGTCACAACCATCTCCATATCGTTATTTTATAGCAACTACTAGAAGTTCAAATCATTTCTCTCAAAGTCCAAATACCTATAATACACCATCAAGATCATATTAAAATATTTTTTATTAAAAATTTTATATTTATATTTTAAATCTATGATAATTATAAGGATGAAAACGAAAAAAAGAATAAATGCAAAAATAAAAACAAAAAAAAGAATAAATACGAAAACAAAATCAAAATCAAAAACCAAAAAAACATTCTTATATAACCCGAATGATCCAAAAAAGTCGTTTGATGTCTACATAGATAAAAATCCAAAAGACACCATTCCTATTAAATACACAACCACAGAAGATGTCAAAAATACAATTGATAAACTAGAAAAACTGTACAAGGCTAAAAAATATACACACAAACGTATATGGCAAGTAGGAATGATTATGAAAGTCCGTTTAGAAGTACTAAAAAATAAAAAACCAGAACAATATAAAATATCTAAAAAATATTTTGAATTTTTAGGAAATAGAACAAAATTAAACGACCAAGAACGTTACAATGCTGTATTCAAATATTAGATAATCCTATTTTTCATCTATTATTTCATCAAAGTAAAAATTTATATCAACATTATTATTATTTTCATTTGTATCATCACAATTTAAATCATTGATTGAAGTATTTGAAAGATTATTTGAAAGAATCATATTTTCATTCTCTTTTTCCTTTTCTTTTGAAACAGGCAAAAACATATTCGTTTTTTCAGTAAATTTATTACATGGTAATTTGAATTTTTCACACCAATTTACACACTTTTGTATATTTGTTTTTTTCATTAATTCTATTTTATCATTTTTATTTCTACTATTTAAAATATTAATGATTTGATGTAGTGACTCTAACTGTTGTTGACCTATAATGGTGTTAATATCATTTATTTTATTAATAAAATAACAAGGTGTATCTGACTGTATAAGCGATAAAATTCTTTCATCTTTTAACTTTAACTTTAATTTTAATAAATAGTCACCTAGTATATCATAGTTTAAATGATATAGTTTACTTTTATTTTCATTGATTATAAAGTATTTACAAACAATATATTTTTCAAAGGTTGTTATATTATTTGTATTCGGTTTTATAATATATACTTTTTCAAAACAGGATGATAATAAATATAAAATATCAACAATCGGTTTATAAAAGATGGAATCTATTTTTATAATACAGATTCCATTATTTTTCATTTGTTTGAATATAATCATGATAAATTTTATTAAATCAATCATATAAGTATCCAAGGTTTCTGTATTTGCTTCAAAAAACATGAAATCATAATACTCTATATTACTTATCTTATTACTTATCGTATTACTTATGCAGTGAAAATAGGTATCATTAATCTCATTAAAAAATACTTTATGATCATTATTATTTTCTCTCACTAGTTCAAGACATTGTATTATATCTTTGTAATTTTTACTAACTATTAACAATTGAATATCTTTTTGTTTTGACTCTAAAAGATTTAACGTAATCATGATTTCTAAAAAATCATAAAATATATTTGTATCCGTTTTTAATTTACTTACTGAAATTTTGGTCCCTGAAACAAGCGTATGGATGTACTCATAAGGATTTACAATTCTAACAAATTCTTCTAATGATAGTAATTCATTATTATCTATAAAAAAAAAACTTAGTTCTGTCATAATATCATGATAATAATTATAAAGAGTATTTGATACATATAACTTATTTTCATCATTTATCATTGTATTATTTAATGGTGTATCATTTATCGTTGTATTATTTACTTCTACATGAATAGATATATTATTATTTGTTTTTGGTAATATATAGTAACTCATTTAACTATATATTATAAAAATTATTATTTAAGTAATATTTTACCTAATCTTCTTCCTAATCTTCATCATCCATAATGATTAACGGTTTTTTAGTAGTATTTATTTTTTTTACTCTCGTTTTTTTAGCATCTGTTATAGGTGCTTTCATTATAATCTGTGTTTCATCTTTTGCTTCTTCGTTGGAAGGAAGAAGTAATAATTTTGTGGATAATTTACGAATTTTAGGTTTAAGTTCTTTATTTTCTTTTTTAGAAACTTTCACCGCTTTTTGCGTTTCTTTTAAATTCTCATTTACATCATATTCATTAAATTCGGACATTTCTAATTCTACCTTTTCTGTGTTCACTTCACGGATTTTTTTATAAACAAAATATCTATTTAAAAAGGAAATTTTCTTTTCAAACGATGACATACTTGGAGCATTTCCATAATCTTTTGCTTTGTTTTTGTTTATTTTTATTTCTTCCATCATATTTATAAATAATTCACTAAACAATCCACTTCCTTCAGGAAGCCCTAATTCTTTTGCTTCTTCTCTATCTATTATTTTAAACCCATAAGATTCAAATACGCGATTTAAATAATCAAAATTAACCAAATATTCTGATATGGTTTGATTAATAGATTCTTGAAAGACATCAATTTTATAACCAATACAACTTGCATCGTCTTCAAATTTATCACTTCCGTAACTTTTAGTTACTTCCCATATTTTTTTCCCATTTTCCATAATCTGAATACTTTCTCCTGTTTTTGTTTTATTTAACAAATTAAACACCAATTTTCCATCATAAGCAGTTCCTATAAAATATCCATTTAACTTTGTACATTCAGCCACATTTCTCAAAAACCCCTGCAACGTATCCGGATTTTCTAAGAAGTAATGGATTGCAAATTGACAGGATGATACGTTAAATCCGTCTTCACATACACCATATTGTCTAGCAACTCCTTTGCCAAGTTTCTCTACATCTTTACTTCCAATTCCAAAGATTGCTTTTGTTATTTGTATTGCTTTATCATTTAGCATCGCACTTCCATTTTTTATATTATACGCACTATTACCATTGACAAATAATGCATACGGAATATTTTTATTACTTTTTTTGTTATTTAAAAATCGCGCACAAGCACCATTTAATCTATTTTCAAGATTATCTTGCGAAATGTCTATTCCAAATACAAAGGACAATTTAGCTGCGATCCATTTTGGCAAATCCCCTGCTTTTCCACATGCAAAATCAACCAATTTATCACCTTCTTTAGATACAGATTTAATTAACATTTTTTTCACATACAAATTATGGAAATTCTTCATGGATTCCGTAAGAAATTTTCCTGAAGGCGTATTGTAGTACGTATCTTCACTTACTAAAATATCTGGAATATTTAATCCTGTACGAATCATATCTTCGGTTACTGGATAATGAATGGAATTCCAATTATTATTAGCTACTGTATAAGAATTACCGTATTGTTTAAAACCAAGCCTGTATTCGGTTGTTTTGTCATGACGAACACGTAACGGAATCCATCTCCAACCATTTTTACGATCAAAATCATAGCTAAATTCAACAATCGTATTGTCTGTAAATACTTCATTTTCTTCTGAAAACATTTGTTTTACTCCGGATTCATCATATTTTAACATGATGTTGCATAATCCTGCATTTTTATCATATGGATCTGTAGGATAAAATCTAAGCGGAATATAATTATTGGATCTACTATCATCATATTTATCTTTATATTCAGGAAGTTTGTCGTCTATGATATCTTGACAAGGGTTGATGTATCCATTGACTCTTTCATCAAAACCACAACGTAATTCAATGATTTTATATTCGCTTAATTGACTTACTAGTTCTGTATTCAATCCATCTTCAAAGATAGGCTTTATAATTTCGTCTCCACTTGTTCCTTTTAAGGTTGTGATTAAAAAGTCAATGGTGTTAAATTGTGGTGGTTTCCATTTAAATGAATATTCCCAGGTTATTTTCGTTTTTGGTCCAGGTTCACCTAGTTTATCTGATCCAACACCAAAATAAGCATGTGTAAATATTAATCCGTCCGTTTCATACTCAAATCTATTTTCATGGACTTTTGTTAAGATTTCATTACAACCACTAAATATACTTTGTTTATTATGATAAGGATAAAATTCTTTACTAACCACTCTTATGGGTGAACTTACTAGATTGTCTTTATTTTTACTCAAAATGTTGGCCATGGTTTTTTCTTTGCTAGAACTTATATTTGTATGACTTGTATTCGTATGACTTGTATTCGTACTTGTATTCCCATTAATAGTTACTACCGAGGTAGGTTTTAAAGAACTTGTCACTAATTTTAGAATTTCATATCTTGCATTGTATAAATTATCTATTTTAATATCTTTGATCATAAAAGATAAAGAACGTACATCTTTCTTATTGTAATAATAAATATCAAAAGCAGCATATAAATTAATAAAGTTTCCATTTTTGTCATGAGAAATTAACTCACCATCTAACAAACAGTTAAAACAATCTTTGTTTTCCGTTTTTGCTCCAGTAAAAATGACATTCATGTTTGTATTTATAAAATATATCTTGCCACTATTATTTATATACATTAAATGACGTGTTCCATCTGCCTTTTCTGTGACTACAAAATCTTTCCGTATATTGATAATATTTGAATTATCATTCACAGGTGAAACATTTTTTAATTGAAGAGTCACTGAATTTGGACCAATAAAATTTCTATTATCAATCCTCTTTTTAAAATCATAATCTTCCATCCAAATCATTTTCATATATTCATCTAATATACCCTTTTGCTCAGAATAGGAGATAGGATAATTTGTTCCTTGTAAGCCGCCCAAAACAAATTTGATAACTTTTCTCAAAGCCGTTAATATGGAATCAGGTGAATTGAATGGGGTTGCAGGACCAATTTTACGATTATCAATTTCAATTTCAATTTCATAGGTTTCTGGATTGGAAAATACATTGGAATCATCTACACTATAAACTGGAATCATGGTATTATATCCAAAATTATTTGTACCTTTATTTCCATATTTTGTAATACTAATATCCAAATTAAAAGGATAATCTTTGTGTGTAAAAGTGACACGATTTAAATAACGAAATATTTTTTTGGATTTTTTCCAGTTTTCTATAATAAAATTTTTAACTCCATGTTTGATTTCCTCTTCATTGGAATAAGATACTCTAAAATTAAAATCATCAAAATTCACTGGAAAAACTTTATCTCCTTTATTATTTCTAACGGGTTTCTTCTTTAAAAATTTGATACATGATGTGTTGGTAGTGTATAATTCTTTAATGTTATTATTTTTACAGTAGAGTTGAATATTATGTAGTCCGTTGATCTCGGTTCTTACATCAGATAATTTGAATTTTCCTGTATTGCTATCTAAATATTCACAATTAATACGCAAGGAATATATTCCTGAAGGATCCGGATTTTCAAAGCCAAAAGATTTGAGTTTTTTAATTACATTATCATAATCAGATCTGGATAATGGTTTAATTCCTTTGGTTCCAAATCTAACCTCTAATTCAGGGACAATACTTTGACTAGTTACAAATGGATTGGATGAGTAAAATTGTCGGATTAATTCATTAAATTTTATTTGAAGATCCTCATTTTTACTCTTTTCACTCTTTTCATCTTTTTTACCCTTTTTTTCTACGTTTTCATTCTCTTCATCTAATTCATCTTCCAAAAGTTCAGTTGGAGCATTGATATGGATAGATTCACTTTTTTCTTTCTTCTCATTCTCTTCTCTCTTTTCTTTCTCCTTTTTTAAATCCATTTTCTTCTTTTTTTTATCCTCTGCCATTTTTTTAAGAAGAATATATTTGTCACGAATGGGTAATTTATCAAGTTCTGCTTTTGTTTTACTATTTAGTTTTTCATATATTTC